>ERZ1026772.64-NODE-64-length-76710-cov-72.337551_pt1 | contig 76710 bp, 116 predicted proteins | sample MGYA00380124_ERZ1026772 | MGnify/ENA primary metagenome ERZ1026772 (study PRJEB33269, sample SAMEA4719760) | human gut metagenome | biome: human-associated habitat; feature: organic feature; material: feces | place: Cameroon | collected 2013-10 ...
GAGAAAGGCGGGTTCGTGATAATCCAATCAGCCGCGTCAATGCTGGACTTCAAGAAGTCCGTCCCATCCATAATGTCCGTTGTATAAACGGTCTCAAAGTACGTCTGAAGCACACCGGCCATATCCCCCTCACCTGCCGCCGGTTCCCAGATCACCGTGTTCTCCGGCAGACGAAGGAAGTCCAGCAGCGCCACCGTCACCTCCGGCGGCGTCGGGTAAAAATCCGACTCGCGTCGGCCAATCGCGCTGTTTCCGCCCGCTATGCGGCTCGCCTGTAAACTATCCATCACGGCCTCCTATCATTCTCATCAGCATCAGCCTTTGCATATACGATTCATCAAGCCGGTATGTAACCTTCGGCTTGAACTCCATAAATGTCGGCCGGGGTTCTGCCCCGCCTATATCGCGCACATCTGCAAGGCCGTCAAGGAACTTGTGTGCGGTTTGCATGAAGAACACCGCCGCGATCTGCTGCCCCTCGGTAAAGCTCCCCGGCTTCGCGCCCAAAACGAACTTGCACCAGTTATAAACCTCGTCAACGCCGTACTGTTTCGCCCTCAGATTGAGGGCTTTCAGTGCCTTTTGAACTTCATTGAAAAGCGCACTCTTCTCCGCATATCCAGTGCCCATGTCAATACCTCACTCCGATGTAGTCCAGCACCCGCGCATAACCAAGGCCGTCTTTCGTGGGCTTCCACAGCCCGTCCGTGTCAAATGCGCCGCCGCCGATGCAGAATTGGTAGTGCTTCGGGTGTGTCAGCTTCATGCGCTGAAATCGGTTGACGCCTTTTTCGAGGTGCGCACCGAACGCGCAGAACATACAGCCCGTCCTCTGGCATCCTGTGCAGTGCAGCTTGCAGTCGATCAGCGTCGCGCCGTAGTCGTTCTCGCCGTCGCTGGCCACTATGTCGCCGTATACGCTGGCGTAAAAGAGATGGTTGTCTATGATGAACCGAAGCACGTCCTGCTCCGTCCAGAAACTCATGGGCTTAGATAAGGGACGCCTTCCTTCAAAGGCGTTGCAGCCGGTTTCGCGCCATTTTTGCATACGCAGAAGACTTTCCTCCGCCATTGTTGCCGTCGTGGGCTTGACATCCGCTCGGTGCTCATAGCTCTTTGCCGGGGACTTTTTCATAATTCCACAGCACTTGTCTGATATGAGAAATGGAGCCGAAAGCAAATACTCCCACTTTTCACAGTTGTACATACTCTTTTCCCCATCGGCGCGTAAGACTTCCCCACGCAATAGCTTCATACTTCGGCTATCTGGTGAACGCCGCGCGGATTCTATCCGGTGCGCTACGTCTTTACCGATGATGCTGTACCCGTACTTCGTCACCACCTGCCGAATGTTCATCTTCGGTCGCAGCCGCACAAGGTTCACGGTGATGTGCGGAAACTCCTTCCGCAGCCAGTCGGCGTACTCGTTGACAAAACGCTGAATTTCTGGATATTCCAGCCCCGTATTGACAAACACCAGATTCAGCGGCCACGGCGGTGTCCGGTAGCCTGCCAGATACCGCGCCGCCAGATACGCCAGCACTGTGGAATCCTTGCCGCCGGAGAAACTGACATAGCACTGCCCGCCCCATGCGGTGTACCACTCGTTCAGCTTTTCATAGGTCAGCACTTCTTTGTCCTGCACGTCCAGTGCCATCAGTTTCTTCGCTGCCTCTTGCGTCAAGGGTCGGTTGGTTAATCCCATCTCTATCCTCCTATAAACTGAACCACAGGTAATCCCGCAGTTTTTTCTTAGCTCTCTGCACGCTTCGACTTATCGTGGACTTATTTACCCCGAACCGATCTGCCAGCTGATCCATCGTCAGGTTTTCCGAATAATACGCCAATAAGTACATCCGCTGTTTCTCCGGCAACATTTGCAGAGCCGCTGGGAGTTTTCTTTTCAGCCGCAGAAGCCGATCCTCGTTTCCCTCTGCTGTCTCTTCCCGAAATTTTTGAACGCCCAGCAGGTTTTCGAGGACAGTTTCTCTCGGCATAGTCGGCTCTGAACTCCTCATCGAGCCAATACCCCCTCTCGTAATATGACCGGCAGGCTTTCTCCGCACGCCGCAGATCGCGATATACCTCGCGCATCTTATTTTCTATGTACGGAGATGGTGGCTCTGCAGCTCGTAGCCGTTGTATCTGTACCTGTACCCTTTCGGCACTCTCTGCGTACTGCTCTGCGATTTCGATCAGAAGCACTTAGCGCCACCTCCTCCAACTTGCCGGTAACTTGCTCTCTCCCTTTACGGCGTGATGATAATAGCACACCGTGTAAACACACATTTCACCGTTTTTTTTGAAAAAATAATGCAGGGTATCACCCCTGCTTCGCCTACATATGGCCCGTCCCACAGCCACGCGCCACAAAGGTCGTTTCCCTCCCTCACATACATGGCGCTATGCGCCCGCCGAAATTTTATTTTTTTGCCCCGCCCTTTTGGCGGGTTCCTTTTTTCGCTCCGGTTTCAAAACCACCCCCACCTCCTAACTTGCCTATAAATTGCCGTAGCAGCGTCCATTGTCCTCATTACTTCATAAAAACCGCGAGAAGTGACGGGTAAGGGAACATTCGTGGGGGGAGGAGAGTTAAGCGCCGCGGGCGCTTTCCGCCGCCCCTCCGGATTGTAAACCACCCCCCACCGGTGCCGCGCGGCAGTGGCTACGGGCGGCGATGGCCGTCGCAGGGTTGCCCGTCCTGCATTTTTGCGCCATTTTTGCAAGAATATTGCATCACGCCGCCGGTTTCCGTGCGCATTATTGTATATAATGCAAACGGAAACCACTTTTCTTGCAAGTTCTCTTGCATTTTGGGCCTGGGGGGGCGTTCCGCCCGCTCCCCTCGCAGGGGTCCGCCGCCCTCGGCGGTGTGGCGGTCGGTGTCTGGCGGATGGTCAAGGCGTGGCCCAGCTCCCGCTCCGCCTGCCGCCTGCCTCTGCGCCGGTGGCTGTTGGCCCCGAACATTGGCCGCGGGGTGACTCCTCTCCCCTCCTCCCTCCGCCGCTCTTTTTCGGTGGAGATGGTCGCCCGCTGGTGGTGGCTGCTCTGCTCTGGTGCTCTCCTTCTCAGGCTGTCCTGTTGGGGGCTTTGGCTCTCGGTTCTTCTCTGCCTGGGGTGGTTATATACGGTAGTATATTTAAGTATTTTCAACCGCGCCCGCAATTAACGCGCGCGCACGCGTAGGGGCTGGCGATGCTATTTCCTGCCGTTTTGCCCTCTGCGGAGCCGCTGGCGGCGTTTTAGCCTGGGGGCTGGTGTCAGGATATTCCTTTTACATTAGAAAAGCGTGGCAGGGCGTTTCTGCCCGCTTTCTATATTTCCGGGGGCAAAGTCAAAAATCTACACGGGCACAAAAATAGCACCGCTGGGGCGGCTTTGGTGCCGTCTTGGCGGTGCTGGTGGGTGGTTCGTGCGGTCATGTCCGCGCGCCTGTAAGGATGTCCAGCAGGTGCCGCAGGTGGTCAGCCCTGGCGGCGTCCTCTGCCCTGTAAGGGTTGTCTGGGGCGGCTGCATAGTCCATGCGGGTCTCCAGCTCGCGGCGATATGTGGCGATTTGGTGGGCGATGTGCTGGGCGTTGCCGTGGGCGGCCATGCGCTGCGCGTCCTTGATGTCTTGGCGATCCTCTGCCGCTCATCTCTGCGCCCCCTCTCCCTGCTGGGCGTGGTAGCGCTCCCGCATGGCCCGCAGCCGCTTAGATACGGCTTGATGGCTCATCATCAGGGCCGCGCCGATCTCCTCGACGGTGTAGCCCTTGGCGGTCATGGTCAATATAACGCGGTCGGACTGGTCGCGGGCGACGCTCTCCACGCTCTCGCGGATGATGGCGGCGCTTTCGGGGCTGGGGGCCACGGCGTCACACGCCGCGCCGCCCTCCGCGTCGATCTGCCAGCGCTCCGCGCCGTCGTCGTCTACGGTGGCGGAGATGGCGCGGGCGTGTCTCTGCTCCGCTCTGCTGATGCTGTGCGCGGCCTGGGCCGCTGCGCGGTACAGGATCACAGACAGCGGCGCGGGGTCCTCCTGCGTCTCGTTGCGCGTCAGGGCGGCGGGAATCCGCGTCCAGGCATCGGCGGCGACGGTCTGCGCGTCGTCCTCCGTCTCAATCCATGCCGCGCCGGTCTGGTTGCGGGCCTCGGCCTTCCGGCGCACGGTCCAGGCCATCGCCACCAGCGCGTTATATTGTTGCTCTCCGGTCATCTGCGCCCATTCGGCGCGGGCGGTCTTGGTGTTAATCTCCGTCATGGTTTGTTTCCTCCTTGATTTTTTGTCTCATTCCGGTTATACTCAAGGCGGCGGGGGTAAGGCTCCCCGCTCGCCTTTTGGTGTGGGTCTGCGGTGTGCTTTGGTCGGCGATCCGCAGGCCCTTTTTTATTCGGCCTTAGCGGCCCTAATCATTTGGGCAGCTTCTTCCGGTGTGGTCGCGGTGGTTTCCACCAGCCGCGCCAGCGTTTCCAGAAACGCGTTAAACTCGGCGTTCGTCATCCCGTCGGGCATTTCCTCACTTCCTTTCAAAAGAGGTTCGCGGTTTTTTCCTCTGCCTTACATTTAATATTATAAACTGTGTAGTTTATTTTTTCAATTGTATAGTTTAACAAAATATTTATCTTTTATTTGTGTAGCTTGACAAAAACAATAAAATAGTTTATTTTGGTTGCAAAATGACGGCCCGCCGGTAGACTATACAGCGAGGCCGCAGGAGGTGAAAGAAATGCAGGCATCAAAACTTATCCGGCGCGTGCTTCTTGAGCAAGACTCTAACGCCGCCCAGTTGGCGGCGAAAATCGGAACAAGCCCGCAGAACTTGGGGCAAAAGCTCCGGCGTGATAGCTGGAGCGTTTCGGATCTGGCCGACATCGCCGCCGCCCTGGGCTGTGGCTTCTCCGTGTCCTTCCACCTGCCGGACGGTCAGACGTTGAGCGCAGAGCAGCCCGCACCTGCCAGCGACACCGGCACCACCCCCAACACCTGAACAGCGCCCCGCGCTTTTTGCGGGGAAACAAGAACAGCGCCCCCAGAAATTTTCTGGGAGCGCTTTTTTCATGCCCGAACAGGGCGGAAAGGAGAACACCATGCAGAATCTTTTTCAATTCGAGGACATCCACACCGGCGGCGCGTATATCGCCGTTGCCGCCTCCGGCGACCTGTTCGCCGCCAGCTACAGCGAGGATCATAAAAATATGTTCTTCGCCATCCCGTCAACGTATCAGATCGCAGGGTATCGCCCCGCCGACCTGGACGAAGGCGACCGCGTGCGCGTCCACCTGTACGACAACAGCGGGCGGGAGATCGTGACGCGCCATTTCGGCGACGTGTTCACCGTCCGGCGGGAATCCGGGCGGCTGGGCATCGACTGGAACACCGAGCGCAGCCCCTACACCAGCCGCGGCGAGGTGTTCGCCCCGCTTTCCACCTTTGCACCCTCCGTCATCTTCGAGCAGATCGGCACGGGGTATAAATTCTATTGGGACAACATCACGAACAGCATCAAGCGAAAGGAGCGCTAAAAAATGACTCTAATTTCCTACATCGTCACCGCCACCGGCGCCGCCACTCTGGCGGCGTTTTTTGTTCGCCTGCTGGATCGCATCGACCGCCCCGGCAAGCGCTGAACAGCCGCTCCGCCGCCTCTGGGGAGTTGGGCGCACCAGCTCCACCCCAGCGAGAAAAGTAAATTTTGCCGCCCGTGTTTACACGGCGGCGCATACTGAAAACAGGAGGAACACCACATGAACACCATCAAAACCGAGTCCATCCGTTTCTATTGGAACGGGATCAAGATCAACGGCGGAAAACTGACCCGCTGCGGGTACTACACCAGCGACACCGAGACCAGCGCCAGCGTTACCATCTTCGCCCGCGATTGCGGCCGCCTGCCCCGCGACCTGTTCGCCGTCAAAAATGATACAGACCTTTACACCGACTATTTCGACAGCGACCGCGCCACCCTAACCCCCGAACACCCGCTCTACAAGTACGCCCGCGCCGCCGCCCTGAAGTCCGCCATGCGCGGCGAGCCGGAGTATATAGCCCATCTGGAGCAGGCGGAACAGGACGCCAAGACCCCCGGCCGCTACCACTGGCGTAAGCCGGAGGACATCCGCGCCGAGATCGACCGGCGGCAGGCGCAGCTTGACCGCAACGCCGCCGAGCTGGCCACGCTGCCCAAGGGACACCCCACCGCCGCCGACGTGGAAGCCGTCCACGAGATGAACACCGCCGCCGAGTCGGCGCGGCTGGCGCGTGAACACGCCGCCGAACTGGAACGCAGGGAAAAGGCCATCCGCACCCGCAACGAGAACCGCGCTTTTATCGAACAGACCGCCGCCGCCCACCCCATCAAGGACGGCGCCCCGGTGGTCACGGTGGAATGGAGCGAAAACGGCGCTTTTGATGATGGTATGAAATTCTCCGTTGCCGCCGCTGAAATCATCTTTAAAACGCTGGACGAAAAAAACTATAACGACCAGGAGCGCGGCTATGACAAGACCAGCTTTTCCATTGCGTACACCAACGCCGACGGCGAACAGGACACATATGAAGGCCGCTATGATCTGGGCGACAACGACGGCGGACTCATCGCCCACATTCGCAGCTTCGGCGCGTTCCTGCGCGACAAAGGCAACTTTGGCAACGGCAATCCCACCGCCGAGGATCAGGAGACCGGCGCCGCCATCGTTGCGCTGGCCGACCTGCTGGAACAGTACACCGAGGGCGGGCGCGTGGTCTCCGTCATGCCCGCGCCCTGGCTGGAGGAATACCAGCGCCGCAAGGCCGAACAGGCGCAGCGGGAGCAGGAACAGCGCCGCCAGGGTGCCGCGGATATTCTGGAAACCGTGGAAATGCTGACCGATGAACAGTTGGAACGCGCCATTTTCACCATCAGCCCAACCGATAAAGAGAAAATCGACGTGGCCCGGTTTTTCCTTCAGGAGTTGAGCCGCCGCGACGAGGCAAACGCTCTGGCGGTGTTCCGCCGCTGGAAGCGCGGCGAAAATCCCGAACAGCCCGACTAAACCGAACAGGGGCGGCCCAGCGCCGCCCCGGAAAGGAAAATCACAATGTACAGTTACTTTACAAGAGGAACAAAAACATACCATATCGGCACAGACGGGAAACATTATGTACATGACTCTTTATGGGGAGACGCGTGGACGTGCTACGATGCGGAAATTTCCACGCGCGAATACGCGAGAGCATACCGCGCCGAAACTCCTGAACAGCCCCAGTAAAATCCGCATTCCCACCACGAGCAGCCCTTCAGGGCAGAAAGGAAACAAAATGAACGACCGCAACAACGCCACCGCCGCCCGCTTCGGCATCTCTGAACAGTGCGCCGCCCTGGAGCGCGATTTGCTCACCCTCCCGGGCGCTGTCAAGGTGGAATTTGATCTCGATGGATTTTATGACCACATGAAGCAGGTGATCCTGCTGGTGAAATTCGACGTCGCGTACGAAAGCTATTTCCGTGACCTTCGCGCCCTGCGCCAGGGCGTGATCGACACCGCCGCCCGCCACGGCCTGACCCGCACCCCGGACAACATCGAGAACTACGGGGAGCACCTGTATTTTGTCTTTCACCACGACAAGACATGGGACCATCCCACGACCGAACAGCCCGACTAAACCACCACAGAAGGAGGAAACCACATGAACACCGAAAGCAAAAACTGGATATGCACAGATCCCGACTGTGCCCAATACCGCCGCCAGGCGCCGGAACACGGCCACAACGTCTTTGAGCTGGCACAGGTAAACCAATACGGCGCCGGCCTGTTCCACGTCGCCCACGGTTTCGTCTATCTCGACAACGACTTAGACGGGCACGAGCGCGACTTGCTGTGCGAGCTGTACGACTGGGACGCGGAGATCATCAACAGCCCCGACTTCAACGCGATTTTGGCCGAGACGGTTTTCGAGACGTCCGCCACCGAGTACGACACCGACGCAGAATTTACCACCTATACGGACGCCGCCCAAGCATTAGGCCGACTCATAGGCGTTGACGTTTCCGCCATCATCTGAACAACGAAAGGAGAAACCACCATGCCCACCATCAAGAATCCCATCCCGGAGGCGGCCACCGTCCGCGCCCACTGTGACGCCATCGCCGCCCATGCCGCCGTTTTGAAAACCGTCATCACCGGCGATCCCACCGGCGACACCGCCGCAACCGCCCTTTCCGCCATCCGCCACAGCCTGGACGAGCTGGAAGCCTACGCCGAACAGCGCCGCCAGGAACACAGCGAACAGCGCGACGATACCCCCTATAAGCACGTCTATTTCCGTTTGGAATCCGGCTATGTATGGGGCGAGGGCATGGGGCAGAGCAAAACCGAGAAGTTCTACAGCGACATTCTGGCTTTGTTCGACGCCGAAGGCTGGACGATCACCGAGCCGTACCGGCAGGGCAGCGGCGCCACCGTCGCCAATGGGAACAGCTCCCTTTATATCCACCCGCAGGAGGTCAGCGGCTACATCACCGAGGACTTGATCCCCGCCGTTTCCGCCGCGCTGGAACACGGCTGCACCTTCCAGCACTACGCCACCGACATCTACGATACCGCCTACAACTGGACGGCCCAGCAGTACCGGGACTATCTGAACAGCAAGCGCGGCGACATCAACGCCGCCCTGCTGGAAGCCTTCAAAACGCCCCGGCGAAACTTGTACAAATTCGACTACAACGCCTTGCCCGTGGTCATCAGCAAATTCCACGTCCAGCGCCTGGACGGGCAGAACGGCCATTGCACCGGCGACATCACCGAGCAGGTCATCCGCGAAATGTTCACCGACCTTGTGAACACCGGCAGGATCGACAAGGGCGAGACCAAACACGGCCCCGCCTACCGCACCGCACCCCAGCGGCGCACCTGACAAGAAAGGAGCCACCCATGCCCACACGGATCAAGACCCGCGCCGCGTCCACGGAGCAGGAGCGCCAGCAGCTTCTCTCCGCCGCTGCCGCCCTCCGTACCGCCGCGCCGTACCTCAACACCGAACAGCGCCAGCGCGTCTGTCAGGCGGCAAACAACTGTATTGAACAGCACCGCCGCACCACCCACACCGCCGAGCTGGCCGCGCTCATCGCCCAGCGCGACGCCCTCACCGCCTGAACACCAAACAAAAAATCTACAAGGAGGCCACCGCCCATGTTTACCTACGCCACCAAGAAAAACCGTTACGGTGATGAACACATCGCCGTATTTGCCAACGGCTCCCAGATTGCCGAGATCAAGCCCAGCTCCTACTATGGCAAAAATGAGTACATCGTCAGCGCCACCATCGGCGACGACGACCGCGGCGACTGCCTGGGCCGCACCTCCACCATCGCCGGGGCGAAAAAGAAGGTACGCGCCTGGTACAGCGAACACAGCGACGCCGTGGCCGCCGCAGCAGCGAACAGCCGCGCCGCTGATCTCCGCCGTCTGCCGTCCTTCGACAACAGCGGCTTCTACCCCACCCCCTCCAAGCTGGCGGGCAAAATGCTCTCCTGCGTGGACTGGAAAAACGTCTTTACCATCCTGGAGCCCTCCGCCGGTAAAGGCGACCTCGCCGATGCCGTGTCCGCTTTCGCCCGCAACTACAGGAACAGCCGCCGCATCTCCTTCAATGAGAACGACACCTACATCGACTGCATCGAGCGCGACAGCGACCTTGCTGCCCTCCTGCGCGGCAAGGGGCGGCACGTGGTCCACGACGATTTTCTCACCTTCCGCAGCTTCAAGCAGTACGACCTCTGCATCATGAATCCGCCCTTCGACAACGGCGACGAGCACCTTTTGCACGCCCTGTCCATCATGGAGCGCGGCGGTCAGATCGTGTGCCTGTTGAACGCCGAGACCATCCGTAACCCCTACACCAACCGCCGCAAAATACTTTTGCAGAATCTGCACGAACACAACGCCCGCATTGAGTTCATCGAAAATGCCTTCCGCCATGCCCAGCGCCCCACAGATGTGGAAATTGCGCTGGTCTATGTGAACATACCGAAAAAAGAAATCCCCAGCGACATTCTTTCCTCCCTCCGCCGCGTCAGCGAAAAGAGCGCCCCAAGCAGCGAACAGGCCACCGACCTTGCCTCCGCCGACTGGCTGCAGAACATGATCGACGGCTATAACTTCGAGGGCACCCTGGGCGAAAAGCTCATCAACGAGTTCGCCGCCCTCCGTCCCTACATGGACCCCGGCAGAGAATACGGCGAACCCCTGTTGTCCCTCAAAGTGGGTGACAGGAACACCGGCAACAACGCAACTCTGCTGAACGCCTACCTATGCGGCCTGCGCGCCAAATATTGGGGAAACCTCCTCCAGCGTCCCGAACTCACCAGCAAAATGACCTCCGCCATGCAGCAGGACTACAACGGCAAGGTCAATTCCCTTTCCGAGTACGACTTTTCCCGCTACAACATCGAAACCGTCATGCGGGAGATCGCCCACCAGCTTTCCCGCGGCGTCGAGGATTCCATCCTTGAGCTGTTCGAGACATTCTCCGCCAAGCATTCCTGGTATCCGGAGAGCGCCAACAATATCCACTATTACAACGGCTGGGCTACCAACAAGGCCCACAAAGTGGGCATGAAAGTCATCATCCCGTCCAACGGCTGCTGCGCCAGCTGGGGCCGTGAAAAGCTGGACATCTACCGCGTGAACAGTCTTATCTCCGATCTGGAGCACGCCATGAACTACTTGGACCGCGGCGAAACTGTCTTCCACACACCAGTAGATCTTGCCGTCCGCATCGCCAATGCCACCGACACAAACAAGGTCGATTTCACTTACTTCACCTGTACGTTCTACAAAAAAGGCACCTGCCACATCAAATTCAAGCCGGAGGCCGCCCGCATCATCGACCGCCTGAACATCTTTGCCGGTCAGCACAAGAACTGGCTGCCGCCCACCTACGGCAAAAAGCACTACGCCGACATGACCGCCGAGGAAAAAGCCGTCATCGACGATTTTCAGGGCGAGGATAGCTACGAAAAGACCATATCCGACCCCTCCATGCTCATTTCTTCCGGCAGCGCCCTCATGGCGCTGCCCGGAATGTGAGCGAACGCCACACGAAAGGAGCGCCACACCATGACCCCCGAAAAACTATTGGAAAATCTCTACGCCATCGCCTACGCTCTCCCTGAACAGGAACGCCGCTTTTTCTGCGCGCTGGAACCTGCCATCGACCCATGCGGCGGCGACACGATCAACGCCGGCCACCAACTGGCGCTCCTGGTCCGCGCCATCCGCACCGATATGGCCCAGCAATACCGGAGAGACGATCAGCGCCGCACCCGTGATGCCGCCCTTCGCCGTATCGGCAGGGCATCCGCATCAAAGCAAGGCAAAATCCGTCCCCACTTCGCAGGCGCGTTTCTGGACGAGCAAGGCCGCCAGTGCGTCACAGACGGCTTCCTGCTCATCCGTCTGAACACACCATCCAACGTGCTGGAATGGGCGCCCACGCCCAACGATCCCCACGTATACGATCACATCCCCGAACTCCTGAACAGCGCCGCGGCCACTGTCACGCTGACGCTCCCCACGGCGGCAGAAGTCCGCGCTAAGATCGCCAGCGACAAGGCGAAATTCAAAGCCTCCTCCCGTCCCAGGTACGAAAGCGTCTCCACCTGCTTTAACTGGGGAGACGGCCTGCCCATGGTCAATTCCATCTACCTGCTGGATATTCTGGAGGCGCTCCCTGGATGCACCGCCTCATGCCGCCCCGATGAGCTGTCCTGCGTCTATTTCCGCAGTCCGGACGGCGACGCCATCATCATGCCCGTCCGCAAGTACATAACCCGCAGCGAAGAGGATTCCGACGAACAGGAGGAACAGGAATGAAAAACAAACTGTGCCCCTACAAGAAGACCTGCCGCGACATCTGCTACGGCGAAAATCCCTGCGCCTTTGCCAAAGCATTTGACGGCCTCGCCCGCAAGATCGACCGCAAGGCTGTCTGCATAGAATCACTACGCGCCGAAAACGCCGCGCTGAAGGCGCGGCTGGAACAGGAGGAACACAACGTATGAACCACATCTGCAAAATGACCGGTCTGGAAGCCGCGCTGCCCTGCGCCGCTCCTCAGTGCCCCGCCTACGGCGATTGTACCGCCATCTACACCAGGAGCCAGCATGGCTTCCAGCTGGAACAGCGTCCCAAAACAAACCTCGACCATTTCCGTGAGATGTCCGCCGAACAGCTGGCGGAGTGGATCATGTGCCCCTACTCCATCGACCCCGACCTCTGCATCGGCAAGGACTGTATCAAGTGCTGCGCCGACTTCCTCGACGCCCCCTACGATGGCTTCGACCTCGCCCCTGAACAGGAACAACAGTGAAAACGGACGCTTTCTACCATCATTTTTCCCTCGCGGCGCTTTCCGCCGCGCCGGCCCAATAATATTTCCATCGCAAGAGGAGCGCTTTCGGCGCTCCTCTTGTGTCTTTCGACCCGTCAGGGTGGATTCCCTTTTGCATTCCCCGCCCTATTTGTCGAAAACTCCGCAAATCGACCTTGCTACTATCGCTGGAACGTGCTATCCTGTTCATATCAAGCAAAAGGAGGACACCAGCATGGCACTTATCACCTGCCCCGAGTGCGGTGGACAAGCCAGTGACAAGGCCGCCGCCTGTCCGCACTGCGGCTATCCCTTGGCCTTGGGTTCCGAGCAAGAAGCACGTCCTATTTCTGGAATTAACAGCTCCTTAACTCACAGTAGAAAAATTCACAATGTAACCCCGCGTTCTCACAACAACGCATCTTCCGAGCCTGCGTTAGTTACCACTTCCGCAAAAAGAAAACGCTCGAAAACTTATCTTGTAGCAGGCATTATTGCGATTTTAGCTATTTGTTTTTTCTTTCTTTTTTGGCTGAACAAAGAGCCGCAAGCCGAAGCAGACTATAAGGCCAAAGTAGTAAACTCTTGCCGTTCTTTTGGAATTAGCGTTGACTCAGTGGAGCTAAAATCTTCCTACGCCAGTGGTACGAAGCGTTATTCGCTCTTGATAAGGTCCAATGATGTAGCTCCTGATGATGCGGCTGTTCTTTACGGAGTCGCCATGGATGTGGCGGCCATTGGATGGGCAAACAAGAATATTAGTGCAGGATTTCCAGTTATAATATTTAAGAATTGCACATATGAATTCGAGACAGGGACCGCGTATAAAGATGGCAAAATCGTCTATGTTTCGGACGCGGGGGCCTACTTTGAGCATCCCCTTTACGAAAAGCCTGATAGTTCTTATGATGACGATGATATAAAGGCCGGTATATATATTTTTGCGAAAAAATGCGTCAAAAATCACCTGAAATCCCCATCAACTGCGGAATTTTCAGCGATGAGCGATTGCGGTTTTTCCAAAGGAGAGGGCAATACATACATGATGACTGGATATGTGGACTCACAAAACAGTTTCGGTGCCATGCTGCGGGAACAATGGAGCATCATGGCCGAAGTGAATGGGGATAATGTATCTCTCGTCATGGTAACTATTGGAAATGAAATGTACTTCGATTAACATCAAAACCCGCACGGCTTCAACCGTGCGGGTTTTTTATCACCTAAACAACATGAGCAGGAAAATAAGAACTGCCCCCCCGATAAACAGCCAAAAGAACGCTGTAAAGCATCCATCATTGTCGTTAGGGTCCCCTGAACTCTGCTTTTTCTTTCCCGTGCTTTTCCACAAGTCGTTGTCTGCCGCGCCCTGTTCATCGCGTACCGGGTCCCCCATCGTGCCATAAAATCCATCCTTTCGTTTTCTGAAATTTCTCGTTGACATTTTGGGCTACATGAATTATAATCAGTTTATGGGCTACATAAAGTGAGGTGAATAATTTGAGTCCACGCACAGGACGCCCGAAAGCCGAAAATCCGAAGTCTAACCCCCTCCACGTCCGCCTTGACGATAAAACACTGGCAGTTTTGGACGAATACTGCAAGCGTACCGGCAAGAAGCGCACAGAGGGTATCCGCGACGGTATTATGCTGCTTCCGGGTAAATAAAAAGCAGAGCGCCCCATCCGACCAAAGATCAGCGCCCTGCTTTCCGCCAGCACCGCATGGGTGCCGTCTAAATTTTATTATAGACGCCGCCCCTGCGAAAGTCAACAGTTTTCCGCAGGGGATTTTTGCGCCCATTTTCAAAAATCCGCCTGTGGGTGTTTACACGGTGATGTATGATTCTCATACCCAAGAAAACACAGTAAAAGGAGGCCATGTAATGAACGACCTTATTACCATCGGCAACACCCAGTTCACCGCCAAGACGTTGGACGGCAAGCCCGTCCTCACTTTCCGCGACATCGACGCTATTCATCACCGACCTGAGGGAAGCGCCAGCAGAAACTTCCGCAGCAACCGTCAGCGGTTCATTGAGGGCGAGGATTACTTCAAAATAACGCCCGACGAATTTCGTCATGCGATTGGTGACATGAATTCCCGCCAGCAAAACGACGTGTATCTTTTTACAGAGTCCGGCTACCTGATGATCGTCAAGTCCTTCACCGACGATTGGGCGTGGGAGGTGCAGCGGAAACTGGTCAAGACCTATTTCCGCGCCAAGGAACTGGCCACCGAGAAGCCGAAACCCATGTCCACCAATGATTTGTTTGAGTTACAGTTGAAAATCAACCGCGAGTACGAGAGCAAGCTCGTGGCGCTGGAGGAACGCGCTGAAAGCACCGACCGCAAGATCAGCACCATCACAGACGTCTTAGCCGCCCCACCCACCGACGAGGAACACTGGCGCGACGTAATGAACCGCAAGGTACGCGCCATGTGCGAGGAGTACGGTCTGAACTACCACACCACCATCGGCGAGATGTACGCCGAGCTGGAGCGCCGCGCCCACGTCAATCTCTCCGTCCGGCAGAAAAACCTCCGTGAGCGTATGCGCCTCGGTGGCGCGAAATATGCCCAGCGGGAGGCCGTCAGCAAACTGGTGGTCATTTCGCAGGACACCAAACTCCGCTATATATACGAAGCTATCGTCCGGGAGAAAGCGGCCCAGCTTGCCGCCTCTCGTATGCTTTGAAAGGAAAATTACAATGAATATCGACATCAACACCCCCGAAAAACTCCATGAATATCTTATGTCCCTCGCGGAGAGGGAGAAAAAAACGGGAGTTCCGTCATCCGCAGAGGAGCTTGCGCCCGCCATTGAGGAAATGTTCCGACAGCAGGCAGAGCTCCAGCGGAGGATTGACAACCTCTCCAAGAGGGAGAAAATCCCCTTTAACAACAATGTGCCCCTTCTGTTGTCTGACAAGTACAGAACATTGGCAACGGAGAATCAGGTAGCTATATTCGGAGCTCTGTGTCTGCACCTCGTCATGGCTGTTGACAGCGCCCGAAACGGCGATTTCAAGGAGGCTAATTTGCACATGGTTACTGGTGCCATGGAGCAGGAAGAAGCAAACTGCCCGTCTTATATGGAACTGTGGATCGCCGTCAGCAGGTTCATTGATGCTTTTCAGGACGGAATCGTCATCTTTGACGACCCCGAAGAATCCACCTGATTACACCCTGTATACCCCCATTCACCCCATACACCATTTATACAACAGGAGGAAATTTATCATGACAGTTCTTGAAGCGTGCGCCATGCTGGAGCTTGGCGACGGCATCAAACCCAACATCGAACTTACCTTCGGCTCCAGTGGAGTTCCCTTTAACCCCAAAAACAGCCTTGAGATGATGGCCTACGGCGACTTCCTCATCGAAACCTGCCACGTCTGGGAGGGCGGCGTCAACCTCGTCCTCAAGCAGCAGTTCTGCAAAAAGAACTGGAACGCATAAGGGGGGTGCAGCATGATCCCCTCCAACATCCATCTGGGCGATACCGTCACCCAGTACATCGAAGCCACCAACCGCAAGGCCACCGGCAAGGTGATCTACATCCACCCTCTGCGCCGCTACTACATGGCGGAATTTTCTTTCCGTTTCGGCAAGTTCCGCGAGTGCTTCATGTCCTGAAAAAAATTTTTTCAAAAAATCCCCCGAAGGGTGTTTACACGGTATGGTATCATCATTTTGCCAAAGGGAGACAGGCTCTTTGGCTCTCCTTCGAGTGTAAGATAAGCTCCGCCCCGTAAGCAGGAGCTGCGCCGGTCAACGTGGCGGCAGCCGCGCCCAGCGTCCCCAGTGCGATTCTGGCAGGGGCCATCCGCAGATGTAGCTCAGTCGGTAGAGCACCGCGCCAGGAGGTATGTCGTTGGTTCGAGTCCAACCGTCTGCACCAATTCTACGTGGACACCGCGCAAGCGGGATAGCCGTATGGGCGATGCGAAGTCCTGAAGTAAGCCCCTCAAGCCTCGATGTTGTAATTGCGCCTGTGCTATGCTGGCAAAAGCGAGGTCGGAACGAATAGCTGGCGGCTCGGAAAGACGAGCACTCCCTCCGCAGCGTTAGTGTTCAACGGTCAGCACACCAGCCTTCCAAGCTGGGAGTGGCGGTTCGAATCCGCTACGCTGCTCCATGCCCGCCTGATGGATGACTTCCCCCGTCAGGAATGAAACCTCCGCGTCTGGCAGCGGTGTCGCCGGGTGGAATCAGCCGGTAGCAAGATTCTGGCGTGACAGCGAACGAAGGAACGCCCCATCGGCAGCCGCACCGGAGAGCTATGCGGCAAATCTAAAGAAAGGGACGGTGCTATAATCGTGTTTTTTATCAATTACCTGTTCTGGGTATCCGGCGCGGTGCCGTTCCTTGCGATCCCCGCCTGCGCCCCCGCCGCAGGCGCCCGCGAAATCCCTGTGCGTGTGCGCCGACGCACGAAGATCAGGCGGACGGGCAGATGGTTCACAGCCGGATTCACTTAGTGTCCACACTCGGCGGGGTATACAAAGTCGAAACGAAAAACGGAGAGAGGCAGCGCCCTCTGCGCCCCTTCTCCGTTTTATACGCGGAAGCGCCGTCAGGGGCAAACGACATTTTTTCTACCGCATACAAATCGCACACATGACCTCCCTCATCCTTTCTGTTCGTTCGTTGGTGTTGTCGTTTCTGCGGGGTCGAATCCCGCCTTCCGCTCCACGGTCCATCATGGGCCTCCTTGAAAAGCTGTGGCCGTAAGAAACAGCTCTGGGTGTTGTTCCCCCAGCTCCTGCTGGAATGCAGGCAGGCCATTTCACCCCCATCTGGGCGGCGAGGTTTGGACCGACCCGCCGCCCACCTCTGGGATGTTAGCTCAGCAGGCAGAGCAGACGGCTCATAACCGTCCGGTCACGGGTTCGATCCCCCTACATCCCACCAGCCGCAAGGCGAAAAAACAAAGTCAGCGAAATCCCCATTTTTTTACAGAAAGGAGGACCTATATCATGACCAAGAGCGAATTCATCGCCGCTGTGGCGGCGGGCGCCAACGTTTCTAAGGCAGAAGCCGACCGCGTAATCGCCGCCGCCGCCAACACCCTCACCGGTGCCATGTGCAGCGGCGACAACGTGAGTATCCCCGGCTTCGGCATCTTCACCAGCAGGATGCGCGACGCGCACCCCGGCAAAAATCCCGCTACCGGCGAGACCATCACCATCCCCGCTAAGCGCGTGGCGGTGTTCAAGCCCGCCAAGCAGCTGAAAGACGCTCTGAACTAATGCGCGCTTGCGCAGAATATCCCCCATCATGAGCCGGACGGCCAAGCGCCCTCCGGCTCGTTTTGGAAGCGAAATTTACGTTTCGTTTTGTATATAAGTCAGCAAATAACCAAACACATTCAGCCAAATTTTCACAAGTGTTTGCGAAAATATCCCAACAACCTAAGACACCACTTATGAAACTTCTTATAAAAAAGGAGAATCCCCATGATCTACTTCGATAATGCCGCCACCACCCCTATCCTCGACTGTGCGCGGGAGGCCATGCAGACAGCGCCATTTGCCAACCCGTCCAGTTCCCACGCGGAAGGCCGCAAGGCGAAAGAAGCACTGGAGGCTGGGCGGTGCGTCATCGCCGCCTGTCTCGGCTGCCGTCCCAGCGAGGTCTACTTCACCAGCGGTGCCACCGAAGCCTGCAACTGGATGGTCAGATGTCTCCGCAGGGGTTCCGACGGCATCATGTATAACAGCACCGTTCACCACGCCGTCAGCGAGGCCATTCGCGCCTACTCATGGCCAAATGCGCCCCGCGGCTGGCCATCCGCCGTCCTCTCTCTCGTCAACAACGAGACCGGCGAGATCAACGCCGTGGATGCCTTCTGCCGGCGATTCCGCCCCCACAGCATCGGTATAGACGCCACCGCCGCCGCAGGACACCTTTCCATCGACTTTCACGCCTTGGGCGCGGACTGCATGGCCTTCGGCGGCCACAAATTCGGCGCTCCCAAGGGCATCGGTGCACTCATCGTCCGTGAGGGATGCCCCATCGCCCCCATGATCCTCGGCGGCGCACAGGAGCGCGGTATGCGCGGCGGCACGACCTCCGTACCTCTCACCAGCGCCATGGCCGCTGCCCTGTCGTGGCACACCCAGCACATGGCCGACAATGCTGAGAAAATACGCCGGGTCCGCGACCAACTGATCTTCGACCTCGCCCAGCTGGGAGCCGACTTTATCATCAACTTCAACGATGGACACCGCCAGCTTGCCGACCACATTCTTTCCATCCGTTTCCCCAGCGTCTACGGTGCCTCCCTGGCCGCAGCCCTAAGCGAAAACGGCATCATGGTCTCCACAGGTTCCGCCTGTTCCTCCGGCGATAACGCCGCCTCCATCAACCTCATGGCCAGCGGACTTACCGAGCAGGAAGCATTGGAAACCATCCGTTTTTCCTTCGATTGGTACAACACCCCCGCCGAGGCCGCCGAAGCCGCCCGCACCATCTCCAGGCTTCTCCCTTCGCTCCGCCGCGGCAAAAATTGAAAAAAATTCCCCGCGCCGGTTGCAAAATTGCCCCCTGTCGGTAGACTATACTATGATAAATCTTTAGAAGGAGGACATCCACATGTCTATGAATTCCGCAAAGCTGAAGCAGTACCTCTCCCTCAAGGACACCGCCGCCCTGGCCAAGGGCTTCGCCGCCTCCGTTTCCGCCGCCGATCCTCAGAGCGACAGCGATCACGCCTCCGTGGCGCTGGAACTGCCCCACCCCGCCGCGCTGGACGGTACGGCGAAATCGGTATTTGCCGCGCTGTGTTCCTTCGCGGACAGCATCTACATGGCCGCCGGCGAAACCACTCTCCGCTTTACCTTCGGCGTGGAGAATATGCAGAAGGAGGAATAGCACCATGCTCGTCACCAACGTTGTCAAGCGGGAATACCCCCTCACCGTCCGCCGCAAGCGCGACGGCGAAATTTTCACCATGCTCATCGAAGCCGAGTCCGAATCCGCCGCCCGTCTCCTCCTCCCCGACACCGTGGAACTGATGGAGACGCCCAAGCGCGGCAAGGAGGGGGTCTGATATATGCCCCGCACATCTGCCGCCGAGCGCAGACTCTGCGCCGCCACCGACGCATACCTCAAAAACTGCGCCGCCACCGACTTTTCCCCCCGCACCCTCAAAAACTACACCTACACGCTGGAGGACTTCATGAATTTCTTCATCGAGTCCAAGGAGAATTACGCCGACCCCAACTACGCTACCATCCTTCTGTGGCGAAACTCCCTCATTGAGCGGCAGTGCTCTCCTTCCACCGTCCGGCAGTATCTCATCCGTCTCCACGCCTTTTTCGAGTTCGCCTGCGACCCTCAATGCGGCGGCTGGTATCAGACGAACCCTGTCTCCAAGCGCCTGCTGCCCAACACGCGGCGGGAGGAACTGCGTCCCTATGACCCGCTCCTCACCGACCAGCAGGTCATGAAGCTCTGGCGAAATGACCGCCCTCCGCGTGCCAAGGCCGCCACTTACCCCCGCAACTACGCCATCGTCATCCTTCTCCTCACCACGGAACTGCGCAACGCGGAGCTGCTGCACCTCACCCCCGCCGACCTCCACTGGGACGATGGCGAGATTTTCGTAGAATACGGCAAGGGCAACAAGTTCCGCCGTGTGGACTTCCCCGACATTGCCCAGTCCTCCGTCCGCATCTACCTTGCCAGCGGCATCCGCCCCCGCGGCCTGCCGGATACCGCGCCCCTGTTCGGCACTACCAGCGAAAAGGGCGTTTTCGGCGCCAGAAATCGGGACTGTGGATGGTCCGCCGGTTCCCCCACATGGCTTTCCGCGCTGGTGGAGCGACACGTCAAGGCCGTCACCGGCGTCCCCAATATCCGCACCCACGACCTGCGCCACGTCGGCGCACGTCTCGACCTCAATGGCGGTATGGCGCAGGAGGAGCTGCAGGCAAAACTGGGTCACGCCTCCCCCGCCATCACCCAGGTCTATTCCGGAAAGCTCATGGGCAAAGCGGGTAAGCGCTCCGCCATTCTGGTACTGGAAGCCAGAGAACGGCAGGCGGAGATCAACGAAGGCCTCTTATCCGCCTCTTCACAATAAGAAAGGACACTCCTTGCGAAAAGGGGTGTCCTTTCTTTGTATTTCTCCCAATTGCAAAAGTTGACACGCATCGAGTTCTGCGCTACAATGCACACACCAAATAAAGGGGGGGTATTCTGATATGAGCGATCAGGAAAATGTGTATTGTACCTGCGGCGGCTCCCGTTCTGTCACCACGGGATTTGAGGACGATTTCGGCTATTGGTATGTTTGTACCAGATGCGGGAAACGGCTGGATGGGGAGCATCACTACTACAACCATTACGACGGAGAAGATCACGAAGTATTCTGGACGGCAGACGGCGGCATCGAGACCGACGACTCCGATAATGACTAACACAAGAAAGAAGGAAGAGAGCGCCGAGGTAAATCGGCGCTCTCTTTTTTACACCCCAAGAAGTTTTCCCCAAGTCCCCTTACCGGCAATACCGTCGGCCCCCAGCGAAAATTTGGTCTGGAACTTCTTCAGCGCCGATTCGGTGCCGGATCCGAAATCACCGTCCGTACCGGCGGCGCCGCACGAATACCCGTAGGCGATGAGCGCCGCCTGCAGCGTTTTGACGTCCGCGCCCTTCATACCCTTGGAAAGCATCCTCACCTGCATGTCCAGTTTCGTGGTCTGCACATCAGGCGCTGGGTCCGCCGTGCCGTAGGCGATGGCGTCGAAGGGGAAATATGTACCAGGACACCCCGTGGCGTTGACGTCGCTGTGTTTCTGCACCTTGCTGATGCCGTACTTCTGCTTGAGGTATGCCACCAGCTCCGCGCCGGCCTGCCGCTGGACAGCGCCCATCTGTTCCTTGTCGAAGCTGCCCTCGAAGCACACGCCGATGCTGTCGTAGTTGTTGCTGCCGGCGTGTGCACCCATCACGTCCTCCGGTCTGCCGCGGTAGATGGAACCGTCCTTCCGCACGAGGAAGTGGTACCCGATGCCCGCCCATCCGTTGGCTACATGCCAGCTGTGGATCTGCTGGGCCGTGCAGGTTTTGGCGGCGGCGTGATGCAGGATGATGCGGGTCGTGGACTGACGCTTGACCAGCGTTCCGTTCCACTTATAAGTAGGCTCAATGAATCTCACTGTTGTCCACCATCCCTTCCGTCTCCACCTGTACGCCCTTGTTGTACTGCGCCGTACTGATGCCCAGCAGAGCGCCCAGCAGCGCCGTCACAGCAGAGATGGTCATGGCCACCTGCTCGGCGTAGGGCCAGCCCCACACGGGCGCCAGCGCCACGTAGAACGCGCTCAGCGCGGGCAGCACGATCATGACTACCCACTTGAGGACATCGTACACCTTACTGTTCAGTTTCATATCTACCTTTCCTTTCCGGCTCTATGAGCCTGTCCATTTTCACACGGCCATTTCCGTGCCCGTGATCTCCTGATACTCCTCTTTCGTCAGGATGCCTTTCCTGACGGCGTTTTCCACCATCGCCGCCGACCAAAGCCCCTGCTCATACCACCGCTTGATTTTTTCAGCCATATCACACCTCCATCAGCGTGTCCGTCATCATAGCCGTGTACGTTACCTGCGCTTCGATGCGGTCCAGCTGACTGGGCGCAGCGGCAGGGAGACCGGCACGATCCGCCTCCACTTCCTCCTCCGTCCGCAGCACACACGCGCCATTCTCCCATTTCCAACGGGGAATACCGTCATCCGTATAGAGTGCATCAAAATACAGGCTCTGGCAGAGGTCGAATTTTTCACCAGCCCCCTCGTCGATGCACACCCACTGTTCCACGTCCTTGATGTTCCCCATGGTGTATCCGCCCTCGCACTGAAGGATGCGCCCCTCCTCATCCGTGCGGACGTACACCTTGGATGTCATATTGATCGGCATCTTCACCTCTCCTTTCTCACAGCTCCGCGCTGAGCATGATCTGCGCACCGTTGAGCGCGTAGAGGTTGTAGGTCTCCCCAGCCGTCAGCCCCGTCGTGATAAACACCAGACTTCGGATAACGGTGCTCTTGTTGTCCGTCATGCTCCATCCTCCGATAGCCCTCGTCACATCAACAGATGCTGCAGCGGTTTTTCCCACCTTCAGCAGTGCATAATCGTTCACGGATACCGTAGGCACCGCACGCATTGCCACCGGCAGCTGGAATGTTACCCACAGATCCGTCGCCGCGTTGGCGAACCCCATCGCAATAGGGTTGTTGGTGGTTTCAGATGCCGACTGCATCACTTGCAGATACCGTTTGCAAATATTGGACTGCTCCGCAAAATCGGGGATCTCGTTCAGTATCCAATTCCCGTCCTCGTCCTGATGGGCCAACGTAGACACCCCGCCGATTTCCAGTTTTACCGCCTTCAGGTCGATGCGCCCGCCATCCGGAACACCGAATCCCACAACTCCGATGTCCTTGGTGCTCACTTTCATGACATTCAGCGTATTAGCCTTCAGCGTCATTCCGATATTAGGGTCCGTCCCGTCCGCCGTCATGATATAGGCGCTGCACGAACCAACCACTGTCCCTGTCAGCACCGACAGCGTGGCCACTTCCGTCACCGGCCACTCCAACTTCTGCTGGTAGTACACGCGGACACCGGTACTGGATTCCTCCAGCTTCAACACTCCGTCACCTACCGTGGCGTAGCACTGCGCCGACCGCGCCTGCCACCGGTCCACGGTAAAGCCCGCACCGTTGTATACCGTCTTTCCGCGCTGATTTACCGGATTTCCGAAGTACCAGTTGTGCAGCAAATTACGGTTGCAGATATTGTTGGATACGTACTCCAGGTTATCGCTGATCTCCTGCATCGCCTCCGCCGTGATGGCCGGAGGTGCGTCATTGTTCCACGTAGGTGCCGTGTATGCCATTTCATCGTCTCCTTTCTCGTTTCCGCGTCACAGCGGCCACAGCGTATCGCCCTGCCGGATCAGTATCTGTGCCCCATCGGCATCGCCGACCTCAGCCCACGGTACGGAACATATGAGCGCCTGCTGCCGCGTGGCATCCTGTGTTTTGCTGGTGATCTCGCCGTTGATAAACACCTTTATCACCTCTCCCTTCCGGTTCTTCAAAAACAGTGTATTTTGTGTGAGCCCCAGCGCAAACAGAGCGTTTCGCTTCTCCAGCGTGTCCTGGTATTCGCCCTCGCCGCTGACCTCCCCGAGATACCCGCTGAGCGTGCCATTCTGGTAGAGCTGCGGCGACATCTGCACCGTGGGATACCGCGTAAAATTTTCCAGCAGCGACGGGCGGTTTCCGCTGTTCACCGTTCCGCTCTCTACGTTCAGCGAAAATCGGAACAACTCCTCCACGCGGAAAACGCCGCTCTCCTCTCGGCAGGAGAGGAGCGTCCAGTCCCACAGGCACACCTTCACCGGTTCTCCGATCAGCGCATCCGTCGCAAAGGACGTAGCATCTACGCCGAAAACATAGTAGATATAGGTCCCCTGTGATGCCGCCGCACAGTCCAGCACGCTCTGCTCGCTGTATGCCAGGTCCGCCACGTGATCCAGCTTCACGGCGCCTTCTGTACGGCGGTAGACCGCCCACCCTGTCAGCTGCTTTTGAGCCGCGATGTTGCCTCCGCGGAGGTCACTTGCAAAGTCCGCCAAGAACTTTGTGTTTTCTCCAAATTCCGGCTCGTACCCCTGCATCGACAGCAGCGCCGTCACCACGTCGTCCGCCAGATCACCGCTCTCTATCCACAGATAGTCGCAGACCTGCGCACCGCGCAGCGTGATCTTTCCCACGGTCATACCGGCAGCCTTGGCGTCCGTGCTGTATGCTGCCAGCAGTGTCCTTTTTCTCTTTGGGAGCAGCTCCTTGGATGGAGCGAGCACCGCGCTGGGAAACAGACCCTGCATGTACCTTCGTCGGATGTAGAACTTTCCTCCCGTCAAGACCGCAGTGATCTCGTCCTCCACAGAGAACTTCTCCGTCACCGATCCCACCGTCTCGCCGTTGTTTATGACCTCGGCTGCCGTTTCGGACAGCACAATTTCCAGCGTCTCCCCCGATGTCCCCGTCAGGGAAAATAGCGTGACGGGCAGCTCCTTGATGGTGCCCCGCCATACGATGCTTACTGGAGCCTGTATCTCCATAGGTGTCCCTGTCACAGTATCCCATGTAATGGAGGAACCGACCGGCAGGGATAATTCCCCACCGCGCACGGTGTACCTTCCTTCCGCCGCTCCGGGGATGTCGTATGCCCCTGGCCACGATACCAGCACGCCGCTGAGCCTTCGCTTCACACACGCCGTCACGGCTCCTGCATAACCGGTGGTGCTGTATGACACGCGGAAGGACACCCACCCCGTGTCCGCTGTTACGCCGCTGCTGGTCTCCACCGTACACCTCACCGCGTATCCCTGCCCCGCAAAAAGTCCGTCGTAGTGGAACCGCAGCATCGCCGTCGGCACATTTCCCGTGTCGTACAGCGGTGTATCTGTATCCCCCTCTGCCGCTAGACACCAACGCACCCAGACGATGGAGTCTCCCTGCGCCTGTGTATAGGCCGCGGTCCAGGTCATCTCCTTGGTCGTCACCGGCGTGGTAAAACTGTTGATTTTCAGGATCGGCGCACTTCTGCACAGGAAAACGGACGCCGACTGCTGGGTGATGCTGTCGCTGCTGGACCACCACTGGGTGATGAGCATCTTATAGCTGTTTCCGTTGCGGATGCCTGCCGACGCCAGCGCCGACGCGGCGATGGTGTAGGAGAAAAACACCACATTTCCGCCGGCATCACGTCCGTAAAAGGGGCAGCCGTCCGATTTTTTGCCGCTGTCATACAGCAGTGTGCTGGCCGTCGTATTGTCCAGTATCCTGATCCGGAACGCCGTCATGGCGTTCTGCCCATCCACCTGCCACGATACCGGCATGTCAGCTGTGGCATCCACCGTCCCGTTCCCCAGCGCTCCCAGCGTAGATGGTGTCACATTCGTGGGCATAAAAAGGGCCATTCCGCTCTCCCCCTTTCCTATTTGTCATCCGTTTTCAGCGGCCACAAAGATACCGTCGCCGCTGGGAAGTCCGCTACGCTGACGGCGGAGATCGTCATAGCGCCGTCTCCCGCCAGCGGCCTGCTGAACCCCATCACCAGATGCCGCTCCGTAGGCGACCCCTGCTTGTCCGTCCGGACGATCCGCACGATCTCATTTTCCCTGATGTGGAAAAGCTGCCCACAGGAAATGTCCACGCTTTTCTGCAAGACCGTTGCCCGCTTCAATTCCCATTCCGCCCTGTCTCTGCACTGCGTTTGGGTGGTGTACCCGTCCTCGCTGGTCCACACGGTCTTTCGCCCGATGAGCTGCACGTTGGTATCGCTCATAGGGTCATTGTTGGTGGCCCTGGCCCCTGGCTGCGCGTTGTCATCCAGCGCGGCGCCCAACACGATGTAGTCGTTATAGACCTCTGTGTTCTCCGCTGTGTACGTCATTCCCAGCAGTTCCGTTTCGTCCATGGAGAAGGTGTGGCTCACCGGCTTCTCACTGTCCAGCAGGTCATCCTGGCTGGGGTCTATCCGCAGCCGCCCTGTGGGATCGTAGCCGATCCAGGCATTGAGCATCTCGGCAAATCCCAGCATCACCGAAGCATATGTGCCGCTCCCCGGGTCCACCTCCAGCGTGTACGGCGCATCCACGAGGTTTGCTTTCGTACCGTCCGCCAGCTCCTGGGTTTTCCCGTTGTAATATTCCGTATATACTGGCGGCAGCGGATCTACCTTCTGCCCGTTTCCTTTATCGTCCTGCAGCAGTTTATCCATCTGCTGAAAGATGTTCACTCCCAGGGCGCCGCGATACGTGCCCTCCAGTTTTCCCCAGAGGGTCCCGTCCAGGCCGGCCCACTTGTCCACCAGTTCGTACTCGATGGTCCGCTTCCCGTGCTCCACCGTCTCCCTCGGCGTCTCGATGAGGAATACGCCCTGCTGTATGTAGTAGTCCTCCCCATTGGGCAGCACCAGCCCCTCGTCCAGCGCGATCTCCTGCCCGAACCACATCCGGTCCACGTTGTAGTCGAACGCCCCGTCCGAATTGGCCAGCGTCACAGACGCCGTGCGCCGCACCCCGTTCTGCAAATTTACCGTCAGCGTTCCCTCTGCAATAAATGCGCCGCTGTGCCGGTTTTTCGGGTTGTTGTCCACGAAGAACGCCGTGCTGCCGTCAGGATTCAGGAACCGCAGCCTGCACAGTTTCTGGAACCGCCCTTTTACCGCCCGCAGATACGCCAGATATTTTTCCTGTTCCGTCATGGCCTATCCTCCGCCGTTCACCGGTTCCGCTTCCGCTTTCTGCGCTCCTCCGCTGCCGCCAGTGCCTCGCACTCCTCGTCTGTGGCGGTGCGAACGCCCTTGATTTCCGGATTGCCCTTCCGGTACTGGCTCTCCCGCGTGATGTAATATCGCCCCGTGATCCCCGTGACGGGGATCTCTCTGCCATTCTTCATCACCAGAATGTGTCTCGTCTTTTTCGCCATGCTCCGACTCCTTTCTCTCAGAGGTTTCTCCCGTCGGGGTACATTAATACCACCCTGTTCCCCGCGTTTCCTCCGTCTCCGAATACCAGCACCACCACCTGCTCTCCCACCTGTGCGCCAGCCATGCTGGACACATAGGGGAGAGCCGTTTCCTGTGTATCAAACGGGCGCTTCACGGTGAGCTTTCCGTCTGCCGCCACGCCCGTCACCTCCGCGCGGTAGTACCTTACGCCGCTGCGCTGGGACTCCTTGAGCTTCCGCGCGAAAAAGTTATCCCAAAGCCTTTGGGCAAAAAATGCGAGGTCCTTTATGCTGTCCATATTTTCTCCTTATCCGCCATACGGCTGAAGATGGTGGGCCATCCGCCGCAGTTCCGCCACCGTTGTGGTCTCCGCCTGCTCCTTCGTCAGCGTGATGCTGCCGTAGTGATACTCCGGTCCGCTGTGGTCGGTATAGCTGCGGTTGTCGCTCTTTCCCGCCATGTTCTGTGCGGCGGGGCGCTCCACGCCGTACAGGTATCCCAGCTCGCCCATCCGCTGCCGGAATACGCCGTTGGCCGACGGCCTGAGCATCTTTTCCGTGATGTCCGGCGGCAGCACCATCTCGTCATCCACCGTGGCCTTGATGCCGCCCAATCCCTTGAGCACGCCGCCGCTGTCGTAGCGGGCCACTTTGTTTACGCCGCCTCCGCCGCTGGGCTTGGGCTTTGCCGCTCCACCCACGGCGCCCGCTACGGCACCAGAAGCAGAGGGCTTTGTGCTGCTGGGAGAGTTCGCCGCCCCGCCGACGGCACCCGAAACAGCCGCAGATGTAGACGGGTTTGTGCTGCTGGGCACATCGGCTGCCGCTCCTGCGGCAGCACTGATAGCCGCCTGTGCTTTCCGCGTCCGCTCTGCAGCCTCCTCCCATGCGTCCGCTATTGCTTCCGCCGCATCCTTGTTCTGTTTCACGCTGGTGTTCAGGTACTCGCCTTCTGCCGCTACTGCGCCATCCAGCCCGTCCAGATAGTCCTGCCATGCGTCTATCTTGATTTGATACGCCGCCTTGATGGCCTCTATCCGCGCCTCCAGTTCCGCCACGGCGAGATCCAGCTCCACCTCCCGCTCATAGTCCCGCAGGTCCTTTTTGGCGTTCTCCAGATCCTCCTCGGCGTCCTTCACTTTGTTGGCATCCGCCACCCATTCCCACTGTCCGGTGGCGGCGTTGTACTGCCGCACGGTCCGCTCGTTACGGGCGTTCAGCAGGGCATCCTGCTTTTTCAGGACATCCAGCTTCAGTTCTTCCAGTTTTTCGCCCCGCTCGATCTCCTCGTTCTGCTTTTTTAGGGCGTCGATCTGATCCTCCAGCGGTTCGATCTCTGCGTCCCGCTGCTTCTCCAGCTCCTTGATGGCCGCCTGCGCCCTCTTGCGCTCCGCGGCATCAGAACTGCCGCCGGAGCCGCTTGACCCGCCGGAGCTGCTCCCCGCAGCGGCAGAAACGCCGCTTCCCTGTCCGGCGCTCCCCGCGCCGTCCAGTACCGAGGATACCGTGGAGGAAATAATGTTCCCGACCGTCCCTGTGAGCAGTCCTACAAGACTGATCTCCTTGGCGGTATACGCCGCCTGTATGGCCGTCTGCTCCAGCTGGAATCGCAGCATCGCCAGCGCCTGTATCTGCTGATTCAGGTCCAGTTTCGTGTTGCTGAGGATTTTCGCGGCGGAAACCGTGTCATACAGAGCGTCCTCCGCCGTGCCTGCCGCTCTGGCTTCCTCGATCAGTGACGCGATCCATTCGTAGGTGATGCCCGTCACCTTGCCCAGAATAATGGAGGTATTGTCGTAGGCCGCCACCAGCGCCTTCTGCTCCTCCGTCACATCGTACCCCGCCGCGATGGCCGCGCGGATAGTCTCCACGCTCTCCTCGCGGGCGGCGTTCAGCTTCTCCAGTGCGGTATAATACTCGCCCGCAGACATCTCTCCGGCACGGTACTGCTCCTCGATCTGCGCCAGTTCCTCGCGGTAGTTGCGCAGCGCCACGATGTCCATGCGCTCGGTCTTTGCCGCACCTACTGCCATTCCGCCGGTATTGGCATCCATGCCGTCTACTATCACGGTGGCGCCGGTTCCGTGAATGGCGTTCCAGTCCTCCCACGCCTTTTTCTTCGCGGCCTCCAGCTGCTTTTCCTGCTCCTCGCGGGTCGCCTGCAAAACCTCTAAACGCCTCTTCTCAGCGTCCGTCAGCTCCTCGGTCTTGTTGATGAGCTCGTCATATTCACTTTTCGTCTCATCCAGTGCGCTTTGCGCCGCCTTCACATCTTCCAGCGACTTTTCATAGGCCCGCGCCTTTTCCGTGCTCAGACTGATGGCCACCGCCAACGCCGCGAATATCGCCGCCCCGATGCCGATTTTAGGGAGTACAGCCAGCAGGTTTTTCATCTGGCCCGTCAGCTGTGTCATCGCCATAGCGTTCCCGCCGATGGCAGAAGTCAGCGTACCAAAGAACGTGCCGATAGCAGTTTGTGTCATCAGCGCCGTAAGCCCTTTGTTTGCCAGAGCTACTGCTCCCGCCAGGAGGCCCATCTGCACCACAAGCCGCCCTGTATCGCTATCCAGGAACTCCACAAGGCCAATCACGACATCCAGCGCGTCCTTGATGGTATCCGTCTCCACCAGATGGCTCACAAACTCCGTCCACTTATTGTGGAGGATCTCCGTCTTGCGGGACCAGCTGTCCAGCGCGTTTTCCACTTCCTTGTCCGCGCTGCCTGCCGCATCGGCAAAGTCCCCCAGCATGGACTCGTACATGTCCCAGTTCTGTATCAGCGCCAGCAGCTGCGAGGTCCGCAGCTTTCCGCCGATGTCGCTGACCATCTCCATCAGCTGCTGTTCCGTCAGCAGCCCGTCCTTCATGCTCTGAGCCAGCCCCGCGATGGCCTTCATGGGATCAATTACGCTTCCCGTGGCCTGCGCCGCGTCATAAGCATCCTTGGCGTAGATCTTGATCACGTCACGCAGCCCCGCGATCTCGCCGGTGGTCCACGTCACGCCCTCGTCGATCTCCGTCTTGGTATCGCCGATAATATTCAGGAAAAGTGCCCGCAGCGCCGTGGACGCCTCCGTGCCGCTCCGCTGTGTCACCGCCGTGATGGTTCCAATGGCCGCCGTCAGCTCGTCTACGCCCACGTGGGCCTGTGCCGCGATGGGGGCCACCTTGCCAAGCCCCTCTGCGATCTTTGAAATACTGGTGGCGTACTTGTTGTCGATCTCGTTGGCGCCGTCCAGCACTTTTGTCAGCTGCTCGATGCTGCCCTTGTACTGGTACGCCGCATCCACGCTCAGTAGGAACTGCTGGGCCGTCTCCGCGTCCGTATCGCCCACGATCTGCGTCTTGGTGGCCAGCTCCGCCAGCGCGGACGCCTGCTCGCCGTATCCGGCGCGGCTGAAATTCGCCACGCTGTTCAGGTACTCGTCTGCCGCCACACCGTAGGCACTGGCAGTCTCATACGCCTGCTTCTCGATCTTATCCAGTTCTGCCGTGGTAGCGCCGGTGACTTTGCGGATCGTCACCATCTCGTCGTCCACGTCCTTCATGGTCTCCAGGGCTTCCGTGAAACTGCGCTTTACGCCCGCGATGGCGTTGCCCAGCAGCTGCCACATAGCCATCTGGGCAACGATCTTTCCGAAGCTCTTTCCCATCAGGTCCGCAAAGCCGCTGCTCTCCTTGGCCGCCTGCCCCACCGACTTGACCTTCTGCGCTGCCTCTTCCGCGCTCTGCTGAACTTTTCCGCTGGCGGTCAAAAACGCCTTTTCAAATACCGTCGCGCTCTCTTTGGCGCTTTTTCCGCTCAGTCCGCCTATACCGGTAATATCTTCAATACGGCTCTGTATCGCCGTAGGCGTATAGGTTCCGCTCTGCTGCTCCGCGTAGGCGCGGTAGGCATCGTTGGCTGCCCGCATCTGCGCCGCAGCCTTCTGTGCCGCCCTGGACTGCGCTTCGAAGTTCTGCGTCACTTTCCCCTGCGTAGTTTCCAGTTTTCCCGTCTCTGCGTTCAGTCGCTGGGTGATCTGGACTGTCTCCCCCACTTTGCCGCTGAACTGCGACACCGCTCCCGTCAGTCTGTTATTGCCGTCAAAAACCTGTGTCAGTTTGGTCAGGTTTTGAGCAGTCGCTTTGAGGTTTACATTGGCCTGCTGCGTATCAACGTTCAAAGTTACGGGAGCTCCTTGCAGCTTCGTCAGTTCGCTTTTCAGCTGCGAGAAATCAGGTACAGCCGTCACCTTAAAAATCGCCATACGCTACCTCCAATCGTCCTCTTCCCGTATCACGCCGCCATTCTCTGTCAGCCCAAGCGCAGGGTCAGCAGCGTTCATGGCCCGCACCAGCGTCTCTTCGGCTCTGCCGCCATCTATCATTTCCTGTACGAAGTTGCTGAAAAACGGCCTCTTGGGCGGCTTTCTTGTCCAGTTGTAATCTGGGTCTCTTTTCTCGATGCGATTCACCAGATCATCGCCGTCCACGTGGGGGTCTATCTCATTCCCCTCGCCGTCCTCGGCACCGCTGGGCTGATACCGCAGCGCCAGATTCATACCGCCGTCCCGCTCGTCGGAGTACACCGTAGCGCTGTCCTGCATATCCGCGAGACCTCCGTGGTCTCTGCGCCGCACATATTCGATAGGCTGAAACTGGTCATACACATCGTTTTCCACATGGTCTTGCAGGCACAGCCGCATATCGTCCGCCATAGCCTGTCTGGAGGCGCGGAAGGCGGTTTTTACCTGCTTTTCCAATGCAGCGATGTCCCGCTCAAATCCGCTGAACTGTCCCACCAGCCTGGATGCCATTTCCCTCGCCCCCTTGGTATTCCACACGCCAGGATGCCGCATCTGCCGCATCCTCGCGTCTGCCCCCTCCTCCGCCGTCTCAGCGGAGGAGGGGATGTTTTTTCAGGCTTCCGTGACGCTCACCGCGCACTGGGCGGTGAAACTCTTGTCCCCGTAGCGGAACGTCACCGTCATGTCCGCGTCACCGGTGGTCTCGCCCGCCGTGATGACGCCGGTGCTCTGCCCCACGGTGGTGCCGCTGGGCGCGCCGGTCATGGCGTAGGTGCATTTGGCGGGGTCCAGCGCCACCAGCTGACCGTTGGCCATCACGGCCTGCGGACGCACCTGGGCCGTGCCACTCTTGGGCACCGAGATCACGCCGCCAATGGCCGCCACCAGACCCGTGACAACATCTGCGTCACCGTCGGGCACCAGCACGTACCAGCCCAGCGCGGAGCCGCTGCAATCCTCGCACTGGCCGCTGACCACCAGTTCGTCCGCGGAGATGGCTCTGCCCACGATGGCCGTGGTGTCGTAATTGCTCTGGCTGCCGGTCACAACGGCGGTATCCGACTGGAGCTTCAGGGGCACATGGACATACAGCCAGCCCCAGCGGGTGCCCTCATTGGTTTTGGCGTTCACGTTGCTGTAAACGGCCATCTGGGCGGTAAACAGGCCCACCTTACCGTTCATGGCGGTGGTTAGCTTGCCGCACATGGCGCTGAGCTTCTCCACGAAGTACCACACCTTGTACTGCTTACCGCTGACGGCGGTAAAGCCGCTGACCGTGCCGTCCGCAGCGATCCCGTATGCGATACCGTCGGCCGCGATGGCGGACGCGGTGCCCACCTCCTGCACGTAGCATACGGCCTTACTCATGCCATACTGCGCGGCGGGCACACCTTCCGTCACATCCACCTTCAGCGCGGCGGAGTCCGCCGTCACCACCTGGCAGACGGGAGCCACAGCATTGTAGGTCACGCCCGCACCCACACCGGCCAGCTTGGTCTTCAGATCCATATTGGCCTGGGTGAAGTTCACCTGGATGTCGGCATCGCTCTCCACGATGGTGGCGATACCATTGCCCAGTCCTGCCCGCAGGGGATCACTGTTGCTGCTGGGGGTAATGTTGCCCTCCTGGAACTTGTTGCTGGAGAAATAGATGTCTCCGGTGGTCATGTCCGCGAACTGCGCCGAGCAGATACCGCGGGTGTAAAGATTCGGATCATTAAAACGGATCATATGCTTTTCACACTCCTCTTTGTATGTTGGTCGTTGTCACGCCTGTCCCAGATTTCGCGTCGCCTGCTCCATGGGCCGCAGCCCCACGTTGCCGGCGCTTTCCTTTTCATAAAACAGGCTTGGGTACGGATTCCCCGTTTTCCACGTGGTCCCCTGTGCCTCCGCCACAGCGCATACCGCATAGCTCACGATGCGCTGCCACGTTTTTGTTTTTTCCCGCAGTTTCAGAATGGGCCATCTCTCGATGTCCGCCTCCTCCACGTGCTCCAGCGCCGCCACAGTGGAAATACGTTCCCATACGTCCCCAGACAGCGGCGCCCCGCTCATTTTTGCCAATTCACGCTGCGCCTCAATGAGCTCCGGATTGGCCTCCGGCGATGCCAGTTCAATGCCGTTCTGTGCTGCTGCGATCTCCCGCAGCCTCTGAAACTGCACCGGCGTCACGCGGTGCGTCTCCTCACCGTCCACGGTGAACTCCACCGCCTTCAGCCGTCCCATATCGTCGGGGTCCACCAGACACCGGAACATTCTCGCCCGCTTTTCCGGTCCCAGTCCTCTCCCCAGCCGCAGGGAGAGCGCCAGCATCAGAAGCGCACGCGGGAATAGTCCGATGCCCGCTTCGCCCGCCTGTATGGCGTCATATTCCATCCGATAGAGGGCCGCCAGCAGCGGCATGGCCGCATACGTCACAGGGAGACTCTGCTGCACGATGTCGATGCCTGGTCTTGCCAACTCAAATTCCTCTATCTCCTCCACCGTGATGGGGTACAGCACCAGCCCGTCCGTCTCGATCTCCTCGTAACGGCGGCAGGCTCGTTGTATGGTCTGTGAGAGTGCCATATCAAACTTCCTTTCTCACGAAAACCCTTCTTTCAGACATGGATCCCCGCCTGGGCCAGCAGCGCCGCCACGGCGCCGCCCAGCACAAGCCACACGATCTTTTCGATCACGTCGTTCCACCGCTTTGCCGGCAGATTCGTCAGCGACTTCACGTCTTTCTTCACCTCGGAAATATCCTCCCGAATGTCCTTCTGCTCCTGCGTCATCATCGCTACCGACGTGGCCAGTTCGTTCAGAGCTTTCTGCTCCTGCGCCAGCTCGTCAATGCGGTGTGTGTTGCTTTTGCTCCGCTGCTCCACCTCCGCCAGCCGGTGCTCCATCTGCACTTCATCCATCTGCGCCGTCCTCCGTTCCTTTAGAATGTAGTCACGACGCTTCCCTCGTCGCTCTCCGCCCACGAAAGGCTCATGTGGAGCCTCCGCCCCACGTTGGTGCCCTGATCGTATATCGCCCTGGAACCGTTGTCCGGATGTGCATTCCTGTCGAAGCTCATCACCCCCGCACCGCCGATGTTCACGCCGTTCAGCGCCTCGATCAGGCACTGCTCGATGTTGACGCTGCGCGCGTAATCGTCCGTCCGTGTGGTCGTCTCATGTCCGTAGTTGCACAGGATGTCAAAATACACACCAATGGCCGCGGTAAACGCGCTCTGGGGGATCACCCTTCCGATATATACCTTCAGTACCGTCTGGGCCACGGCCTGAGCCTGCCCCCAGTATTCCAGCGGATACATCCTGTACCCCTTCGGGTGCTTTTTCTTCTGCTCCTCCGTATCCAGAACAGGTTCTTCTCCATCAAACACGATGCCCAGCTTTTCCGCAGGGGTTGGAAGCGCCTGCGCCAAAGGGTTCGCTCCGTCATGGCACAGATACTTCATCAGCCGCACCCTGGGCCTTGCATTGTCATCCGCCGGTACATACCCGTTCCGATCCGGCATATCCAGCAGGAAATTCACGATTTTCTTCGGCAGTTTTTCCGCGCCTCGGAATTTTCCATACCCTGACTGCACCAATTCGAAAGGGTAATACGGCGAATTAAAATCCACGCCCACCTGCTCACCACCTCTATTTTTTGAATCGTTTCACGTGAAACTTGACATTTTACGTTCAAAAGCGCATATTTTGTAAACTATTCATCCGTTTAGCTTTTGATATTTTCAGGTGTGCCTTTCAGCGCATCCGCCATCTGCACCAACTCCGTCAGACTCTCCGGCGTCACGGCGCTGGCGGCGCTCATGGTCATGCGGGCCACCACGTCGTTCATCACAGCCAGGTCTGCGCAGATCTCCGTATTCAGCATCTTTTCCAGGTCGCGGAAATCGCCGATCAGGTCGTAAGCCTTCTCGCGCTCCATCCCCTTCGCGGCCTTCATGCGCTCGATGCGGTTCATCACGTGGATAACACCCATGCGGTCGTAGTCATCCGCGCTCATCAGCCATTCGTCATCCTCCGCCGCATCAAAACTCAGCCGAAGGTATGCTTTTGCCAGGATGCCCATGAGATAGCGGCGCTTTCGCTGTCCGTTCTCTCGGTACATCGGCGGCGTGTCCCCGCGGAACTTTTCTCCGGTGTTCACCACCACTCTGTCAATGCACCGCTCCGCGCAGTGGCTCACGATCTCCGCCTTCTTCATCAGGGGGATGTACGTTCTTGCGCCCGCAAAAACGTCATTCCAGTTGGTGTTCTCCATTGTTTCCACTCCTCTCAGACTCTCAATGGATGTTTTCTTCCCGCTTCGCCCGCAGCCCGCAGGTACGCCACTGGGACGCATTTTCGTTGCGGCAGCTGTCCGGGCAATAATATTGGTAGCAGCAAAAATCCGTCCCCCCGCTCTGTGCGCGGCATCTCAGGGAGACTTCTCCCCGCTTTCGATAGGCATTTTCACAGGTAGGCTTGCTCATTTACCATCCCTCCAGCGCGATGACTGCGCACGCGCTCTCTTCTCCGCAGTGGGCCGTCACCACCAGCGGTTCCACGCTGCCGCCCCAGCAGGAGATCCGCACCGTATTCCCGTTTTCTTCCGCAGTGTAGGCACTCGGATCTGCACCGCCGTATGTCCACAGCACCGTGTTCTCTGCCTCGCTTCCGCTTTCGACGTATACCGCCGTCAGCGTAGTTTTCCCATATGCCTCCAGACGCGCCGCAGGCTCCGTCTGCCAGTGGAGCCCTCCGGTGCTCTCCGCCACCGTCACCTCATAGGTGCCGCAGTGCTCCTCGTTCTGCACCAACACCGCCGTGATCGTGCAGCTCCCGCTGCCCACCGCCGTCACATTCCCTACGGGGTCTACACGGCAAACGCGCTCGTCGCTGCTGTACCACAGGTAGCGCACGGGGTGTTCCGCATCGCCGTCTGCCTCCGCGCCGTTCCGCAGGGATGCCGCCGTGAACTTCACCTTTTCTCCGATGCTCATGGCCGCCCTGCCGCCTATCCGTATTTCCCAGCTGAAGGGGTACGCATTGGCCACGCGGAGCACCAGGTCATCCTTTTCTCTGTCCGGCTCCGTCATCCGCGCCGTGAACCGCAGCAGGCGGCAGCTCTCGTCGTCTCCCGTGAATTCCTGCGCCACATCGCTGTATCCCGTGATCTGGTAGGCCATCCGTCCCATGATCATCCGGCTGTTGACATCCAGGTTTTCCGTCTCGCTGTTGCGCTGGATGATGATGTTGAAGTACCCCTGCATCACCAGCACCGTCTCCTGAAAGTCGTTGGCGTTGGCGTTCAGCTTCACATTTTCCACCACCATCGGTTCTTTCAGCAGGTTGCCATACCAGTCCAGATGGTTCCATGTGGCGTTGCAGCGCCGCATGATGCCCCCACCCACTGCGGAGGAGATGTTGGCGGGGTTCGTCACCAGCCACGTGCTCCCCATGGTCTCTACCTTGGCGCCCTCCGGTACATACTCGATGCGCCGGTCCACCATCAGGAACTCCTTATAATTATCAATGGGCCGGTCTATGGCGTTGCCCTTTTTCCTGGCGTCCGCCAGACGTATCAGCTGTCGGCTCCACTCGCAGAAATTGGCGGGGTCGCTGTCCAGCCCCTGCACCCTGCACTCCACGTAGTCCGCGGCATATTTCCCATATGCCTGCACGAACCGCGCCGTCGGGTCTCCAAAGTAGGGGTTCCTTTTGTCGTTGTACTGTTCCGGCCTGTTGCTGGGTGCCTGCGGCCTTTCCGCCATCGCGGCGATATTCCCCAGTCCGGTTTTCATATCCGCCATGGCCTCTCACCTCCGCGTCTCACAGAAACCGGTATCGTCCGTATCCGCTGCGCCCCCTCTGCACCGTGTTCAGGTACGTGCAATCCTGCTCGTACTTGTGGAGCTCGTCCATTAGTCTCGCGCGGTTCTTTTCCTGCTTTGCGGCACCCTCTCTCATGTAGGTGCCCTCGTTCACCGTTTCAAAGCTGGCGTCCTTTATCTTCATCTGATCGTTGAGCCAGTTTCGGAAGAACCTCTCGTCCCATACGCTCGCCACGCACAGGCCGAGGAGCCGCTTCTGTTCCAGCGTCAGCTCGTGTCCAAATTCACCGTCCGTATAAAAATCCAGCGTATAGTTGATTCCCGCCATGTCCTGCACGGGGAATGTCACTCTCCCTGTGTCCGGATCATAGCTCGCTCCCGAATACGGCACCGCTGTCATGCCGCCTGTCACGTCCTGCTCCACAATGGCACAGGAAAACAGGTCGTAGCCCGTCATTCCCGTATCCACTTCTGTCTCGCCCATCAGACTGTTTTCATCGCTGGTCCAGTAGCAGTCTCCATACGCAGGCTGTACCAGCCCCTCCGCCAGATAGGCCCGCATCTGCACCGGCTGGGAGAACAGAGGGATGGCGTTCTTCACATACAGGCTCATCCGCCGCAGAAACGCCGCCGGATCGTTGGCCGCCTCCTCCTGAAGCCGCACATCGTCGATGATCACCATGGCGTGATCCGATATGATCTCGCTCCACTTCGTCCCCATGTTCTCCCCTCCTTACGTCGGTATGTAGATCGTCACTTGCTGGCCTGCCGCGCCATCCGTCAGCGCCACGCCGTCCGCACTGTCAGAAGATGCGCCCAGGCTCTTGACAAGGCGTGACCCGCCAGGATACACATTCTCCGCCGGATACAGGCCCTCTGAGGGATACAGCCCCTCCATGATCTTGACAAAATCTCCCACCTGTACCTTGGAGTTGGGAGCCACCACAGCGGTGGTCTCCCAATCTCCGTTTCCGTACAGGTAGAGCGCCATTCCGGTCCCGTCAGCCAGCGGCAGTCTCAGCTGCCCGATATCCGGATAGGTGGAATTGTCGATTTTCACCGCCGCTTTCCACTTCTCAAGCTCCCCCGGGTCGCCGTTGACCTGCATGAATCGGGCCGTGCCTTCGCCGGCCAGCGGCATTTGCACGACGGAGACGCCCGTATAGGTCACGCCGTTGATCTTTACATCCCTCGCCATGCGTTTCGTCCCTCTCTGTCAGGCTATCGTCATTACGCTTCCCGCCACGCTGATCTGCGGTGCGGTCATAGTTCCCACGATCTGCGCCCCGCTCTTATCATGGGCGGTGGCACCCTTCAGCAGCGTACTTGGCGTTACGGAATCCTGCGTCAGGTCAAGCCGCGTCACACCGTTGACGGTCACTTTGTTGACGGTCTTCTCCACATACTTCTCCGCATTGTTCTCCATTTCTTTTATGCCCCGCTCAGGCACCCACGGTCAGGGTCACGCCGCCGGCCTCGTTGTCCGTCTCGCTGACGGGGATGGCGTTCACGGTCACGCTGGACAGGCAGTTGTATCCCTCGTCGGGCAGGATCTCCTGCTGCGCGAAGGTGGGGGTCACAGTCTTGGCCTGCGCCTTCATGTCCTCGCTGCCGGACATGGTGCCCTCCACGCCCAGGATGGTCACGCCCTCGCGGATGTTGGTGGCGATGAGCTTGGCCTGCTCGGCCTCGGCGATCTGCACGGTGCCGCTTCCGTCGTGGAAGCCCAGGGGCACGGTATACACCTGCGCCTTGGTGGTGATGTTGCCCTCCACGGCGCCGTTGTTGGGCATCGTACCGGTGACTTCCGCGCCCTTCACGAATGCGGTCTTGCCCAGAAGGATCTCCGCTGCGGACGCGGTAGCGCCGGAGGTATCCGCATCAAAGGTACACGTACCCGTGATGATCGCACCCGTCTTGTCGTGGGCGGTAATGCCCTTGAGCAGCTTGGCAGGCACCACGCTGTCGGCGGTCAGGTCGATCTTTACCTGTCCGCCCAGAATTACTTTGTTGACATACTGATTAGCCATACTCCACATCTCCTATTGTCAAAGTTTTTCCGCCGGCGGCATTACTGACTTCGTACTGCGGTATCTTCTTTACCGTCACGTCGTCTCTCATGCGTTTGGCTTTTGTATGCAGCACAACAGGCTCGTCCACCTGTGGTGTTACCTCGTATTCCCCCTCGTAGTCGGGCACGATCTCTCCGCCGGTCTGTATCACGACATCCCTGATTTCGATCTCCACAACGGGCGTTCCCACTGGGGTCTTGGCGGTGTCGGCTTTTTCTCTCCCTGCCGCAAACTGCTGCAGCGCCATTCACATCACCCCTTTGGATCTGCTGGCGGAGACGTATATGGTCTTTCCCTTCGCCCCCACGACGCTCTCGTCGTTGAACTTGATCCGCGCCTGTACCGGCGGCGTTCTTCCTGCCTTGAAGGTGAACGTCTGCTCCTGCGTCAGCGGAAAAAGCCACTGCCCGTTTTCCTCGTCGTAGCGCACCGCGCCTGGATACGTTCTGGTCAGGTTTCCTATGGTGATCTCCAGCGTCAGCACCATCTCCGGCGTGATCAGCAGTTCTCCCTGCCGCAGCACGACGGGGATTGAGTAGGCATCCCCCTGCATCATGGCCGTTCCCTCCTTCCCGCATGTCTCCAAAGTGGTCGCGATCTCGACTGCTTTACTTGGTGTCCTTCTCGTTCATATCCTCGATGATGGCGATAAAGTCGCCCTTTTCGTGTCCCTGGCGCTTGCTCATGGCGTTCAGTTTCACCGTGCGGTCGCGGGTCACGCAGGTGCTCCCCTTCCGATAGGCATCGGCGTACATCTGCGCCACCATCATCTTGTGCCCCTCGCACAGCGCAGGGTAGATGTCCAGCAGCGCATCACCAAGCTCCACCATCTTGGCGAAAGCTCTCTTGTCCAGCACCTCGCCGTCCTTATAGTCCACCCCCAGCGCCTCGCGCTCCTCTCCGGTCAGCCCGCTGACCACCATCAGCCAGCGCTGCGCCATATAGCGGCGATTCGCCTCCGTCAGGATGCGGCTCAAATCGGGCTTCGGCACATAGAAACTGCCGGTCTTTCCCACGATGTTCCCGTACATTCCGCCGTCGCCGAACTGCACCACATTGTCATCCGCCACCGGCGCCATCCACAGGAAATGCACCTGCTCGGCGCTGGTGCTGACCTGCACGATCTGAGGCGCCGCCTGCTGCGGGAGGTTCCGCAGCGCTGCTTCCACGGCGGCAGCCGCCGCCTTTTCGCTGGCTTCCTTCACGATCTGCTCCACCTGCTCGGCGGTATACATGACAGGGCTCTCCGGTGCAGGAAGCACGGCCTCTTTCTCCACCTGCACATCGTCGCCCTTCAGATCCGGTCTCAGTTCCGTCAGCGGCGTTTCACTGCCGTCCGATCCCACTGCGGTCACGTTCTCCGCCGGCACCGTGAGCAGTTCCTCCTCGCCGGTCTCCGCCGCGATCTGGGAGGCCAGCTGGCTCCCGTTTCTCTTCTGTCTGCCCATGTTTTCGCTCCTCTCAGATTTTTCATGGCTTGACTGCTTAGCTGTTTCTCCGCAGCACGTCAAGGCTCCCGCCGCTGCCCCGTTTACACGTCGGTGTGCTGCATACCCGCGGCTTTGCCGCACATCCTTATGGCGGAAGCGGCAGGGCTTGAACCTGCGCCCCACGGATTAACAGTCCGTTGCTCTGCCAACTGAGCTACGCTTCCGTATGGGACTTGCGCCCCTATAAACTCCCTTTCGGGCGAAAACGATCCAACGTTTTCATCTGGCACGGACGCGAGGACTCGAACCCCGAACTGCGGTTTTGGAGACCGCCGTTTTCCCGGTTAAACTAAATCCGCATATCCGGGGGAGGGGCTTTCGCCCCTTCCCCTGTGTGGTTTTCCTTACACGGTGAAGTGCGCGATCTTGGACGCGAACGTGGCCACAGAGTCCAGAGCGATGGTCAGGTTCAGGCCGATCTCGAAGTCCCCGGTGCGGGTGGGATCCATCTCAATAGAGATGGGCGTTCCGCTGGTGTAGCCGATGGTCAGCGGCTTTCTGCCGTTGCCCGCCAGCATCCAGATGTCGTTCTCGCTGAGCATGGTCTCCACGGTGGTGTTCTGGGTGCCGGGGATGATAACGTCCCGCATGGGCATCAGGCGCACCGCCATGAACTCGCCCAGGTAGCCGGCCTTGGTGTAGTCGGCGCCCAGCAGCGTGGCGATAGCGGCATCCATGTTCACGTTGGTGGAACCGGTCACGGTGTTGGGCAGCACCTTGCTCAGGGCCACGGTGCAGCCGGTGGCAAACACGTCGGAGATGGTGGTGTTGTTCAGCGCGGCGATCTTGTTGGCGCCCTTCACCCAGTTCTGGTTGTTGAAGGTGAAGTTCAGGTTGGTGGGGATCAGGCTGGTGTCCTCCGTGGCGGTGGTCATGGCCTCATTCCACATGCCCATGGTCTTGGCGTACATACCCGCCACCATGTTGGCGAAGAAAACGCCGAAGTCCATGTTGGTGCCCACCAGCTGCATCCACTTGGCGGTGATCCAGCAGCTCTTGGGGGTGGGGTTCAGCGTGTAATCGCGGGAATAGAAGCGATTACGCGGCACGCTGCGGCTTGCGCCCCAGCTGGAATCCTGGAAAACGGGGATGTCGTTGCTGCCGATGCTCACGGCGTAGGTCTGGCCCAGCTCGATCTCCACGGTCTCGGCGAAGTCGCTCAGCGCCTCGGAGTACACGGCGGGCAGAATGGGGATGATGACCTCCTGCCAGATGCCCTGCAGCACGGCGTAGAAGCGGGCGTTGCCGTAATACTCGCCGCCGTTGCGCTTGAACTCCTCCCAGCTCTCGGGTGCCTTCTTGCCGGTGCTGGCGCAGGCCAGCTTGGCGGCGTACAGCAGGCTCTCCCGCTGGAACTGCTCGTTCAGTTGCTTGTAGCCCCGGTCGTTCATGGTGCGCTGCACGGGGGTGTTCTGCCCCTTGGCGCTCAGAACGGCCATCTTGCCCTTCAGGGCGTGTTCATAAAACAGCACGCGGCCCTTGGCCACGATGTCCTCGCGCTGGTCGTTCCCGTTGATGGCGAAAACCTCGTTGGAAACGCTGTTCAGGTTCAGCTTTGCCATTTCTTACTCACTCTCCTCTCTTGTCACGCGGTCACGGTGCTGACCTTGCAGGCCCACACGTCGTAGTACACGAAGCTCTGACTCGCGCCCTCGGTGAAGTTGCCGGTGCCCTTCAGTTTGAAGTAAATGGCGCCGGTAGCAGTGGGGGCGGCAGCGGCGGGCACCAGCAGACCGTTGGCGATGGTGAAGATGGTGTTCGCGCCGATGGCGGTGCTCAGGTTTCCCTCACCGAAGCGGTAGGCGTGCTTGCCGTCAAACACGATCTCGGTAAAGGTGCCGTCCCGGCCGGCGGGGATGCCCAGTCCCAGCGTGGCGGTGCCCACGGCGTAGTTGTTGCCGTTGCGTCCGCCCAGCATGGGCCACTCGTAGGTGTTGCAGGCGTACACGCCGGTGTCCGCGTTGGCGGCAGCACCCGCAGCGGTCATATAAAAGGCGTTCTCGTTCTTGATGCCCTTGAAGCCCGCGCAGGGCAGCTGCTCGCCGCGCACCACCAGCAGGCCCGCGGAGCAGTCCGCATCCGCCTCGGACACCTGATAGCGTCCCGTGATGTTGCACAGTTCGTTGAACTCGTTGTTGGTGATCCGCGGCTCAAACGCGGTTTTCTCAATGTATGCCATGTTTGTTCACTCTCCTTTTCATTTTACTTGCCGGCGTCGATGCCCCACTTGTTCAGCAGAGCGTCCACACCCTCGCTTCCCTCGCCGCTGTTGCCGGCAATGCGTTGCCATGCGTAGGTGGTCTTGCGCTTCTGTGCGCTGCGCTTGTCGCTCTCCATCACGGCCTCGCCGCACACGGCCAACACCGCCTCGCGCACCAGCTTCTCGCCCAGCCACGCACCGTCCTTGTCGCAGCTGTTGGCGTACAGTCCGGCCTCGATGTTCTCGTTCACCGCCTTGATGGCGTCCTCCGCCACCTTTTCCTCCCGGTTGGCGTTGAAGGCGTCCAGCGTAGCCTTGGCGGAAGCCTTGCAGGCGCTCAGCCGGCGCTTGCTCTCCGCCTCCTGCATGGCGCTGATCTGCTCGTTGGCTGCTTCCAGCTTGGCGTTCAGGCTCTTTACATCGCCGTCGGTCTCCTTCACGGAGGCCACGGTGTAGTCCACCACGTCCGCCACATCGGCGTTCAGCTCCACCTCGCCCACGCTCAGCACGATGTGCGCCGCGCAGGGCATGATCTTGCTGGCGATCACCTCGCCGTTGTCGTCAGCGTTAAAGGTGTAGCCGAAAAGATTGCCGGAAGCGTCCAGCAGCGCCACGTTCAGCCCGTCCTTGCTCATGGAGAGCACCTTGTGGTTGGGGAACTTGGTCTGCATCTGCTCCATCGCTCTCTTGTTCATGTTGCTTTTCACTCCTTTTTTTGTGTTTTTGTCGGGTTCGTTGCCGTCGCTGCCCTCTGCGGCTGTGTGCAGCGACGCGGCCCGCAGTTTCAATTCCTTAAATTCCTCCTGCATGGCCGCCAGCTTTGCGATGCTCGCCCCCGGTATCGCCGGTTTTACTCTGTCTCCCAGAATGGTCACGCCTATGCCCGACCATTTGGTAAACACGTCCATATCGCCCTCTTTGTGGCTCTCCGACACCATTGTCTCGGCGGAAACATCCATCGTGCCCTGTTCCACGATCTTCCGCGTCAGCTCCGGGGCGTAAAAAGCAAATAGCCGTCCCTTCGCTCTGAGCCATGTATGACCGCCCCTCTCCACAAGGGTAAAGTCCTTTTCGTCGTCGGACAGCGTTCCCACGATGCGCTCCGCCGTCCCCTCCATGAAGGATTGGTACTCCTCCCCGGTCTTTGGATCCCGGCGCTTGCTCATGTTGTGTCCGTCCCCCACCTGCTGCCCCACATAGGCGATCAGAATGGGCTGCCCGATGAAGGTCTTGTAGTAGTCCCGCAGGTTGCGGTAGTCCCACTTGTTCCGGTTCTCGCCTTCGCGCATGACCCACAGCTCCACGCCGAACTCATACTCGTTCAGCTTCTGCATCACCTGTAGGGTGCCGCTGGCGCTCACCTTCTTGGGCAGTGCCTTGGTTTTCAGCGAGCTCATTCGTCCTCACCGCCTTCAAACAGTTCTCTGCACCAACTGTCAAAGGTGGCGCGGCTCATTTCACCGTTGTCCCACATGGTCCAGGCATCCAGCAGCTTCCGCCGGTCGTCGGTGTTTGCGATCTGCAGTTCCTCCGCCTTCAGCGACAGGGCGTTGAACTCCCCATCCGCCGTGGCGCGGATAAATCCGCCCAGTGCCTCGTTGACACCGTCCACAATGGCCACGCACACCTCGAATACCCGGTCCATGTCGTTGTCAAAGTCCTCGTCCAGCTCCGGCGTACCGGGGTACATCAGCCGCAAATGGTAGTCGTGGGGTATCTCCGCGAACTCGTCTATCCGCTCCGGCTGCTTATGCTCCAGTTTATGGATCGCATCCGACAGAAACGGCATACCCATGTCGCACAGCACCCGGTCCTTGATGTCCGCGAACCACTTTTCCGCGTTGCCGTATGCCTCCATCACTCGGCGCATCGGCTCCCGCATAGGCGCGAACCGCGGGTTATCCCAGCTGGCGTATTCCTGTGCTCTCATGTCCTCACTCCCTCTCTCCGCAAAATGAAAATGGAGCCGCAGCCGGTGTTCTCCACCGGTGCAGCCCCCTTCGGCTTTTCTCGCAGTCCCTTTACCGCGATTATTCTCTTTTCCACGGCCACCGTGCCTACCTCATTACCCCGCGCATCAGCGCAAGCCTTCGGTCGCGGCAGCCGCGTTTTCTGTTTTCGTTCCCCACTGTCGCAGGGGCTCTCGCCGCTCTATCGCTCCATCGGCACCTGCATAGCCGTGCCCTTCTTTTTCTTCACCGTGTGTACGGTATGTGCCTTTATGGCAAGCCCGTCCGCCGTCCGGCGTATCTCCACGTCGTTGCCGCGGGCCAGCTCCCGGTTGATCTCGTGCAGGTCGTCCGCTGTCAGTATCGCCGTCATGCTCATTCTCTCAGTCTCCCGCGTCCTCTGACGCTTCCTGCCCCTCGGTCCCCGGCGTCCCTTCCGATGCCGGTCTGCCCCCGGGGTTAATTGCCCTTTTGGCTTCTGGGGTCTGGCCGCCACTTCCGTTTCCGCCATTTTTCGCTTCCGTAAACGTGGAACTGAGAGGTTTCCTCAAATCCATAATGCCGGATTCCAGCATCGCGCGGCTTATGGACATATCATCCAGCAGGGACATATTGTTCATAGCCAGATATTTTAGCGTTGCCGGCAGTATGCCCAGCGTCATATCTTTTCTCAGGCTTTCTCTCAAATCATTGTCCGTGGCAATGTCCCCGAAACACTCAAATCGCCAGGAATATTTCAGATTCAGCCCATCCATGATGCCCTGCATCATCCGCTCGTAGCAGCGATATATCTGCTCGGCAAACTTGCTCTCTATCTGCAAGCTGATGTTGGCCACGCCCGCCCGCGGTTCGTCGCTGGTGGGGATCAGTGCGCTCAGCCCCGCCTTCGCCATGGTGTAGCCGTACCCTGCGGAGCTTATCTTCGTGGCGCTGGGCGCTTCCGCCAGCTGGTGCAGTTCCATGTTCCGCAGGGGCGCCGCATACCAGCCAATGCCGCTGGTGTTGTTTTCCGCCAGTTCGTCGTAAAACCGCGTGCGGAAAAGTTCCCAGCCGGCGTTGCTCAGCTTGTAGCTATCCGACTGCTGCCGGTTGGCATCATCTGCATACTCTATCTCCCCTGTCAGCAGAGAGATCAGCGGGTTCTGCACCAGCTCCAGCTGTATCTGCTCGTACTGGGCGATCTGGATAAACGACAGGAAAAGTCCCGTCAGTGGAGATACCACCGCCGTCTGCGCATCGTCTATCTCAAAGGGGTATACCGCGTCCACCGGCAGCGTCACCCAGTAGCACCATTTCCCGTTCTGATAGTACACGTCCGGGTCTCCCGGCAGCACGCCGCCGTCCTGCTCCGCTGCTGTTTTCAGCTCGGTAAAGCGGTTCATATTGATGGTGTTCTTCGCCGCGTATACATACCGGGTTCCCGCGCCCTTGGGCGGTCTCGCCGCCACCTGGGTGAATATGCCCCAGTAGGGCTTAAACAGGTCCCCGAACTGCGCCGGCTCACAGCCCGGCTTCAGGAAGTACATCATGTTAAAGGCCACGGCGTACTTCGACACGCTGTTGAACCCCACGATCTTCACCCAGTCGCTGGGCAGCTGCTGCATAAAGGCGTAGTTCACCTTGTTGTGGGGCTTGTCCACGCTCACGCGGGGATAGTAGAATACCTTGCCCTCCTGCACCGCCTGCCCCGCCAGCTTGTGGGCCGTGGTCTTTACGTCCAGCTTGCGCCGCAGCTTCTCCAGCAGCTTCCACTCCCGCCAGAAATCGTCGTTCTTCGCCGTGTCTTTGTCGGTGAACTCCGGGGCGATGTAGCTGTGATACGTCAGCAGATCCTGGTACATCTTCCGGGTGTGGAAAAGCGGATAGGCCGTAAATTCCAGCCCGTGCTCCACCTGCCGCAGCCCCTGCTCATTGCCCAGCGGGGCGGTCAGCATCTCTGCCACCGTATTCTTGGTAAAGTCCTCCGGCAGCGAGGAGATGGCCTGCACCCTTCGGTTCTGTATATAGGGGTTCACCCGTGCCGACTGGCTCATGCTCACCCGGCTGAAGGCGCTGGCCAGCGCCCCTGCCGGCATATTGCCGTACTGCTCTGCCAGCGCGTTGAACCGCTTAAATATCTCCGGGTAGGTGCCGCAGGCTACGCTCTGCAATTCACTTGTCAGGTTCCTCCTCTTCTCCTGCTCCATGCGCCGCCTCCTCGTCTATGCGGGAGCGCTCTTTTTCCAGCTCCCTCTCCCACGCGTCCAGCAGCTCGTTCAGCCGCTTCTGCGTGTCAGCCATGTTCTTTTTCACCCCGTCCGCCAGCGCCGCCGCGATGCAGTCCGCCAGCCACAGCCGGTCTCGCTCCGTCAGGCGCTTCAGATCAGCGCCTTTGATCTCCACCGTCTGCATTTTCTTCGGTGCCGCAGTGCGGTACAGCAGCATATACCCCGCCGTTATCCGCACAAAGCGCTCCTTTTCCGCCTGTTCCATCGTCTCCGGCGTTACATGTGCCGCATATATCTTGTACTTCGCTGCCATTTCGTCAGAATATCCTTCCTCCGCGCCGCGACGTCACCGTGCGCCCCCGTCCGTAGCCATTCGTGCCACCGGCTGCGTGGGGGCTCTGCGCTCGATTTTTATACTTTGCCAGTTCCGCGTCCCAGTCGCTCTTGTGCCGCACCGCCTGGGCCAGCTCCTCGCGTTCCAATATCTGCGCCACCCGCAGCGCATATTTCAGCGCCGACCAGATGTCTCGCTGTATGTGCTTGGAAATGCGTTCTTCCTTTTGGGTAGTGCCGCTGGCCACTTTTTTCAGGTTCTGTATCTGCCCCACCAGTTCGCGTGTCTTGATATACGGGTCTGCCAGCATGGCGTCCATACTGTCATCCTTGATGCGGTGGTACTTTTTATAGTTCTCCACGCCCTCGTTCACGTTGGAGCACAGCAGTTCCACGTTCCGGTTCTCGAACTGCAATTCCGCATACCGCACCATTTCTGCGTCTGGGTCTGTCACGCCGGCGCCGCCTGCCTTGATGGGGTACAGGCACGGCACGGCGTTCTCCTGCTCCAGTTCCGTGAAGCTCGCGTGATTCCTCACGCACAGCGGTGCCAATCCGTCTCCCAGGTCCATCATCAGGTTCTCCACCACGCTGGTGCCGTACTGCCATGCGTCTATGGCCAGGTACGTGGGGGCTCCGCCATCGCAGCAGAACCGGCTCCACACATCCTTGATGCGCTGCGCCTGCATCATGCTTTTCACCGGCGGGTTCCACACGTCCACGTACACCACCTGCTTCAGGTAGCGGTCCCGCTTCAGCCAATCCGCCTGCTTCGTACATTTCAGCACCACGCAGGCGCACTTGGCGTTTTTCTTGTCATCGGCATAGGATACGTCGTATCCCACAATGTAGATCACATTCTCCGGTTTCTGCCTGTTGCCTATGTCGTAGGCACAGTGCCGGTTCTCCGCGATCATCAGTTTCCGGCACTCCGTCAGCACCTCGTCCCGCACGATGGGGTTGCTGTCCGCGCCGGTGTATCGGCTCTCCATCTCCCGCATCCACCGCTCCGGTGTCAGTTTCGTCCGCAGCTTCTGTGCCCAGGAATAAGGCCGCATCTGCTGCAGTACCACGCATTCCCATGAAATGTCGTAGGCAAATGCACTCTCGCCCCGCAGCATGGCCTTCATGTTCTCACACCGCGTTTCATAGGCGTGATTCTGTTTGCGCCCAGCGCTGGTGATGGCGTGGTCTTTGTAAGGGATGTAGTTGGGGTCAGGCTTGCCGTCCACGTTATGTGTCAGGCGCACGGCCGGCAGTACCACCGTTGTATATTCCGCGAAGTCGAACGGCGGGTTCTCCTCCTGCGCGTATTCCTCCGCTGTTACGCTGTGTATGTTGTCTCCTCGCATAGCCGAGATGTAAAACGCGCTGCCGCAATCGGTCTCTATCTTGAAGTCGTCCTTGCTCTCCGCTGTTACCCTCCACTGCTTTGCCAGCGCCGGATAATCGTGCTCTATCTGCCGGAACGTCTTGCCGCCAATAGCCGCCATTTGCTTGTAGCTCGGCCCATAGTACGCGCTCTGTGTCCCCGGCCATACCAGTCCGTCGTTCAGTTCATATTTGAACTTCGAGTTGGTCTTTGTCATACCGCGCGTTCCGGTAAACGATACGGACGCTTTCCTCGCGTACACTCGCGCCATTACCCTCTGGAGAAGTTCCTCGTTGGCGAAGTCTGCCGTCGGGCTGCGAAATACATCCATAGCCTTGTCCGGATACCACCGGAACACCCACACCAGAAACGCCCAAAACGCATCCTCGTAGTTTTCGTAGCTCCGCTCCTGCGTGGGCTTCTTTGTCACCCAGCCGAGTCCGGCCACATATGCTTTACCTGTTCTCCTCGCCATCGGTATTCACGCCCTCCGCGTCGGGCTTCTGCTTGGCTGGCTTTTTCTTCTTTTTCAGCGGGCGCATCCGCACAAGCCCCAGTTTCTCGTAGTTTTCTTTCTCCACCTCGTTGGGTTCCTCCGCGAACTCGCCCAACTCATCCCTGATCCGCATCTCATCCGGCAGCTCCGCCAGTTCCGGCAGCCCATCGTTCTGCCGCATCCGGTTTTCGTTGATCAGAATCATCTGGTCGGCAGCATCCCTCGTATAAGGGTACTTGCACGGTCTTCCGAAGAATATCTGAAACGCCTCATCCGGTTCGCACGGCTTTCCGTTCTTCAGCAGCCCCGCCCGTTCCAGCGCTATCACCATATTATCCAGCCGCAGGTCCTCTACCGGCTTCGTGTCCTTCTTCCGCAGGTTCTCAGACGCGAGGTTCTCCTGTATCATGCTGGACAGTTTTTTTGCCTTGTCTATGGCGCCCATCTCCGCGGCGTCGTTCATCTGCTTCGTCCACTTCGCCACGTTGCGCAGTATTAGCTGCTGCTTGGCGCTCACCGCCTGTTCTCCGCCGAAATCGGCGCATAAGGCGTTATAGATGCGGTCAAACTCGTTGTAGTCCTCGCTGGTGTAGGGTGCCTTTCCGGTGCCCTCGCCCCAGTCGGCAGCTTGTCTCTTGGTGCCTCTATTCCCATCTCGGGCGCTTTTTTCCGCGCTGACCGCCTTGGTAAAGACGCCATTCTCCAGTCCTTCGCCGAATATCTTCGTGATGTCTGTCAGCCCATCCAGGAATCCCAGCTGCCCGCCGCCTGGGGTCTTATCCAGTTTCTTTTTCGCCAGTTTCTCGCAGTACGCCGTCCATTTCTGGGTGCCTTTGTACCCCTGCGCAGGCAGGGCGCTCCGATCAAACGGGCGGTTAAATCGGATGCAGGCATAAAAATAGGCCAGACTTTCCCCCACCGCAGTTTCCAGCTGGTCGTAATACGCCTGCTGCTTTTCCGCGCTCATCGGTTCCAGTTCAGCCATTCCGCACTCCTTTCCTGCTCTAAAAAGGAAATGGTACTTGCAGAGTTTTCCACTCTTACAAGTACCATTTTCTCAGTTTCCAGAGGGAGTGAGGGACTTTTAAGTCCCTTTCTCATTTTTTTCTTCGCGGCCCAAAAGATAGTCCACGGTCACGCCAAAATAGTCCGACAGCGCCTCCAGCGTAGATGCCTTTGGCTCCATCTCCCCCTCCTCGTAGCGGCGTATCATGTGCTGGCTCAGTCCGCACAGCTCTGCCAGCACACGGCGTTTGAGATGGCGGCGCTCCCGCAGCAGCCGAAGCCGTTTGCAAAATGTCTCGTTGACCGCCATCATCGGCCCTCCCGCTCTGGTGCTTCCTTCAAAGCCTCCAGCAGAAGCCGCGCCTCGTCATCTGAAATGGTGAATCCCTTGGCGCGCCGCGCCAAAATGCTGGCCACGCGATCCTCTTTGGCACGTTTTCTGGTTTTATAAAACGGGCACTTCCCTCTTTCCTCGCAAAGCAGTTGTCTCAGCCCTGCACACTCTTTCTTTTCTGCTACATACAGGTCACACGTTATTCTGGGCTTTGGTGCCGCCATCTTTTTTGCTCCGCTCATTTTCTCCGCCGCTCCTCTCTCCACGCTTCCCATGTCACCCATCCGGATACCGCGGCTACATACAGTATCACACCGCAGCACACGCACCCGACTCCTGTCTCGTATATCCTGCCTCGTACCAGCAGCACCGCCGCCAGCAATACCATTGTCGCCGTCAGCAGTCCGAAAACTGTTATGTACTTTCTCACGCCTTTACCTCCACCGTGCAGATCGTGTCATTACGGCTCCCGCCGTGCGGCACCAGCAGTATCCGTGTCATCTCAAATCCGTGCTTTGCTCCCAGCCCCATGGAGTTCCATCCAAAGCAGATCACCTTGCCGCCTGGTTTCAAAATGCGCGCCGTCTCGTTTTTTGTTTCGCTCCAAAATGTCATCCGCCCATCCCACTTCAGGCCTCCCTGTATCCCGTCGTAACACTCCTTCACCTGCCGCCGGGAATACGGCGGATCATACAGCACCCCATCCACAGAGTTTGCGGGAAACATTCGCAGGAATTTCATGGCGTCCATGTGATACTCCGTGGGGCGCTCCGGATTCAGGTCGTTCGTAACAGACGCCGGTGACATTTCGCCGGCGAAAGGATCCACCCACACTCCGGTTCCCATCTCCTCCCGCAGGAGCTGCGCGATAGGCTTGATTGAGAATGTCCACTTGTTGGGCATAGCCCACACCCTGTCGATCCTCATGTACGATCCTCCCCTTCCTTATCCAGGTCCTCCGCGACCACGGCATATTTCTTGAGCTTCCCGTGCCGCACCTTGCTGATGATGGAGCGCATGGTCTGGCTGCTGGTGCCCAGTTTGGATGCGCACTGTGCGATGTTGCCGAAAGCCAGCACCTCATCCATCCGGGCGTCATACACGGTGTAGTACATCCTCATGTCTCGGCTTCCCTCCGTTCGCCGTAGGAGCAGAAGTCCTCCGGCTTGCGTGGCAATAAGCCGCAGACTGTGCAGAGCGTTCCAAACAGGTGCTTGCAATCCTTGCACCGCAACACGACCTCTGCGTCTACGGTGGGAATTTCACGTATTACTCGGTCAGCTTCTGTGAAACCTTCGGCCAAATTATCCAGATGAGTTTCTCCCGCCAAAATTAACTTCCGTGTCTCCTTAAATTCTGCGTCAAACAAATCTCTTACATTATCTGCATCAATCAGCCGCATCATCCGCACCTCCGTCCATCTTTGCGCCGCAGTGAGGGCAAAGCGCAGTATTCACAATATATTCAGCCATCGCCTAAAATTCCCTCCCATACTTTTTCATAGTCAGCCGTCTCATAGTCTATTTTCAGGTGCTTTTCTCGGAGCATGTTGTTCAGTGCCCTGACGCAGGGGCGTCCATACGTATTATCCTCACAGTAATCACACATGCTGCCAAAACCGCAGCACCCAAAAGGACTATACTTGTGCTCGTTAGCAGCAAATTGTTGGTTGCTCCACCTTTGGAAGCCATTTTCCCATTTCCGTTTAGCTCTATCTGCATGTGTCTGATTCTCCGATGCGTCATATAGCTGCATTTGGTCAGCCATTGTCAGCCCTCCTGTTCCATGCTTCAATCGCTTTATACTTCCTATCCATAAAAAAGAATCTTGCCCCACATCTGCACTGAACCGCCCACTGTTTTTTATTCTGTGCAATATAATGCGAGTTCATATACGCTTTCCCACCGCAGAACGGGCACGGTTTCAATTCAGCCATCACAAAAACCTCTGTCCAGTTCAATGCAGTCGTTGTTCCACTTCACAATGCGCCGGTAAAGCAAAAGCTGGCGCAAGTCGTCAAAAGTAATTTTCTTCACCACAGTTCCTCCACGTAGCACCAGCTCTGGGGCGGGCGCTTAATATGACCGCCATTTTCGCAAGATGCACATCCAAATTCATCACACACTTTGTCTATGCAGTTTTCAAACGGGCGCGAAAACTTGCTCAGCTCCTTCGGCGTGTCGTAGATTTTCAGGTTGGAGATGTGCCAGCCGTAACCGACCTTCGATTGCAGATATTCGTGCATATCTTTGAGGTCAAGACATGATTGACGCGCCACATCGTTTGTTGTCGGCTGACCCTCGCCGTTGACATAGTAGCTGCCGCCGGGTGAGCACGTTTCCATCTCATAGATGCGGTCGCAGGTGAACTCGCCAACGACTTTGCCACCGCCATAAAACTGCGGCTTCGGATAATCCGTTGCAATAAAGTCCTCGTGCGGGTACTTCGGCATCGTGCAGTAGATGTACACCCTAAACGGCGTTTCCAGCTTCGGTCTGCTCTTGCGTACTTCGACGGTCTTCTCCCCGCTGACGATCTTCTGGCACCACTTCGGCCGGATGCTGATAAGTACAGCCTTACTCATTTCTCCCCCTCCCGCTTCAATATCCCCATGCCGACGCACAGGTCAATCAGTTTGTCATCGTTCAGGTCTATGGCTCGCTGCGCGATGTCGCGCAAATACCCTGACAACAGTTCGAGACCAACTGCAATTCCGAATGCGTTTGCCTTGACCGTCCTGCTTCTACTTTCGCTCAAGGTCCTGTCAATGGTCGAAAGCAGGTTGTTATAATCCATTTTCATTCTCATGCAGTTATCCCTCCCTCAGCTCATGTTCCGTGCCATCAACGCGGTATACAGCAGGCAGGCGCCCAGCCACTGCAAACTGGTAGCCCAGTCTCCCTTGCTGACAATGTTTACTACGAAGCTGCCCAGCGCACCGGCTACCATCAGCAGTGGGAAAACAATTTTCAAAATTTCCATCACTCCATCCCTCCGGCCATTCGTGCCCCACATCCGGGGCAATAATCCGACAAAACGTATTCATCGTTGCAGTCATACACCGCCTCATAACCACACTTCGAGCAAACGTAGCCGCCGATCGGGTCACGCCCTGCAAGCGCGGGGGCCCACCCAGTTATCTCGCTCTCGTATACCGGAAGCCACCCCGCCTGCGGCGTTTCCTCTCCATCCGACTTTCCGCACCCGGCAAAGCCATGCACCGCGTCCAATACAGCCTTTCCGATGACCGCCTGTATGCTCACTTTGTTCTCGCATACCACAGGCATCTCAGCCAAAGATTTGTTATAGTACGTTGCCTTGCGTACCTTCCATTTGCCGTCCCAGAAGTCAACGGAATAGCCGGTGCTTTTCGCCGCTTCCATTCTCGCTGATCTCGCTGCGCCGGTTCTCACAAAGTAGCTTTCCCGCGTCACCCACGGGTTTTTGTATATCTTCATTTCACACCGCCCATCACTGTTTCCATCGACACCCGTCACAGGCTCCTTCGTGCGCTTGTTTGTACTTTCCGCAGAGCTGGCACAGTTCGTTGATAAGGTCCTTCCGGTCGGCGCCCAGCTTCTGGTTGCTGTCAAGCAGCGTCTCGTTGATAGCTGCGTACTGATCGGCGGCGTTTTGGGCGCTGCGCAGTTCCGATTTCAGCGCCACTATGGCGGCCATCGCATTACCATTTGCCGCCATCATGTCGGTCACATCGTCCGGCATCAGGCCGGTGTCCTCGTACTGTTTCAGCCGCTCCCACACCTTCCGCTGGGAGCAATACCCGTCCTCGCAGAAGCTGCCGCCCGGTGTCTCTGTACACTGTGCAATGTCACAGAATCTCCCGTCAAATGTCAGTCGTTCCATCGTTCTCCTCCTCAATTTTCATAAAACACCCCCAAAAAGTTTGGCTTTTCTTTCCGCTGTGGTGCCCAAATAGAGGTTTCTCACCTATCGCGTCCCAGACATCACCAGCCGGTATCTGGGTTTCTGCCCACTTGAAAATCAGCACGCCGTCCGGTTTTAATACGCGCATACACTCGCGGAATCCGTTATGCAGCATTTCGCGCCAATTCTCGCCGAGTTGTCCGTACTTCTTCCGCATCCACGCATTTTCTCCAACGCGGCGCAAATGCGGCGGGTCAAAAACAACAAGAGAAAATGTGTTGTCCGAAAACGGCAGATCCGTAAAATCGCACTGTATGTCTGGATGGATGATGCACTTGCGCTCAGAATCGTGGTAGGTGCTTGACCAGACCGCGGAACATTCCTCGTCGCGGATATCGCAGTAGACTACCGCCGGATGCTGCTTGTCAAACCAGATAGTCCTGCTTCCACACGTCACGTCAAGTATCTTCTTTTCCATTCTGTGCCTCCTTCACCGCCACGGCCTCGGAAAATTGTGCCAGTCCCTCGCTCATGTCTGTGATCTGCGCGTCCCGCCGCAGCACGGTATCCCGCAGGGCGGCGTTTGCTTGCATAAGCGCCCCGATGTGCCGTTGCTGGTTCTCGATCAGGTCAGCGGCTTCCCCAGAAACCACACCAGCGCATTTATAACGCGCCAGTCTCTCGAACGAAGGGCACTTATCCTTTGGGCACTTCCCGGTGTCTATTGCTTCACAGTGGCACCGCAGCGCGGTCACGATCTCGTCTTTTGTCATATCATTCCTCCTCCGGAAAATGTTTCTTCGTCACCGCAATGGGGAACGGTTCGATTTCGCTTGCCCACCGCGCCGTACCTTTTCCGTGTATGCGCTCCCAGATCAGCGGAAAGCCCGCGATACCATCAAACAGACTTCCCAGCGTCGCGCCCTCCGGCAGATACCGCGCCATGCGCCGCAGCATCCATTCCCAGAAAGGCAGGGCGATGGAGTTACCCAACGCCTTGTACCGTGGGCTGTCCGCGTCCTTGTGCTTCTTGCCCTTTTCGTCTGTCCACTCGCCGATGTCCGTCCAGTGGTCTGGGAAACCTTGCAGCCGCTCACACTCCATCGGCGTCAACCGGCGCACCACCATGTTTGTTATGGCAAGGTCCGTGTTGTCCTTAAAGTCCCGTTGCTTGCAGCTGCTTGCAACCTCGGCAGCGCGATAATCACCAAACCCGTTCATCTGGTATGTAAGCGGCACTTGATTTCCACCTGTGCCCATCCGCGCCTGTAACGCCGGTACTTGCTCCCCGCACTCGCGGATAACATCACAGGCGTGTGTCATGTCCAGCGCCACCGCCGGTGCAACCACCGCAGGCTTATTCCCGCCGCACTCGGCGTTCAGCGTAGGGGACAGCTCCTCCTGATAGCCAATGCTCCGAGCCTGTTCGCTGTTGCCCAGCTTAAACCCAGCGCACAGCACAGCTTCGCGGTTCAAACCGCTGTTTTCGCGGGAACTCAGTGTAGGGAAAACACCGTTTCCGTCATACACCCTCTGGCTCTGCGCGTCCCAAGGCGTCATGCACATTACCCCGTGGCGGTCGCCGGCGGTCAGCGTGGGTGATGGGTCGCCCTCTTTCCCGATGCCAAGACCGTTGCCGCTTCCATCGTGGTTGCGGCTCTCTCCGCCGCCCTGCCATCTTGTGGCTTTGTCGTTGATGGGTATAGCCGTAAAGATAGCCGGATTGTTCACGCCGCCACCCACGCCGCCTTGCAATGTGGGAGATTTACCGTCTGTGCCAAAAATACGCTTACTTTGGCAATCCCAAGCCGTTAGACAATCTCCGACTGCTGGATTAAAACCTGCTTCAGCAGCTTCGGCAGGTCCTTCCCCCTGCGCTCCGCTCTCCGCAATATCCCCTGACAGGCTTTCGCCGTCAAATTGTATTTCGGATGCGGTGTCTCCTCCAAGATCTGCGACAAGCGAGATCCTTCTGCGGCGCTGTGGGGTCCCCATACGGAGCACATCTCCTGTACGGCTGTCTCGGATGGTTTTTCCCCAGTATTGCGCGTCGTGAGTGCGCCAGACCACGCTCCATCGTCCACCCACTTCATCGTGGTAGCCCCCCCAGGCAGGCCAGCCCTTTGCAGGCACTTCAATATTGGGGGCTTCCGGCTCGACGATCTTGATGATCTCTTCGAGCACGGCTGCGAAGTCTTTTCCTTTGTTGCTGCTGAATGCTCCGACAACGTTCTCCCAAACGAGATACCGAGGTCTGACCATTTCACCTGTCCGTCCATTCCGTTTGTCCGCCTCCCTCATTTCTTTTACGATGCGTACCTGCTCCATAAACAGGCCGCTTCGCGCTCCCGCCAAACCGGCGCGTTTCCCTGCGATGCTCAAATCCTGACACGGGCTGCCGCCGGTGATGCACCACACCGGCTCTATCTCCGCGCCGTTGATTTTGCAAATATCGCCCAAATGAACCATGTCTCAATCTCCAAATACCACGCCGCACTCGTCCTTCAGCATATCCTTGATGTGCTTGCGCTTGATGCGGCCTTCGTTGATCTCCTGCGTGATTTTTTCCAGGCACTCGTACAGATACGCGATACTCATCGTGTCGCGGCTGTCCGGCGTCTCCTCCTGGACGTGCCAGCCGCACTTGTCGATGAGCACCATTGCCACCATGTCCATGCACTCCCGCGTGCCCTGCAGCTTGCCCTGCATAATCAGCCGCTCGTCGCGGCTCAGATGCTGCTTGCCCATCAGCCCTCCTCCACGTCACACCGACGCAGGCGCAGGCTCTCTGCCAAATCACCTTTTTTGTCGTATCTCTCGCGCAGGCAGTTGCTGCACTCCGGCTTCGTACATGTCAGGCACTTCTCGATGTCCGCCATATTTTCGCCTCTGGGCAGCTGCGCCGCATCTGGGGCAAACCGCCCCCCTCTGCGAAGGTTCCCCTCCATCCTATCCGCCGAAAACCACGGCAGCACGCTTCCCTGTGCCATGCGGAGCATCCGCGGCATTGCTGTGCTTCCTGTCATGTTCCTTAAACCTCCCTCACGCTGATGCCATGGATATACAGCATCAGTTTTCTTTTCATCACGAATACCCTGTATGTGGCGCTGGCGGTGTCACGAAAGCCCTTGGAGTCCTCCACCACCGTCTCGCCGTCTTTCTGGTACACAAAATCAGCTACATAGTCGATTGGCTGCTCCCTCGTACCGTCCGGATGCACCTGCTTTGGGATCAGTGGATACTGTACCTGTCTCCGCAGCCCCGATATTTCGCCTGCCCGCTGCATCAGCCACAGATCCATGTACCGCCGAGCTTCCCGCCGGCTGTCGAAGTGCATCTGCGTGCCATCCGGCATGGTCATATCCACAGGTTTGGCGTGAAGTTTGTTGCCTTTCCTGGGACTTTGGTTCTCCTGCGGCGTCTGCTGTGCCTGCATTTTCTGCAATATCTGTGCCTGTGCTTTCTGGCTGAAGCGGCCTATGTCCTCCATTGTCAGTCCCATACTCTCCGGTCACTCCTCGACGGTGCTCGTATCCAGACGCTTTCTTCTGGGACGCCGATGGAACCGGTCCACCGGTTCCTCATCTTCCGTTCTCTTGCTCACCTCCATGAATGTCATCTTTGACCCGTCGAAATAGAGGTTCACATCTCCGGTGCGTCCACGCCGATTCTTCGCCACGGTGCATCCTACCTGCGTATCATCTCCTGGGTCTGTTTTCCAGAGGAAGATGACCTTCACTGCGTTCTGCTCCAGCTCTCCGCTGTCTCGCAGAGAGGACAGCTTGGGCTTGTCCGTCTCGTTTACCGTGCGGGACAACTGCGCCGCCGCCACAATGGGTATCTCCATCTCCGATGCCAGCAGTTTCAGTTCTCTGCTGATGCCGCCCAGTTCCAGATTCCGATTTTCGGCCCGCTTGTCTTTTTCACCGATCATCAAACCCAAGTAGTCCACCACGATCATTTTCAGATCCTCGATGCCCAGCGCCAGCTCTCGGATACGGCTCACCGTCACGTCCGGCCCATCGTAAAAATAGATCGGCAGTTTCGATTCCACGCTGGCGGTATAGGCGATGTTCATCCACAACTCCTCGTCCGTCTCCGGAACGCCGTCAATGAGCTGATCCATGGTCACACCCGCTGTCCGCTTGGCCAGCAGGCGTTCTCCCACCTCTCCGGCCAGCATCTCCGCCGTGATGTGCAGCACGGTCTTTCCTTTCCGCGCGGCAGCCTCCGCCATCTCCATGCACATGGCACTCTTGCCGCACCCCGGCCGCGCTCCCACGAGGATCAACTGTCCAGGCCACAAGCCTTTCAGGGTCGCATCCAACAGCGGGAACCCCGTGTCGATACGTCCCTCCTTTTTGCCGGAGATGCTGTCCATGGCCTCGCTCATGGCATCCGCCATGGTTTTCAGCCGTCCGCCCCGCCGTGCTTTCATCTTCTGGTGACAGATAGCCGCTACAGCCGCCTGTGGATCTTCCTCGTTCTGAAGTGCTTCCGTTACCCGTTCACAGAACCGCTCGTTTTCAGCCGCTTTGTGTATCAACTGTGCGTGGAACTCCGCGTTGGCTGTGGTCACGGTGATCTCGCTGCACTGCCGCAGGAACTGCAGCGGCTCTGCGACCATATCCTTGATGGCCTCCACGCCGGAAGCGATGTCAAAATGCCGTCCTGCCCGCGTGTCCTGCAAGCATCGGTCAAACACAGCCCCGCATACCGACAGGCTGAAATCGTCTTTCTCCACCAGCTCGGCCAACTTCCGCACCAGCTCCGGTTTCTGCAAGAGAACACCCACCAGCAGATATTCCATCTCCGTAGTATCCCTGTGTCGGAGCATCGGCGCAGGCATTATCTCGTTTGCCATGATCGTCTCACTCCTCCTTCACCGGCCCCTGCTCTTTTACCATGTCGGCGAATATCTCGTTGAAGTACCGTTTCAGGTCAAAGGCGCTCTGCACTTTCTTCCCCCACCACGGGCTGTTCAGTGCGAAATAGAGTACGTTGTCCACCGTATCCCACGCCACACCGTTCTGCTCGTGAAGTTCGTCCAGCGCCGCGGCCTGCTTTTGCATCTCCGCTTCGGTGGGATTCGCCCTGCCTGGGTTATCTCGGGCCTTTTCCTTGGCGAGGTACTGTGCGATCTGGTATGCTTCGCTGGTGTGGTCAATGGTGGGATTCCCGTCCACAGGTGCGAATTCCTGTGTGTAGTTCCCCTCAAGGGTTTTCTGGAAGTTGTCAGGGCTGGTGATGAGCCAGTCGAAGCTGGCCACGAAGCCGCGCTTGTTCTTCCCCTTCAGGAACGGACTGTTCTTCACGTTCTCAATAGCTTTCAGCACACCGTCCACGCCATTTTCCCGGATGCGTGCTTTCAGCGCCCGTCCCCGTTTGGTCTCCGCCGTGACCTTCATCACTTGGGTCAGGCCGGTCTCATTCCACGCCGTCACGATGCGTCGGACATCGCCTGTCCGACACACAGGCTCTTTAGAGCCTGTATATATTTCTGACTCTATCTCTGACTCTATCTCTTTCTCTCCGTAACCGATTTCGCACGGTGTTGTAACAACGTTACGCTCTGGCTGGGGCAAAGCATTGTTTTTCCGCGCCCGATAGTCGCGCATCCGCTGAGCCGCGGCCCCTTCACTGCCCACATTTTTCACGGCGTAAGGAAGAAAAACCTCCGTCAAATCGTCAGATGCTTCCGCCAACCCGCAAGAAATAAGATAGCGCAGTGTGACTTCCACATTGGCGGGATCTTCGTCCATGTCCAAAGCCAACTCGTCGGCAAACTTTTCTTCCAACCCAGACCACTTTAGGATGCCGTCGTGCTTCATCGCCATGAGCTGCATTTTCAAGTAGATGATGACGTATGTATCTCCTCCGGCTATCTTCCGCAGTTTCTTGATGCGTTTTGAGATAAAAAAGTCGTCGTACAGTTTCAGCCAGAAATACCGTTTTTCTTCTGCCATAAAGATCACTCCCTCAAATGCTCAGTTCGTAGTCATCGCCCACGCCGTCCTGATCCCACGGCAGCGACTCCTCCTCGTCGATTTCCTGCGGCTCCGCCGTGCGCTGAGATACGGCGTTCTGTGTCACACCGGAGACTCCTGCCGGAGATTCTCCCGCGCACAGTTTTTCCAGTTTTGGCAGCAAGTCGGCCAGTCTCAAGAACACCTCCACCGGCACCTGCAGCAGTGTTTCCAAAGCCCCCAGAGGTATCACATGGTCCGCGCGGAGTTCGCTCCACACTTTTCCCTCGCCGTCTCTGGTGGTATACGGTCTCTGGTGCCAAGTACCTACCACACATACCGCGTCTCCTTTTTCCAGGCACGCGCTGAGTTTTGTTGCGGCATTTTCTCCCACGGCACATACGTTCATGAACTGCTTGCTGTCGTAGCCAATGCCGTATTCCACCTTCGGAGTGCCCTTCTTGGGAATCTCGCCTATGCGGGGGTCCCGACTGACGGAACCAGTACAGATCATGTACTGGCTCCCGTCAGCCTTGCCCTCTCCATCCAAGCGCTTACGGACAAAGAGCGGCATTACTGCTCACCCTCCCCGAAGAACCCTGCGGAGTAATCTTTGGCTTCCACGGCGCTCTGAGCGTGTCTGCGGGCATGGGCGATATCCTCCCCCTCCTTCGTTTCCGCGCTGCGATCAGCGGGCTCTGTGGTGGTGCCGGAAGACGTTTCCGGTTCTTCGGTGCGGTCCTCATCCTCCACCACGTGGCCGGTGGTGGGAATAACCGGCTCGATCTCCATCCCGTCTCCCGCGGCGATCACAGCGTCATCTCCGTCCTCGCTGAAGTAACTGCGTACCTCGTTGCTCAGGGGCGCGTAGCCGCTGTTAAGGAGCTGGCGGATCATGGTCTTACGGCACATCTTGTCCTGCCCGCCGTTCACGTCGTACCACGGCGTACCGTTCAGCAGCTTGCTCTGCTCCTTAGCGTCCAACTCGCCGTTGATAAGGGCTTTGTACTTGTCCAGTTTGAAGGCCGGAGAATACCTGTCCGCGTGACGGAGCAGTTTGTCCATGCTCCAATACTCGTATCGGAAAGTGCCGTCCTTCAGTTCGAAGTAGGCGTAGTAGCCGATGACCTTGTGGGTCTCACGCTCCTCGTCCGTCTCGTACTTGGCCAGGTTGATGACCGGCTTACCCGTGCGGCGGGAACGCCCTTCCAGTTCGCCCTCGCGTACCTCCACGCAGTCAATGTCCGCGTAGTAGCCCGTGGACATGGCCAACTGTATGTATCCCTTATAGGCCAACAGATACGCGGCCATGCTGCCGTAGGGCACGATGTAGTAGCCGTGGCCGTAGATCAGACCCATGCCCTCGCCCCGCAGACCCGCGGCGATGATGCTGCCGGGGTCACAGGCTTTCAGGGCTTCGCTGGCGCTTACCGCGCCGATGAGGGTGCTGGTGAACCGCGCCGCCATCTTGTCGTTCTTCAGCGCCCGCGAGATCATCTGCTGCGTGTTGGGGGCCGTAATGGCCATGCTGAAAGTGGGCTTCTTGGCCTGCGCCATCTGCGCAAAGCCCGCCTGATTCTGTGTTTTCATGCTCCTTCTCCTCCCTTACTCCTGCGGCACCGGCATAAACCGGATACCGTTCTTCTGCATATAGGCTTTCAGCCCGTCCAGCTGCCGCGCCGTTCCGAATACGCGGAAGTCCACCTTGTACTCGGGGACATTCGCGGCAGCGGGCATTTCGCAGCCATCCTCGTCCACAAGATCGTTGCCCTGCTGCTCCTGCTGGGGCTCCACCGTTCCTACGATTCCGATCACCTCGTACTCGTCCAACTCGCCGATGCACTCCGGCTTCAGCGGCGCTTTCTGCTGCTGCGCCGCCGCGTACTTCGCCGCAGCCTCTGCCTCCTTGCGCCTGCGCTCCTCCTCGGCGGCTTTCATGCGGCTCAGCGTTTCGTTTTTCACCAGCACCGCGCTGATGTTCCGGGTGCGGGTGTACTCCTCCAGCAGTGTGGTCTCAAAATCGCTGTGCAGCGCCCGGATGGCACTCAGGTCTGCGCGGCACTTATCAATGACCGCGCAGATGTCTGCCTGTGCCGTGCCCTCGGCGTAGGTGGCGTTCAGCCACTTGGGGTTGAAGCAGTCGTCAAAAGTCAGCCACTCCGCCATGTCGCCCACCACCTGGGCGAAGTATGCGGCCAGTCGGCTCTTTTTCTCCTGCTTCACCGCCTCCTCCATCGCTTTGATCTGCACGTCCAGCGCATTGGCGGCTTCCTCGCACAGAGCGGTCAGCTCCTTGCACTTGGACTCGAAGCTGCTGTATGCCTCCAGTGCCGCCGCCTTTGCCATCTTGCGGCTCTCGTCGATGCGGGCGCTCACCTTGCGGATGGAGGCGCGGTACTGCTTGCACTGGCTCATGCTCTCCGGTGTCACCGCCAACGTCCGCAGGGGCTCCAGGTTCTCCGTCAGCCATGCCTTCGTTTCGTCGAAATTGGCTTCAATGGCCTGCTTGCGGAGTTCCTGCAAATCACTTGTGATACGGAACTCAATCATGTTCATAATGTCTTACCCACTTTCTGACAGGGGTTTGCAACGCAGTTTCGGTGCTCATGCCCCCGTCCAGTCTTTTCGCTAATGTCTCCGGTGAAATACCATATTCCGCAGCCCATTCAGAGAGCGTCTTTGTCTCTCCGAAGCACTTGATATTCCGGCTTGTTCTCTTGTTTCTGTTTTGCGTGGTTATGTCAGCCCAACGGCAGTTCTCCGGGCAGTAATCCCCATTTACGTCGATGCGGTCGAGGGTGCATTGTCCACGCGGAGCAGTTTCGTTGTAGCCGGTTGCAAGCGCCCAATCCCGGAACGCCAAATAGCTCTTGTCCCACTCTGGGCAAACCCTGATACCACGACCACCATATCGGGGATAATTTATGTTTTGGGGAGAAGCACACCTCCCTCGCATATCCACCCACACGTTATAAAGCCGTTCATTGGACCCTCCGTGTATCTTTCTTACGTTCCTGCACCGTTTGCTTCCGCAACTTACCGTAGCTCCAGAAACCAAATTTGACCGGGAAACAGAGCTTTCTCGTCCACAATCGCATTTGCATATCCAAAACTTGCTATGCGAACTGCTTTTCCCTGTGTCAAGGCGAATAGCCGTAAGGCGGCCAAACCTTTTCCCAGCAATATCGGGGCGATTTAAGCAGCCGCAACTCCTTGTGTTTCCAGACAACAAGGCGTTGCCTTTCACAACGACAGACTTCCCGCAGTCGCATAGGCAGTTCCAAAGCGCCCGCCCATTTGCATTTGAACCAGCACGCTCGACAACTACCAGTTTTCCAAAGCGCCTGCCAGAGATGTCCGTCGCTGCGCTCATGCCGTCACCTCCGCGTCGTACTTGGTGATGTGCTTCACCCTGTCCGCCCACGCCGGGTCAATGGCGCTCTCCGGCAGGTCCACCTCTGTGATGATGGCCTTTTTCTCCGCGCCCTCGGCGCCGGGTACCAGCACCTTGTCTCCGGGGCGCAGCGGCAGGTCGGTGAGGAAGGTGTACGCCTGTCCGCCGTAGCCGTTCAGCTTCGGCTTGTGGTACATCGCCTTTACGATCATCCCTGCTCGCCCTCCTTCTCGGCATCGGCGGCGCCCTCTCCGGGCCGCGCTTCTGCGCTCACGTCCACGATCTTTCCAAGAACGCCCAGTTTGACGAGCCCGTAGGCTATACACACGGCCTTGTTGTCGCGGAGGTTCTTTTCCACGGCGCTGTCAACACCGGACAAACAATGAGCGAACTCATCTGCGGTCATGCTTTCTCCCCGCGTCACGGACTCAAAGTCCACGCCCTCCTCTGTCTTGCGCCCGAAGCTCATCATGGCGAAGTCCAGGTCGGTCTCCTCATGCAGCACCTCGCCGGTCTCGGCGTTGGTCATCGTCAGTTTCAGTTTCATCACTTGCCCTCCTTCTTTGCCGTGCGCTTGCCGCCCTTCTTGGGGGCAGGCTTCTTCTTATCAGCAGGTTCCTTCACCGCCTGCGCCGCGGCCCATGCCGCGTCATCCTCGTCCATCTTCTGGCGGATACGTCCATCCGCGTCGGTGATATGCTTCACCGAGCTTTCCGTCAGGCGAACCAGCAACCCCGCCGTGCCAATAGGCACGTTCTCCGCCACATAGGCGGTGGCGGTCCCGTCGTACTTGTCCTCCTCTCCCTCCTTGGGCATCACCACTGCGCAGATCACGCCGCAGGCGTTCCGCACGAATACGCGTTCCTCGCCGCTGTCCATGTCCAGCACGGTCACTCGAAATGCCATGTCTGTCTCCTTTCGTTTTTCAAAGTCGTAATATTGCCGCAGGGGGAACCCCTGTAAGCACATTGTTTTGGTAGAAGCCCGTCTCCTGATCCAGCAGCCATGCCATATTCGCCGCCTGCTCCGTCCCCTCGAAGTGATAGGTGCGTATGCTCAGGTCGCCGTCCATGTTCTCCAGGCTTGCCATCAGGTCTACAAACTCGTACCCAGTCGCCAGCATTTGATGGAGTATTTGGCAGAAATAGTTGCTGGGAATCTGCCCATCCCACTTCGCCCATCCCGCCTTGCCGTTGGGCGAGCTGGTTTTTATCTCCAAAACACCTTTCCGCCCGTGCTCGTCGGTGATCTCGCCGTCCAGTGTGGCGAATATGTAAGGCCGATCCGCCTGATACAGAATGTCGTAGGGGAAGTAATCCACCGTGCAGTTGGGGTGCATGGCGGCGTACAGGCTGCGCAATGCCGGTTCCATCCGCACACCTCGGCTCACCGCCGCGCTGCCGCTCAGGTCCCTTGCTTTCTCTGCGCCCACTTTCAGCCGCCACAGTTCCAGTTTCGACATCCACGGGGACATCCCCACCACCGCGGCAGCTTCACTGGCGCCGATGCCCTGCATCCGTCCTTCCAGCCATTCCTCCCTGGTCTCAAAGTGCAGTCGCTCCGTTTCCTCCATCTCCTTCCTGCAAACAAAAAGAGCGCCGCCAAACAGTTCGGAATTTCCGAACCACTCGACGACGCTCCGCCCTTCCCTCCAAGCGACTTAGGAGGGGTACATTATTTGGCTTTGATCTCTGCTCTGCTGACCTTGACGATCTTCACACCGTCCTTCAGCGGTATCAGCTCAACGCGGTAGTTCTTCTCCAGCGCCGCATTGATCGCCGCCACCTGCTCTGTCGTTATTCCTACCATATCCTCTCCTGTCCCGTGCGCCTATACGCAAATCTATTCCGTGCTATCCCATCGCAAGGCAATACAACGCTGTTCACTCCAATGCCGTTGCTGTGCATAGTTGCTCTCCGCTTTTCCTCCGCGTGTCTCTGCTGTCCAGTGCGACGCCAATCCATTGCAATGCGTGTCATAGATAAGCTATCCATTACTGGTCCGTTGCGGCGCCTACCGATGCGTATCCTTGCTACACCGTTGCTATGCTGTCCTCCGCTTTTCCTTTACTTCTCGGCGCAAAGATAGGCTATACCGTTGCGTTACACAATCTCCTCCCAGCGAAATCTGCCCTTGCCGCTGTTGCGCCACTGGCCGATACCGGAGAACCGCCCGTAGTCCAGCCACTCCCGCATGGCTTTCTCATGGTCGTCACTCAGAAGAATGATGGTAAACTCGCACGTTGCACCTGCGGGGATCTGCTCTGACAGTGCCAAACTTACTCGCTCACCCTGCATCGTCTGCGCCCGCAGCGGGCGGCAGCACTCGCCCATCTCGCCGTCAAACAGGATTGGAATGTTGCGTGGCTCCACGAAAATCAACTTGTCGATCTCTTTTTTGAAAGCCTTGATGCCACTGGACTTAGTTCCCTTAACCTTCCGCAGGTGTCCTTGAAAAATCCTTTGATCTGATAGTCGTAGAAGAACGGTGTTCCGTCATCCAGCTTCGGAAAGACGGTCTTACCCTTCTTCACCACACCATCCACACCGATGGCGGCCACCTCGTCCTCCATCGTAGCAGCATCCGGGGAATTACTTGCCACGAACGTGCGGTAGATGTCGGGGTCACCGGGGCAGGTTCCCAGCACCGGCTCGGTGAATGTCAGTTTCACTTTGATCTCTTTCATAGTCGTGTACTCCTCCAAATATAATTTTTGTTTACTTATACAGCCCCAGCACGGTGCAGCTCACCCACACACCGCAAAGGGATATTCCCTCTCCTACCAGCAGCCACAACGAGCCGCCTGTTTCGATGCCGCCAAGAAAACCCAGCGCCGCGAAGCTGCTTACGGCCAACAGGATATTCCATTTCCTGTCCCGGCGGTGCTCATTCCGCGTTCTGCTCATCCTCGGTCTCCTCCATGTAATCCTCTCCGCACACGGGGCAAAGATATTCTCTGCGCGTTTCCCAGCCGTTTTCCCCGTCCAGATTCTCTTTTGTCACGCAGGCCACCGGCGTGTCAAATCTCACGCCGCAGATCAAACACCGCCAGCTCATAGCGTTATTGCGGCGCGAAGGTCTTCGATGGGGATGTGCAGCTTGCGGCAGGCCTTTTGCAGCTCTCCCAGCGTGAAGTCCAGCGGGAATTTCCTACGGCGAAGCAGCGTGTGCGGCTTCATGCCCAGCGCCTCGGCCAGCTCCTGCTTCTGAACGCCCTCCCGTTCCAGTGCGCCGTACAGCAGCGTCACGATCTTGTCCTCCGTGGGGTTCTTTGTGTCCAAATACGTCACTCTCGGCATACCTGCACCCTCCTAATCTCGTTCATTTCTTTCTGCCCTCCCCCTTCATCAGCTCGTCCAGCGTACAGCGGTACAGCGCAGACAGTTTGTGCAAAACTGCCACCGAAGGATCAGCTTTGCCTGTCTCATAAAGGCTCACCGCTGAAACGCTTATCCCCAGCAGATCTGCCACCGTTTTCTGCGAATATCCGGCTTTCTTTCTTTGCTCCTTATAACTCAATCTCTCATCTCCCATCAAAAATAATTGAGAAATACTTGACTTTTCCTGAAATTCGCCTTATTATATGGTTGTCTGTTCAAATAACTCAGCAAATTATACTTGATTTCGGTGAAGCATCTCTCTATATATGCTCGATTTGTTTTGCGTGTCTTTATATTAACTCAATATTTGCTCAATTTCAAGAGCAATCTACTTCATTTTTCAATGTTTGTAGCAATGCACAATTTGGGAGGTATACTTTTGTGAATGGTGAACTGTTCGTTTACAAGATTTGGCAATTATGCAAAGCCAAGGGGCTGACAAAAGCCGAGTTCTATGAAACTGCCGGCATCACTCCATCGGCAATGGCTCTTTACAAAAAAGGAAAGACCAAACCATCAATGGACACTCTTCGCGCTATTGCCCGCGTTCTGGAGATTGACGTCTCCTATTTGCTGACCGAACTTTACGGCGATGAAACAGAAAAAGAGCCCGCTTCCCAACTGGAAAGCGAACTCGATTCCGCCCTTGTTAAGTTGCTGTGTTCTCTTACGCCTACTGAACTGGCGCAGGTGCAGGGCTTTGCCGCAGCGCTGATAGCAGCTCGTAAAGCCTGACCTTTTCCTCCATCGTCAGGGTGGAGACCAATTTCCTTGCTTCCTGTTCGTTCATTTCTCTGTACCCCCTCGTATGTCGTTTTTCGGCGTTTGCTTGGTTCAATCGTACTCTATGCGTGCCCCGGTGTCTACGTTCATTTTGGGGAATCGCTCCCCAATTTGGGTAATTCTCCCCCAAATATGGACTTTTACGAATGAAATAGTATCCGCAGCGGATGAAATAGTATCCGTTACCGATAGAAAGGGGAAAATCATGTCAGAAATTCAGGAACTTGCACCGCATATTCAGGACTTCCCTGCCCTTGTCCATAAAGCCAGAATGGACAAGGGCATCACCAACGAGGAACTGGCCGAACTGTCCGGCATCAGCTATTCCGCCGTCTGCAAAATGCAGTCCGGCGAGCGCGATCCAAAGCTGTACGATGCTGTCGCGGTGATGAAAGCCGTTGGCATCTCCGCCGATCAGACGTTTGAGATCCAGCCTCCTGCATCAGCCCCCTCCGCCATGCGGGAACGCATACACGAGCTGGAGTTGGATAACGCCGTCAGTTCCGGCGACGTGGTGCGCCTGAAGCAGGTCAACGGACTTTGCACCCAGCGCTTGGATGCCGTTATCCGCCAGCGCGATCATTACAAACGCTGGTCTGTGTTTTCTTCAATTTTTGCCGCGATCCTATCCCTGTTCTTAATTGTTTATCTTTTTTTCGACTTCCGCAATCCCCGTGCCGGCTTCATCCTCCAAGACGGACCTTCAGCGTTTGCGTGGCTTGTTATCCTTCTTGTGTCTATTTCTATTGGCGTGTGCAGCATTGTCGGATACTTCGTGCTGCGCGATACTGCAAAAGAGACTTCACTTCGAAAATGAAAGCGTGGTGCGGGGGACAATCAAGAGGATCTTGGACGAGCTGCCGGACGAGGCGATGCCTCTTGTTGCTGCGAAATTGATTGAGATACAAGCCACTCAAGAAAAGAAGTGAGCTTTTCGTCCGGCATGGCGTCGATGGCAGCATAGATTTTTTCGCGCATTGTCTGTCCCTCCCTGTACAAATTTGTGATATCTTCCTCTATCTTTACATACATTCCGTGTCGAAATTGCACGAAAAAAACAATCTGTAAGAAATTTCCCTGAAAGGAGGTGGGATTTTGCAATGAAATGTCGTTTTTGCAAGAGAGAGATCGAGGATAACTCCATCTTTTGCAACTGGTGCGGCAAAAAGCAGCTCAAGGAAAAGAAATCAGACGGCGCGATCAAAATACCTAAAGCGAAGCAGCTCCCTTCCGGCAGCTGGCATATATATCTCGCTGCGGAAAAGCAGCCGATCACAGAGGCCACAAAGGATCTGTGCGAGGCGAAGGCGAGGGCTTTCCGCGCCGGATTCATAGAAAAGCAAAAGAAACTGCCTGCCTTAACATGGTCTAAGGCCATAGATCAATATATTGCTGACCGTTCCGAGTCTCTTTCCCCTGAAACTATACGAGGATACCGAATCATTCAACGAAATCGCTTTCAGGACATTATGCAAAAGCCTATAAGCACGCCAGTCAACTGGCAAGCGGAGATCAACACAGCACTTTCCGGTCTTTCCGACAAGTCTGTAAAAAACGCATGGGGTCTTATGACTACCGTTATGCAAGCAAACGAAATGACGGTTCCCCGCGTCCTGTTCCCTGTGCCGGAAAAGCGCGAGCGCCAGTTTCTTGACCCGCAACAGATCATTGCGTTTTGCGATGCGGCAAAAGGTGATTCCTGTGAGATCCCCATGCTGCTGGGGCTTCACGGCTTGCGAATGTCAGAAATTAAGGCGCTGCGTTTCCCAGAGAGTTTTGACATCAAGAACGGCAACATTCTTATTTCCGGCGCTGTGGTACGCGACGAGCACAACAAAGAGGTTTTCAAAAGGCGCAACAAAACAAAGCAGTCCACCAGAATAATTCCAATCATGATCCCGCGCCTTAGAGAGTTGCTTGAGCTGCAAGGGGAGAGCGGCTACATTGTACGACAAATGCCCAGCACCATTAACCGGCACATACACATTATCGCTGAAAAAGTGGGGCTGCCCAGCATCACGGAGCATTGCTTGCGCCACTCCTTTGCATCCCTTGGCTATCACCTGCGCCTTTCGGAAATCGAAGTCATGAGCATGGGAGGATGGTCGGACAGTTCTACCGTCCATAACATTTACCTGCACCTTGCCCAGCGGGACCGTCTGAAAGCGGAAAACAAGATGGCGAAATTCTACCGTACCGCAGAGAAACTTCCCGCCGCCCAAGGCACAAACCAAGAACAAAAGAGATGATTTTCGATATGAATTTCAATACGCAAAAAATAAACCCTGTATTCATACGGTTTTTAAGCCGTTTTTCAGGGGTTCAAGTCCCCCCACTCCGACCACAAAAAGGAGATGCCCGCAACCGTTGTGGTTGCGGGTTTTTCTTGTATTCATGCGGGTTTTCAGGGTTTTGCGAAAAACCATCTTTTGCCGAAGCAGTCTAAAAAACGCCGCTCATATTCAAAAAATAATCAGTAATTTTCGATATGAATTTCGATATGAAAAACCAGCCCCGTTGTCGGAGCTGGTTTTCTTTATCTCTGTTCATCACACCACCACACAGTTTCGTGCCGCACACCCGCCGTCTGCGCCTCCTCGTGGGTCATTAAGATGTCAACATGGTTTCCCCTCACGCCCACGTCCAGGGCTATGTATGTCTTGTCTCCGATGATGACTGTGCTGCCGGTCGGTATCACGTCCGGGTCGGTCGCCACGCAGGAGCCGGGATATACCCACTGGCCGCTGGCGGTCAACACCCGGCCTAACTCGTCCTGGTTCATGTGTGCGTACTTCTCAACGCAGTCTGCACAATAGCCGGTAATAATGCAGTCCTCCAGCACGTTGCTTTTGGCCTTTATCGCCTCCCGTATACGCTCGGCCTCATCCGGGGATTCTTCTGCTATATCGTCCGCGTCGCTGTCTGCGATGGCAGCCGCTCCCCATTCTAAGCGCAGGACGGTGTTCGTGGCTTCTACCTGCGCTTTGTCCTCTGCATTGGCTTTCCACGGAGCGATCAGCGCGAAGATCAGGAAAACCAGCAGTACAGCCTCCAGCAGCAGGTGCTTGTGTTCCCGACGCACAACGCGGCGATACTCCGACCGCATAACAACAAACGGTCCGGGGCATAGGCCGAGAGCGGCGGCGCGTGTGATGTTGTCGCTCATAGCGTTATAGATGATTTGTTCCCGTTTCATTTGTCTTATCCTTCTCCTCATACAGCGGACACCCGCAGTTCACAAAATCAGCGCAATACGGGCTATCCCCGTTGCAGCACGCCCACGTCCATTCCTCGTGCCATTTGCAGCCGACACAGCATTTGCTTTTCATGTCCTCACCTTCTTACTCAGTCTGTTCCAGCTTGCCGTAGCGGCGCTCTGGCTCCACCCTGACAGAGTGAAACCGCAGCTCGCGCAGCGCACATAATACCTTTCCGGCACATGAATACCGATTTTGCGCTCCCCGCTGTCTCTTCCGCAGTGGGGGCAAACCTCCAGTTTCCCTCGCGGCTGTCTGTTGTACTGGTTCATGTCCTGTCCTCCGTTTGCCCGCAAACAGGCAAGACCTCAAGTTTCCCCGTTTTCGGGTTATAATACGTTTTACACTGACTCTTGAGGATACGGATACACCAAGCATACGGCTTATCATCGTCAACAACGCCGATGGGAAAGCCATCGTAATAAAAATAGTTTTGATCGATCGCCAAGCGCGCTTTGTTTCTCTGCTCCCAAACAGGATTCTGCACACTGCTTCTTGCATTGCGCGGAGGATTCCCCTCCAAAGGCTTGTTCGGCTGATACCCCTGATACCCCTGCCGTCCATGCCCATTGTTTTTGAAAACGAGGCCGATAAATGCGGCGAACCCGCCGATCAGAACGAGGCCGACGAGGACACCCAAAACAGTTTCCATTATGTTTTCCTCCTCACATATGTGTGTTTTTGTCTACACCGATATAGTCGCTTTCACCACATCCTGACCTGCGCCGTATGCTCCGCAAACCGCTGCTCCTGCAGCCGGAAATATGTCGGCTCGATCTCGCACCCGACAAACTCAAAGCCAAGATCGTAGGCCGCTATTCTGCTGCTTCCGCTGCCGAGGTGCGTATCCAATATGCGCCAACCTTCTTTGGCGTACTTCTGCATCAGCCACTCGTACAACGCCACGGGCTTTTGCGTGGGATGGATGCGCTTTTCATTCAGCGCCTTATTCCCCTGCTGGGTCGTGCCTTCGGTGATGCTTTTCCCTTGGAACATACCGTTCCACATATACCGAAAGATGCGCACGCTGTCGTGACAGTTTGTGGCCGCCAACTCACAATCCGAAAAAGAACTGTTTTCGTTGCACTTGTCCCAGACGATACGACCGGGCGGGAAAACGACATCAAAGTAATTGCAGCCCCATACGATATATTTTTTCGCCACGCGCACCAACTCGGAAAAGTAGTCGATGCCCGGCACATCCCACTTCGGGGATATGGGATAGTCCCGGTGTACGCCGATGGGGCTGACCTTGCAGCCGTAATACCCTCTGCGTTCCGGGCCGGTGAAATACGGCGGGTCTACAATGGCAAGGTCAAACGCCTTATCCGGTAGCGCCCGCATATACTCCATGCAGTCCACGTTCAATGCGATCTGCGCGCTCATTCCATGTACTCCCTCCACTTCTTATCCAGCCCCTTCGCCCGTAGTGTCCTGCCATTCATGGTGTACTGGCGCATCCGAAGCATAAAACTTTCCTCGTGGCAGCGGTCGCAGTAACCGTGCGTGGCTATGTCCTTCATGCGGTTCCTCTGCTGCTCGTGCGTCAGGTACACGATGTACTCCGCTTCCATCTCCTTGATGCACTTGGGGCATAGCTTGGCGGTGCATATCTTGAAAATCGCCTTATCCATTGGGGAGTTCTTTCCTTTCACGCATCCTTTTCTCAACGGAAGCTACAGCGCGGAGGATGTCGTAAGTGTCAACCCGTGAAAGAGGGTCAGCGGTAATGACGTCCTTCCCGATGTATCTCGCATAGTCGTACTCCAATTTTGCTCCCTTGCTCACCTGCCATCCGTGCTGAAAAAGCACCACGTCCGCGCTATCCAGCATAGCAAAGCATATACGCATATAGTCTGCTGGCTTCATGCCCTCCGGCAGCTCCGCCGGGTTCAGGACAGTGTGACCCGCACACTGCAGCGCTGTTTCCGTTTCCTTAAACTCTGCCTTATAATGCGGATTGCCTGTGATACGTCCTGCTATATAAATTTTCATTTCTCCGTTTCCTCCTCCAGCTTGTCCAGCGCCTTTCCGATGAGTTTCCAGCGGTCAACGCCGATGTCCCGCGCCTCCAGCAGGCCAAGCCGCACCACGTCAGGGGCCACCTTGCCGCCGGTAGCGTCGGACACTCTCTGTGCCCAGCCAAGTTTCGTTCTTTGCTGGTAGGCTTGCAGCCGTATAAAAACATCCCGTTTGATCTCCGCCATCGCGCCCTTTGGCTTAAATGGTGTAGCGGGTTCCGCCGGCTGCGGTGTGGTGGCTGGTGGGGCTTCCTCATCATCGATTTGTTCGTTTTCCTCCTGCACCTGCATATACGCGCCAATGGGGAGTATATCGTCCTTATTGAAGATCTTTATTGCTTGCACGCCATCCGGCACGACCGTATAGATGGTGTCCTCATTCTCCACGCCCAGCGCAGGGAACTCCTCGACGGCGTAGGACGTGATCTCCTCCGGCAGCACCAACACACCCCGCACCAGCCCCTCTATGATATGGTTGGTTACGCCCTGCGCTATCTGCATACCGCCATTCACGCGGACGATCAGCACCTTTCGTTCCGTCATTTCTGCTTCTCCTTTCGCAGTTCATTTACAGCGCATACAAGCTCATTGATCTTGAGCTTTTCGGGAGTGTCCATCCAGCTTTCGGGCAGGAACTCAATCTCTTTCACCTTTTGTGTTTCTTGTACTTCGCTTGCGTTCTCCCACCGGCCAATGCGCTTATAGCCCTTGAAGCCGTTTTCCGCCTCGTACTTGGTGATGCAGTCCTCCTCACCGTCCGTAAAATGTACAATCGGCTCATAGAACCCACGCTCCCGGCATTTCTCACACCGGCAGATGCTCTTGATGTACCCCACACGACCATCCACGGTTTCCACAAAGTCGCCTTCGTGCAGGCTTCCCGGAATCATCAACGGTTTCATGGAGCTTATCTTGTCGAGCTTATCCTTTTCCGCATATCCGCAGTTCTTGAGCATCCCCCTGATAAGTGCAAAGTCGTACTTGCCAATGCGAGTAAAATTCTGCGGCAGATCCTCTATATTGCCACTCCAGCCCGTCTGCGTCCCATCGTCCCACTTGAAAATGAAACTGTGAAGCCGCCCTGGCCTCTGGTAAGAAAACACATATCCGGTAAGCGTTTTAGATGATGTGCCATCGGCATGTTCCAACCTCACATAATCTCCCACATGAAAAGTGTATATCATTTCTGCTCGACCTCCTTCAGCGCTTTCTCCGCCTCCTCGCGGGTGAGGAATACGGTCTTACCGATTTCTCCGGCGTTTATACCTGACAGCGATTGCCAAACAAACCCTTCTACAATGTCCCACTCGATAAACAAGCCGAACAATTCCACGCGGATGGCTCTAACTTTATACACACTGATCGTTTTTCGACCCGTTACTTCGTAAAGCCTATCGCCCACCTTGCAAGGCGGCACCACAATCCTGCCGTCTTTGTCAGCTTCTTGATATTTTTTGAGTTCCATGAGTGCGCTGTGCAATTTTGCCATTTCCAGGCCGCTAAAGTGCTCCTCTTGCATTGACTTGATTCCCCCGGGCGTCAGCCCCGTGTCCTCGTAGGCGGCAAGGCGATCCTTGAGGCGATTGCGGCAGTACAGCGCGGCGCAGTCAGCCATCGGCTTACCATGCTTACCCGTCCAATCCGCTTTGCACTTCTGGCAGTCCATCATTGCCTGTCCATCGGTGTCGCGCTTCGTCAGTCGTTCCATCACTCCACCTCCTCTACATAGCACCAGCTCTGGGGCGGGCGTTCAAGCGTTCTCCCACACTCAACAAGATTGATACTCCCGTCAGGGTTGTAGTCATATTTTTGATATGAGCAAGCAATCATGCGCGATTGACACGATTTATCATCATTTTTATACATGCACACAGGAGAAAACTCGCTCAGTTTCTTCAGCGGATCGTAGATTTTCAGGTTGGAGATATGCCAGCCGTAGCCAGCCTTCGCTTGCAGATACTCGTGCATATCTTTGAGGGTAAGGCACGACTGCCGCGCCACATCGTTTGTTGTCGGCTGACCCTCGCCTTTGACAGAGTAGCTGCCGCCGGGTGAGCGCGTTTCCAGCTCATAAATGCGGTCGCAGATAAACTCGCCAATGATCGTTCCGCCAACCTCCATCTGTACCCATTTATCATTGATGATATGGGGAACAGTTCCTTTTGTCCGGTAAATGTAGCACTTAAACGGAGTTTCCAGCTTCGGACGGGTCTTTCGCACCTCAATGCTCTTTTCGCCCCTACAAATCTTCTCGCACCACTTCGGGCGGATGCTTATCATAACGGCCTTGCTCATGCCTTTTCCTCCCGCTTTCTGTCTTGCGGCACATCCTGCGTATATGCACCAGTAAGATATGCGCTGTCATTGAAACCCATTTTCACCGGCTTTACGCCTTTCGGAACGACCGCATAGATTTTGTCATCATCCGCATCGCTTGACGCACACGACATCTCCTCCACGACCTCAAATTCATAAAGCAGAGGCTTTTTCTTCTCCCAAAACCGCCACCACTTTTTTCGGGCGTAAACGATTCGCTTGCACTCCAAAAACGGCCAGCGGAGGGGGCGCTTTCCGACCTTCGGATTTTCTGCCGCCAGTTCAGGCGTTACCATCCAAATAAACCGCATACCCTTGGTAAGTTTTACGCAACTACCTTCATGCGCCTTTTGCACCCTGAAATGGCACACCTCGTCCGACGCCGACAAAACATCCTCCGGCAAAACATCTTCCGGCTCTACACTATACCAAAACCCGTTCATACCTTTTCCTCCTTCCACGGCGTATCCACGCACTCCGGTTTCTTGCAGCGCATCTCGATTGCCCAAAGCAAATTCCACGCCGCCGCAAGCAGGTGATCCTCGTCCTCCTGCCCGTCCAGATACTTCGCCGCGTGTCGCATGGCGCTGTCCAGCAAACTGCTGGTGGGGATGCCTTTATTGACGTTATGCGTCCCATACTTGAGTGCCCCCGCCTCGCAATGCTTGCTTACCTCGATAATCGCCGCCCACGGCAGAAGATCCATGCGGCCTTTCCCGCTGTGCATATCCCGCTGCGCCCCGGTGCTGAAGGTGGTACGCTCTCCGCTGTCCTTGATGCCGCCCACCACTGCCGTTTTTGACTTATCAACAGACTTTTCAAGAATTTCAAGGCGCTGAAAACCGCCCCACCCAATCTCTCGGCAGCAGTCCGGGCAGAAAAGAATTGAACCGGAAGTTGCCGCATCAAAGTCCTTTCCGCATCTTCCGCATACGCTCATGTTTCTATCTCTCCTTTCGGTCGTTCCAACGGTCTGTACACCGTCTGCGTTCCCTTAATGTGCGGCATGAGCCAAACACACCACATCACATCCATCAGTGGGCTGCCGCCGTGGCCGTCCTTGAAAAAGAAGTCCGGCCTCCATGTCAGGGGCAGAATGTAACTGGGCGGGAACTCATCAAACAAAGATAAGCGGCGCTTCGCGTGCCAGAAATGTGACTTCACCAGAAACGCAAATGGCTTGCCCAGAAACGCCGCCCTGCGGATAAACGCCTCCGCCAGAGAGAAAGGCGGGTTCGTGATAATCCAATCAGCCGCGTCAATGCTGGACTTCAAGA
>ERZ1026772.65-NODE-65-length-76339-cov-6.222445_pt1 | contig 76339 bp, 68 predicted proteins | sample MGYA00380124_ERZ1026772 | MGnify/ENA primary metagenome ERZ1026772 (study PRJEB33269, sample SAMEA4719760) | human gut metagenome | biome: human-associated habitat; feature: organic feature; material: feces | place: Cameroon | collected 2013-10 ...
GCATGCCCGGATCATATCCATATGTTAGTGAGCATACCGCCAAATATCAGCGTATGTCAAGTAAAACAATAAAAGAAAAAAGAGTATAAATCCCCCATACCCCCAGAGAAAGCGTCTAAGGAGCATTCAGGCAACGTTCTGTTTTTTCATGGTTTTGTTGCAGAGCTTGTAGAGATTGTGACCGATAGAAACGAGAAAAACCTCCAATCTGACGGAATTGAGCCCTCTGCGCACGATTCGCCTGTACCTTCGGTCGTATTTCATAACGCCAAATATACCTTCTGTCTGAATCGAACGGTTCATTCTCAGCAGTGCGCCATGGATACTGTTCAGATTATCCAGCACCTCCCGGTGCATCGCGGTCAGTTTCTGGTTGATTCGCACCGTTCGGTTCTTCGGCGTCTTTTTGCATTCGGATGCATAGGGGCAGCCGCTGCAATCCTCGCATTCAAATACTTCCTCCTGCCGTCCGTATTTGTTTCCCTTTACGTTCTTTCGATAACGGAAATGGAATGCCTTTCCGTTAGGACAGTGCATGACGCCGTCCGGATCAATATGGAAGTTCTCTGCCCGATACGGATTCTCCCGGTATTTCCTGTCTTTGCTTTCCTTGTCGAACATGGTGAACTTCATATACTTCTTCATGCCATGCGCTTCGCAGTACAGGTAGTTGCTGTACGAGCCGTAACCGGCGTCCGCTACGGGATACTCCGGATAGAAGCCGTACAGAGCATGAAACTTCTCCATCAGCGGCACGAAGCAATCCATATCGGAGCGGTAGTGGTTGACGTCTGCCACGGCGATATACTCATCCGCCACGCCGATTTGTATGTTGTATGCCGGCAGCAGCTGCTCGTTGCCCATGCAGTCCCTTTTCAGGCGCATGAATGTGGCGGAATGATCCGTCCAGGCATAGCTGTTTCGCTCGTCTCCGCAGACCGTCAGCTTCTTACGGTATTCCTCCAGCTTGCGCATATATGCCTGAAGGCACTCGTAATGGCGCTGCCGGATCGTTTTGCGGCGTCCTTTGCCATGCACAAAGTCGGCTTCATCCAACTGATAAAACTTCGCGTAGGCGGCCAGCATTTCGGCCAGATGTTCCGGCACATACTCCTCGTTGGTTTCCATACGCAGACCGTTCCATCTGAGCTCCTCGTTGATTTCGTCCAGCAAAGCCGTGATTTTTGCAAACAGCCGGTAACGGGATTTCTCCGTCGCCTTCTTCCATACCCAGGAATACTTGTTGGCGTTGGCCTCCAGCTTCGTTCCATCGATATAGAGATGCGATAAATCCACCTTCTCCTGCGTAAAGATGGCCAGATTGACGTCCTGAAAAATCGCTTCTATGCTCTCCGCCAGCACCTCATTGATGAAGTAACCGAAGGTGCGATAGGACGGCGTTTTCCAGTTCATCAGATACATATAGCGCATGTTGACCTTGCAATTGTCTTCCAGTTTCCGCAGCAAGCAGTATCCGTTGTCCGCAAATGCGAACAGCACCGTTTTCAGCATATCGATCGGATTGTACCTGTTTCGTCCTGTGATGTATTCCGGAACGTTCTTCAGGTACTTGCTTAAATCGATTCCCTCCATGAATCGGTCGAATGCCAACACCGGGTCTGATATCGAAAGAAAATCTGAAACAAATACTGGTATTTGTCCCTGCCGTGGTGTATAATATCTTCGTGGTGTTGTTTTCATATCAAGTAAATTATATCACACAAAAAAGGATTTGTCCCGCTTGCGGGCTCCAAATCCTTCTTTGTCGTGTTGGGGCCTTTTTTCACGCCCCCTGTTAACTGTCTTATGACCACCATGCATTATCCAGACAACGTTTTTTATTTGCCCTTATTGGTTTTTGGTTAAGACGCTGCGCATCTGCTTGAGCGCCTGCTCCGGCGTGCTTTCGCCCTGGATGGCGGATAGCACCGCTTGCCCCAGCAGGGCGGTCAGGCGGCGCTCGTCAAGGGGCGCGCCCGGTCGATCGGGCAGCGGGCGCGCGGCGGCCCTTTCCAGGCACGCGGCGGTGGTGGACAGCCAGGGATAGGCCGAGACCACCTTGAAATTTTCATACGTCGCGCGGCAGGGGGACAGGCTGCCCATCATGGCCATGACGGTGCTGATTTCCCCGCCGCACAGCCAGCGCAGAAAATGATAGGCCAGGCGCGGGTGCGCGCTGCCGCGGCTGACGCCGATGGCACGGCCCAACAGGAGGGGGTGCGCGCCGGGCGTGAGGGCAAAGCCCATGCGGTCGCGCAGCGGCGAATCCTTGACCGTCACGGCATAGGCCAGGCTGGCGGGCAGGATGGCCATTGCGCCCTCGCCCTGGGCAAAGGCGGCCGCCGCCGCGTCCCAGGACAGGCGCAGATTGCCCGCCATCCGCGCGGCTTGCAGGGTTTCCTCCAATGCCTGCCGCGCCGCGCTTTCTTCAGCAAGGGGCTGATCCTGTGCGCCGTTCAGCGCAAAATAGCGCGACAGGAACTCGCCGCAGGCGCACTCCGGACTGCCAAGTGCGGGCAGCGCGCCATGCAGCGTGGGGGAGGAAGGCCGCTCGGCGCGGGAGAAAAAGCGTGCCATGCGGTTAAACTCGGCATAGGTTTGCGGCGGGCGCAGCTCGGCATAGGTTTCTTCTTTATATAGGCGGCGCAGCACGGGATCGCTAAACAGATCACGGCGGTAAAACAGCATCTGCACATCGGGCGTTTCGGGCAGGGCGTATAGCTGGCCGTCCGCCATGCCATAGCGTTCCAGCATGCCGGGCAGATAGCGCGCGCGCAATTCATCGGTCTGCTGCTCCAGCTGCGCCAGCGGGGTCAGCGCGCGCGGCCCCAGGCAGGACAGCCACTGCATGGGCAGGCTGACGATATCCGCCCCTGCGCCCGGGCCGGAAAGCCGCGCGTGCAGCGCTTGCTCCGGCAGGGTATCCACGCGCACGGGCACGCCGGTGTAGCGGGTGTACATGCGCGCAACGTTGCGGATGATCGCCGCCGTGGGACTTTGCGGGGCCAGCACGGTCAATTCCCCCGCCTGCGGCGCGGGGTCGGGGTTCCAGGGGCGGAAGCCTGTGTTTTCCAAAATCAGCTCCCGCGGGGTAAAGTCGCCCGCCGCCGAGATGTTTTCAATCAGCCGCCGCGCGGCCTCCTTGCCAAGCAGGCGGTAGTTGAGCTCGTATTTGATAAACTCGCATTCGGGCAGCACCGTCAGCGGGGTGATGGTGTAGATTTCCGTCTGCCGGTCGCTGAAAAAGTAGTGCTGCTCGTTATGCAGCGTTTGGGCGTTATTGACCGACGGGGCGAACACCGCCTCGGGCGCAGGCTCGGCGGCCAGCACGTTCATGCCGTAGGCCGCCATGCGCTCGGTTACTTCCTTATCCCAGCAGCGCACATGGCAGGAGGGCACGCGGGCGGTTTCGGCCAGAAAGCCCTCGCGGAACAGGCGGGAGGCATAACAATCCCGGCTTTCGCTGATGAGCGCCACGCTGCCATAGGCGCAGGCGCGCTTGCCCATTTCGCGCCCCGCGCGCAGATAATCAAAGCCGATATAATCATAGGCCAGGCTGGGGCGCTGCTCGCACAGGAGCACTTCATTGGGGCGAAAGCCCGCCGCGCGCAGGGGATCGGACGTGCCAACGCACAGGCTGATCACCGCCGCGCCCGCCGCCATGGCGGAGCGCGCCTCGCTGGCCGCGTCCGCCTCGGCCTGCTCGGAGCCGCTGTGCAGGTATTGAACGGTTTTATAGCCCTGGCTGAGGGCGTAGCTGGTAAAGCCAGCGTAAAAGCTGGCGTATTCACGATCCTTAACGGTGGGGCGAATGACGGCCAGCAGCTTTGCGCTGCCCTTGCGCAGCTGCTGCGCGCCCTGATTGCGCACATAGCCCAGCTGGTCGGCGGCCTGCAATACGCGCATCACCTTATCGCTGGATACGTTGCCCCGGCCGTTGAGCACATTGGATACCGTGCCGTAGGAAACGCCGGACAGCCGGGCAATATCCTTGAAGGTAGGCACGCGCGACACCGCCTTTCATGCACAAAAATTCCTGCATATTATAGCTTATATTGGGATTTGTGTCAACAAACGGCCCCGCGGAATGCAAAAAACCGACCGTTTTGAACAAATAATAATTGACAGGTATCAAAACATGTGGTATAATCCAGCTAATTTGATACGAATCAAGTAAGGCGTATCGACAGCATATCCCCGCGTGGTTCATATGAAAGGAGACGCAACCCATGACTAAGAAGCTTATCCCGCTGCTGCTGGCCCTGCTGCTGACGCTTACGGCGCTGTCGGCCACGGCCGAGAGCATCTTCCCTCTGGCTGAGCCTGTGACGTTTGAGATCGTCGTCAAGCAGAGCCAGAACGATATCAGCACCAACTACGCCGATAAGGGCTGCTGCCAGATGATGGTGGGGAAAACCAACGTGAACATCAACTGGACGGCGTACAGCGGCTCTACCTACAAGGATAAGGTGGCCATGCTGATTGCCTCCAACGACCTGCCCGACGCCTTCTCCGGCGGCAATGTGAACGTGCAGACCAACTATGATGTGTTTGTGGATATCCTGCCCTACATGGAGCAGTATATGCCCACCTGGAACCAGTACCTGAACGATAACCCCGTGCTCAAGGACGCGCTGACCATGACCGACGGCGGCATCTACTGCCTGCCCGTGGGCGATACCGATTACGGCACCTACTATGCCGACGGCATGCTCTACATCAACGATACCTTCATGAACAAGTACCTGAACGGCAAGGCCCCCACCACCCTGGAGGAAATGTACCAGACCCTGCTGATTGCCCGCGATAACGATATCAACGGCAACGGCATCGCCGATGAAGTGCCCCTGCTGGCCTGCGCCGATTACAAGGGCGGCCTGAACAGCATGTTCAGCTACTTTGGCCTTGCGCTGGACGAGGGCTATGTGATGTACAACGACAACACCTGCCGCGAGATCTCCTTTGTGGCCAATACCCCCGCCTACAAGGAAGCCCTGCAAACGCTGGCCAAGTGGTACGCCGAGGGTCTGATCAACAAGGATGTGTTCTCCATGTCCAACGGCGATTACACCAGCCGTTATCAGGGCTATGACAGCGTGGCCTTCTGCATTACCCATACCCCGGACTTCAACTTCTCCGACGGCCTGACCGACTGGACGCTGCTGACCAACCTGGAAAACGGCGATTATCAGAACCTCTTCCTGGCCGAGGGCAGCTTTGGCACCATGGAAGGCTTTGTGATCACCAAGGCCTGCAAGAACCCTGAGATCCTGTGCGCGTGGGTGGACGCCATCCATGCCGACTTTGAAACCTGGGCCTCCTGGAGCTACGGCGAGCAGGGCAAGATCTGGGATTACGCCGCCGATGGCAAGCACTATGTATCCTATCTGATGGGCGAAGCCAAGGAATCCGGCCTCAGCTATGGCAAGTGGCGCCAGACCTACGCTGCCCACACCAGCGGCCCCAAGTACGGCGGCATGTATCAGTACCTGATGACCTATACCGATGAGGAGCTGCAAAAGGGCGGCAGCCGCAACTATTATGTGATGCAGATGAACGAAAAGATCAGCGACGACTGCACCCGCTACAGCCCCGAGCGTCAGGGCTATTGGGATGAGGATCAGACCGAGGAGCTGGACGATATGGAGCTGGCGGTGGACGAATACTGCGCGGCCTTCAAGGCGCAGGCCATCGTGAACGGCTTTACCGATGCGGATTGGGATAACTACTGCAAGGAGCTGGACAGCAAGCTGCATGTGAAGGAATATGTGGAGCTGTTCAATGAATATCTGAGCCGCAACGAAAAGTAAACGCTTCTTGATTCCGCGGCGCGCGCGGCCTATCCCTGTGCGCGCCGCATTGCTGTTTTTGAACGAATGATTGATTGTACCAAAGTGAATGGAGGTCGCCCATGGACAACAGGCTTGCCGGCGGTTCGCCCCGGTGGCGGCGGTTCAAAAAAACCGTGCTGCGCAACTGGATGCTGTATCTGTTTATATTGCCCAGCTTCGTGTATATCCTGGTATTTCACTATTTTCCCATCTACGGCATCCAGATTGCCTTCCGCAATTACAAGCCCAGCCGCGGCATCTGGGGCTCGCAGTGGGCGGGGCTGAAGTATTTTAGAAAGTTCCTTACCTCCTATAACGCCTGGACGATCATCCGCAATACCATCGTGATCAGCCTGTATCAGATGCTGGCCTTCCCTGTGCCCATCCTGCTGGCGCTGGTGCTGCACTATACGCCCATCCTGCGGCTGAAGAAGATTACCCAGTCCATCACCTACGCGCCGCACTTTATCTCCACCGTGGTGCTGTGCGGCATCATCACCGCTTTCTTTTCCCAGTCTGGCATCATCAATCAGCTGGGCAGAATCCTCTTTGGCGCGCAGGCGGTGGATTACATGTCCTATCCCCGCTACTGGCGCTCGCTGTTTGTGGGCAGCGGCATCTGGCAGAATACCGGCTATAACGCCATCATCTACATTGCCGCGCTGGCGGGCGTAAGCAGCGAGCTGCACGAGGCGGCCATCATGGATGGCGCCAACCGCGTGCAGCGCATCTGGCATATCGATATCCCCTCCATCATGCCCACCATCATCATCCTGCTGATCATGCAGTGCGGCAAGGTGATGAACGTCGGCTTCCAGAAAGCCTACCTTTTGCAGAACGACCTGAACACCTCGGTGTCCGAGGTGATCTCTACCTATGTATACAAGATGGGCCTCAACAAGGGACAGTACAGCCTGTCCACGGCCGTGGGCCTGTTTAACAATGTGATTAACTTTACCCTGGTGATCCTGGTGAACAAGGCGGCCAACAAGCTGTCCGGTTCGGGGCTGTGGTAAGGGGGGAACGGCATGAAAAACGCAAGAAAAACCCGCTTTGACGCGATCTTTGACGTGGCGGTCACGGTGATCTGCCTGCTGTGCATGCTGGTGGTGCTCTATCCCCTGTATTTCTGCGTCATCGCGTCCATTTCCGATCCCACCGCCATTGCCAACGGACGGGTGATATTGGCCCCGCGCGATATTACCTGGTCGGGCTATAAGTTTTTGTTTATGGATTCCCGTATCTTCACGGGCTATAAGAACACCATCGTGTACGCCCTGGGCAGCACGGTGCTGGGGCTGCTGTTGACCATTCCGGCGGGCTACGCGCTGTCCCGCCCCGATCTGGCCGGGCGCAAGTGGATCCTCAAGTACTACGTGTTCACCATGTATTTCAGCGGCGGCATGATCCCCACCTACATCCTGGTGCGCAATATCGGCCTGATTGATTATCGCGTCACGGTGATCCTGATGGGCTCCTTCGCGGTGTATAATCTGCTGGTGACGCGCACGTTCTTTGCCAATACGCTGCCCATCGAATTGTGGGAGGCGGCGGAGATTGACGGCTGCTCCAACGGCCGCTATTTCATCGAGGTAGTGGTGCCGCTGTCCTCGGCCATCATCGCCGTTATCGCCCTGTATTACTGCGTGGCGCAGTGGAACGACTACATGACCTCGCTGATCTACCTGAACACGCAGAGCAAGTATTCGCTGCAGATGTTCCTGCGCGAGATCCTGCTGGCCGGGCAGAACGTGGCCGCCGAGACCACCGATCCCGAGGAACTGCTGGAGGCCAACCGCACCGCGCAGACCATCAAGTACGCCGTGATCATCGTGGCCACGGTGCCCATGATGGTGCTGTATCCCTTCCTGCAGCGGTTCTTTGTAAAGGGCGTTATGCTGGGAGCAATTAAAGGCTAAATGACATCAATAAGGAAATCACCGCTATGAGCAAAAGACCAAACGTTTTGATTTTTATGACCGATCACCAGCGCCGCGAGACCATGCCGGGCTACGGCTGGTGCAAAACGCCCGTGCTGGAGGCGTTCAGCCAGGAGGCCGTTGTTTTTACCAATGCCATGTGCTCGGCCCCGCACTGCTGCCCTTCGCGCGCGTCCTTCTTTTCGGGGCTGTATCCCTCCTCCCACGGCGTGTGGAACAATGTGGAGGTGGGCAACACCCTGTCCCGCGGCCTGGCGCGCGGCGTAAGGCTGTGGAGCCAGGATCTGCGCGAGGCGGGGTACGATCTGTACTATTCCGGCAAGTGGCATGTATCGTCGGAGGAGGGCCCGCAGGATCGCGGCTTTACCGTGCTGTTTGATACCAAGCGCTACACCGGCGTGCGCGCGGCGGATGAAACCCGCGTGCCCAATACCTCCGAGTGGGCGCGCTATGACCGCGCGCGGCCGTCCAATCCCAGCGCGCCGCGCCGGGAGGGCGAAATCCAGCGCGACGGATATCCCGAGTATTTCCTCTATGGGCACAACGAGCAGCCCTATCACGATCAGCAGGTGGTGGACGCGGCGATTGCGCGCATCCGCGCGGGCTTTGATCCCGCCGCGCCCTGGTGCCTGTATGTGGGCACCACCGGCCCGCACGATCCCTATGACGTGCCCCAGCGGTTCCTGGATCTGTATGATCCGGAGGAAATCGCCCTGCCCGCCAATTACCGTGACAGCATGCGCGATAAGCCCGCGCTGTATCGCCGCACGCAGGAGCGCTACGCCCAGCTGAGCGATGCTGAGCACCGCGAGGCGCTGCGGCACTATCTGGCCTTCTGCTCCTATGAGGACGCGCTGTTTGGCCAGGTGTGCGACGCGCTGCGCGAAACCGGCCAGTATGAAAACACCATCATCCTGTACCTGTCCGATCATGGCGATTATGCCGGCGCGCACGGCCTGTGGGCCAAGGGGCTGCCCTGCTTCCGCGAGGCCTATGCCATCCCGCTGCTGGCGCGCCTGCCTGGCGGGGCAGCCGGGCGCAGCGATTACCCGGTATGCATCACGGATATCGCGCCCACGCTTCTGGAATTGTGCGGCGTGCCGCTGACGCGCTATATGCAGGGCGTATCGCTGGCGGCGATCCTGCGCGGCCAGGGCGAGCCGCCGCGCCGCGCCTATCGCTTTACCCAAACCAACGGCAACGAGCAGTACGGCATTCAGCGCGCGGTGTATAATGATACATGGAAGTACGTGTTCAACGGCTTTGATTACGACGAGCTGTACGATCTGAAAAACGATCCGGGCGAATTGTGCAATCTGGCGGGCGATCCGCGCTATGCGGATGTGATCCGCAAACTGAGCCGCGAACTGTGGCGCTTTGCCCGCGAGAACGACGATACCATCGTAAACCCCTACATCATGACGGCCTTCGCCCCTTACGGCCCAGGCATACTCAAGGAGGATGCAGAATGAACCTGATCTATCTGCACACCCATGATACCGGCCGGTGCTATCAGCCCTATGGCTATCCCGTGGTTACGCCGGGCATTATGCGCCTGGCGGCGCAGTCGCTGCAATTTAACCAGGCTTTCTGCTGCGCGCCCACCTGCTCCCCCAGCCGCTCGGCCATGCTGACGGGTGTTACGCCGCACAACTGCGGCATGCTGGGGCTGGCGCACCGGGGCTTTGCGCTGAGCGATCCCTCGCGGCATCTGGCCGCCTGGCTGGGCGCGCACGGCTATGAAACCGTGCTGTGCGGCGTGCAGCACGAGGCCAAGTCGGCGCGCGATCTGCCCTATCAGCGTTTGCTGAAAAGCGCGCCCGGCCTGGATTCGCATCAGCAGTGCGAGGCCTACGATCTCTACAACGCCGGGCAGGCGGAGAACTTCCTGCGCGAAACGCATGAAAAACCCTTCTTCCTGTCCTTCGGCCTGCGCTGCACGCACCGGCCCTATCCCGCGCATCCGGGGGATGGCGCGCACATCGCGCCCCCGCACGGCGTGCCCAGCACGCCTGAGACCCGCGCCGATGCGGCGGACTTTGCCGCGTCCATCGACGTGGTGGATCGCTGTGTGACGCGCGTATTGGACGTACTGCAAGATACCGGGCTGGCGGAGGATACCGTGATCCTGTTCACCACCGATCATGGCCCTGCCTTCCCCAACTACAAGTGTACGCTGCTTGACGGCGGCATCGGGGTAACGCTGATGCTCAGCGTGCCCGGCATGGCCCGCCGCGGCCAGGTGACGGATTGCCTGACATCGCACTTGGACGTGTTCCCCACCGTGTGCGATCTGTTGGGCGTGGAAAAGCCTGCCTGGCTGCAAGGCGTCAGCCTGCTGCCCGTGCTTGCGCAGGATCAGCCCGTGCGTGAGCGCATGTTTGCCGAGGTGACGTATCACGCTGCCTACGAGCCGCTGCGCTGCGTGCGGACGGTGCGGTACAAGCTGATCCGTCGTTACGATACGCACAACCGCGTGGTGCCGGCCAACATCGATGCTTCGCCCAGCAAGCAGACGATGGTTGCCGCCGGATTGCTGGAGGCCGCGCGTCCGCGGGAGGAGCTGTACGACCTGCTGCTGGATCCTGGCGAGCACGAAAACCGCGTGAATGATCCCGCCCTGCGTGATGTATACGCCGCCCTCTCCACCGCCCTGACTGACTGGATGCGCGATACCGACGACCCCCTGCTGACCTGCGGCCCGCGTGTGCCTAAGCCAGCTGGCGCGCGTGTGAATACCCTGTCCGCCCCCGAACCCGATAGCGATTATTGGGAGGAATGAGGGGGACAAAGGGACGTTTCACTTGTTCCATCATTTATATTTCTTACGTCAAATCGCCCGGCAGGAGCAAGGCTCCAAGCCGGGCGATTGGTTGTTATCTGGGGTTAGCGCGCTCCGGCCATGGCCTGGGTCAGCGCGCCCATGGCGGCGGACAGGGTGGCCGCGTCGGGGGCGGAGTTGATGACCGTGTTCAGGTTAGAAATGGCTGCCTGCAGCGCGGCGTAGCCGGGATGATCGGGGCTGAGGGCGGCCAGCTGCGACTGGGCGGAGCTGAGCAGCGTCCGCGCGTCGGGCAATAGCTGATCGCGCACCAGCGGATCGGTCACGGTGGGCGTACCGCCGCCGCCCGTGTTGCCCGCATTGTGTACCGTGCAGGTCAGCGAGGACAGGAGCACATTGTTGTAGTTGGTATCGTTTGTCAGGCGCAGGGCGACAAAATCGCCCAGATACTTGGTCAGCACATCGTCGTACTGCGTGCCGATGAAATCATACAGCGGGTGTCCCTGCGGCAGGGTGATGATGCCCGCCGTCTGCACCGAGGGGCAGTACTGCGTGGCCAGCCCGCCCGATACCGTGCATAGCGATACCTCGTGGTGCATCTGGCAATAGGTGGTGGGCGCGCCCTCGCGCGGCCAGTAATCGGTGTACACCTTGTAGCCGTTGGCGTCCTTGCGGCAGGCGTCGGTGGCCAGCTGGCCGCTTACGCCGCAGGTGGTCACGCGCACCAGCCCGTAATCGGAGGCTGAGCCCTCCAGGATATCGCGGTTGGACAGCCCCTTCTGCTTGTGAATCTGGCTCATGAAGGCTTGCCACAGGGCCGCGGCGCTGTTGCCGCCCGTGGTCTTGGAGGACAATGCCTTGTAGTTGTCGTGGCCGATCCACACCGTGCCGCAGTACCAGCCCGTCATGCCGGCAAAGAACACGCCCTTCTGGTCGGAGTTGGTGCCCGTCTTGCCCGCCACGGTCTGGCCGCTGATCTTGGCCTTGGTGCCCGTGCCGCTGCTGACGGCCTCCTTCATCATATCCACCGTCAGGTAGGCCGTCGCGGGGCTGAACACCTGATAGCTGGTCTGGTTGGCGTGCGCGTCATAGATGACGTTGCCGCTGCTGTCCGCGATGCCAAGGAAGGTGATGGGCGATTGATACACGCCGCCGTTGCCCAGCACGCCGAAGGCCACGGCCATTTCCACCGGCGACAGGCCGCTGGAGCCCAGCGCCAGGCCGAAGGGCGTTTCGTTGATGTGCTTATCCGATACGCCCAGCGCGCGCAGGATATTGGCGGAGTTCTGCGTGCCCACATAGTTCATCAGCGCATAGGCCGCGGCGGTGTTATCGCTTTTTACCAGCGCGGTGCGCAGCGTTTCGGGGCCGCGATAGCTGGAGCCGCCGTAGTTCTTGGGCCAGGTGGGGCGGCGGTTGGCGTCCAGATACCCCTTGATGGGCAGGGGCATGTTGTATACCACGGCACTGCCGCCCAGCCGGCTGATTTCAATGGCCGGGGCGTACACCGAGATGGGCTTGATGGACGAGCCCACGGGCATGTTCATATCCGAGGCGCGGTTGAGCGTCTTGCGGCGGGTGGGCTGCGTGCGGCCGCCCACAATGGCCTTTAATTCGCCCGTGCGGTAATCCAGCACCACGGCCGCGGCCTGGGGCTGGAGGATCTCGTCATAGGTGCCGTCGGCGTTGCGGGCGCGGTAAATCTTATCGGCCGGGTCGCGCAGGGAAGGATAGCTCTGGTAGCTGTACAGCGTATCCTCCACCGTCTTTTGGATTTCGGTATCCAGGCACAGGTACACATGATAGCCGCCCGTGCGCAGCTCGTTTTCCATCAGGTTGCGGTTATAGGAGGTATTTTCCAGGTTGTTGAGCTTGAGCAGCGTCTGCACCACATCGTTGACGGCGTATTCCACATAATAGATGTAGTTATAGGTGCTGCCCGCGTCGGGGGACTGCCGCAGCACTGTGGCGGTGGAGGGCTCCAGCGCGGCCACATATTCCTCATAGGTGATAAACTGGTTTTCGTACATCATCCGCAGGGCGTAATCCGTGCGGGTATTGGTGATGGCCGCGTAATCGGTGGTGGCGGAGGTGCGGGTGTAGTAATTGCGGCGGGGATTGTAATAGTAGGGATTGGTGCACAGCCCGGCCAGCATGGCGCACTCGCGCAGGGACAGCTGGTACAGCTCCTTGCCGAAATAGCCGCGCGCGGCGGTATACACGCCGTAGTAGTTTTCGCCCAGGTAGATGGTGTTCAGGTAGCTTTCCAGAATCTGCTCCTTGCTGTACTGGGTTTCCAGCTGCATGGCCAGGTAGGCCTCCTGGATCTTGCGCTTATAGCTTTGCTCGCTGGACAGGATGGTGTTTTTAATCAGCTGCTGGGTGATGGTGCTGCCGCCCTGCTGGCTGCCGCTGACAAAGTTTTTAACAAACGCGCCGATAATGCGCTTGACGTCAATGCCGTTGTGGGTGTAAAAGCGCGCGTCCTCCACGGCCACAAAGGCGTTGCGCAGGCGCATGGGCATCTGCGATATGGACACCATCACGCGATCCTCGGTGCCCTTGTAATCCGTAATCAGGTTGCCCTGCGCGTCATAGATAAACGAGGTCTGCGCCTGATCGTCAATCAGCGTCAGATCCAGCGACGGGGCGGTATCCACATACGCGCGGGCAATGCCCACCACCGCGCCTGCGCCCGCCAGCATGAGGATGAGCACAATCAGCGCCAGCGCGCGGATGGTATTGACCACCACGGAGGCGAGGAAATTGGGCCGGCGCATGCGGGGCTTGAAAATGCTGCGCGTTTCGCGGGCATCAGCAGGGGAGGGTGTGTCATATGCTGAATGGACGCGGGAAAGGAATTTTTTCATAAAAGGCCGCAAAGCCTCCTTTAAAATCAGATGATTTGCCTATCTATCATAGCATATTTCCCGCCGCACCGCAATGTCATAGACTGGAAGGGAAGGTAAAACATCATGGCCAAACGCTCCGCCCGCCGATTGCGCCTGCGCCGCGCGCTGCGCATCCTGCTGCTGATTGCGCTGCTGGGCTCGGTGCTCTACCTTTTGCTGGAAAAGAGCCTCACGCAGGTGATTTTAAATACGGCCTACGCCAAAGCCTATGCCATTGCGGTGGAAACGATGAACGAGGCTGTGCGGGAATCGCTGCAATCGGGCGCGGCGTATGAGGATTTGATCACCGTGCGCACGGACGGCGCGGGGCGCATCACGATGCTGGCAGCCAACACGGCGCGCATGAACGAGCTGGCGGTATCCGTGGCGCTGCGGGCGCAGAGCGCGCTGGAGGCGCGCGACAGCGCGTCGATTGCCGTGCCGCTGGGCGCGGCGCTCAAGGCGCCCTTCTTTTCCTCCCTGGGCCCGCGCGTGCCTGTGCGGCTGTCGCCTGTGGGCTCGGTCAGCGCGGCCTTTGCCACCGAGTTTGAGGCCGCGGGCATCAACCAGACCCGCCACAAGATCTGGCTGGAAATGCGGGCGGTGGTGCGCCTGGTGCTGCCCACCGGCGCCAAGGCTGTAGACGTGCAGACGCAGATTCTTATTGCCGAGAGCATCATTGTGGGCGATGTGCCCGACTCCTTTATCAACATACCCGACCCTGACTCCGCGCTGAACTTTGCGGAGTGAGGAGGAGGGGGGACGAAGGGGGGACGGTACTTTCTTGGAGCCCAAGAAAGCACCAAAGAAGGCTGCGTTGTGACGTGAAAGTCAAGTTAATAAAACTGGAAGGCGGCAGTGCCGCCTTCCAGCTTAAAATAAGTATCTTTTACGTCTACAACACAGGTTTTTTGTTGCTTTCTTCACTGAAGAAAGTAACGTCCCCTTTGTCTCCTCGTACCCCCGTCCTCCATCATCCATTCCCGGCCCACAGGTATTTCTCCTGAATGTAGCCCGAAATGCCATCGCGCAGCGAGAGAACGTGAATCCATCCATCCCCGGCAGTGCCGCAGAACAGCTCGCCGTCCCAAGCCATATGGCCAGGATTGTGCACCTGAGCCACCACGGCCGAGCTTTCATCGGGCTGGGTATAGAGCGGAATGTCCTGGCCAACCAGCTCCTCGCGCACAGAAAGCTGCACGCCCCGCACCTCCACGCCCTGATCGCCGGGAGCCAGGTAGGCGGTCATCATGTAGCCCTCCACATGGCCGATACGCACATGCGACCACTCGCCCTCCTCGCCCAATACCTGCACGGGCGTACCGTTGTAATAGCGTCCCAGCTCCTTGCCGCCCGGCGCGTCGCGCAGGCGCAGCCGATCGGTAGGAATGGGATTGTTGACCACGCGCCAGTTGGTGCTGTCCATGGCGGCAAAGACTTCAGCCTGCGATTTGGGCAAATCGGCCAGATCGACCGTGCTCAGATCAAAATCGGGCAGATCGCCGGCATAGAGGATAGTGTCATCAATAGAAGGTATAATCGCATTGGGGAATACAGAAAAAAGCTCATCTGTTTGCACCCAAGCCAATTTCCAGGCGCTATTGCAGTATGGTGCAAACGCGCAGGTAATATCCATAAAATTGCTGATGTTCATTTTAGACCAGGAATGAAAATCATCCAGAATCCAGCCCTCCGGCAGTGGCTGCGAGCTGACCGTGCGATAGCCGTCCTTTTCATCATAGCTGCATGCAGCGACACGGCGCGTGCCATCCGGCGCAAAGTACTCGGCAAACAGATACGGGCCATGCAGCGTGCGCTCCAGCGCCGCGTCCTCGGGCAGGCTCAGCGCCGCGCGTATCATTGCCTCGGGAGGATTGGCATATTCACTGGTGGGCAGCAGGGAGATGTCGAAGTCCGCCAGCGTCAGCTGATCATCCAGCCCGGCCAAGGGCATGGGCAGGTAGATATTCTGGCGGAAAAGGTTATCCTCTTTATCGAAGCGCGAAACAGATCGGCACAGCTTGCCATCCTGTACCCAGGCGGCGAGTTCTTCGTGAGAGTAGCGCATGGTCATATCCACCGTGCCCCACGCGCCATTCTGCTTGACGGCGTGATAGGTGTAATCGGCGTATTCGTATTGACCGTCTTCTCCGCCGTGATAGGTGTAAAACAGCGCGTCCCCGGCGGTGTCGATCAGAAGCTCGGGGATATCCTCACCCTGCCGCAGCGCGGTGGGATTGTCGATGGTCAGCGCGTAATCCCCGCCCGCTTCGCGTTCGGCGATGCACAGGCGGTTCTCGCTGCCGTTGGTCAATACCAGCGCGTACTGCCCCGCCGCCCCGTCGGCCGCAGCCACGGTGTAGCCCGGATGCGCAGTGGCGCACAGGCCAAGCACCTCCTGCGGCACGGTCGCGTCCGCCAGCGCGCAGGGCAGGGCAAGGGCGAGCAGCAGCAAAATGAACAGGCATAGATGCTTTTTCATGGAAACCCTCCTTTGTTTGGCTGTGTTTTCCAATATGAGCAAAGTGTCGGGTTCTCTCTCATCCGTCGTGCTTGGGAAAAGGCTTTTACGGTCATGCGGTTGTCATGCGGCGAGACAACGTTGCTTGTATTAGTTTACCCGCCAAAAGGCTTCTCCTTGAGGAGAAGGTGGGCGGCTTTAGCCGCTCGGATGAGGTGTAGGCTACGAAGTAGCCGTTATCATTACTACATTAAAACAACGCCGCTGCGGCGGCTACACCTCATCAGTCAGCTTTCGCTGACAGCTTCCCCTCCAAGGGGAAGCCTTTTGGGTGATCGTATTTTCCAACCATTGCCAATCACTGCGTCTAATTTCTTCACACAACAAATGCCTGCGGGGCAGCAGACAGCGCAGCTGGATGCCAGGGCTGGCGAAGCCAGACCAAGGGGGAAATATTCAAGGGAACGGATGGCGCTTGCGCCGATCCGGGCACGCAGAATTTTCCCGGCCCCGCGTGTGGCCAGTGATCCCTTTCAATTTTTATCCAATTGACTTTCACGTCACACGCAGCCTTCTTTGATTCTTTCTTGGGCTCCAAGAAAGAATCGTTTCCTTCGTTCTTCCGTTCCCCTCGTCTTCCGCGTTATTACATCGTCCGGGCCAGCCGGCCCAGCGCGGTGGGGTTCAGGCAGTATCCCTTGCGGTATACCGTGCTGATCACATCGTTGCCCAGCTTGGCGCGCAGGCGCTGCACGTGCACATCCACCGTGCGGGTCTCATAATCCGACGCGCTGCCCCAGGCGGTGCGCAGCAGCTCGCCCCGGCTCATGGCGCGCACGGGCTGCCCGCGGCTGCACGAGGTCAGGGCGCTTTTAAGCAATTCATCAAAAAGCAAATACTCCTGCTGCGTCAGGCGGTAATCATGACCATAAAGATTGACACAGCACATAGCGGGATCCATGCTGATTCCTCGCCGGTAATCAAAGGGATACTGATACAGCATTTTCATCACCTCACCCATATAGACGAAATACATGATAGATTTGTTGCATTCGTTCACAAATTATTAACAAAATTTTCTGCTTCGTCTTTTTTATGTCGTATGATTACGCATATCCGCCTGGGCAGGTGTGCATACTATGTGGAGTAAGGACGCCATAATGGAGGGGAAAACAATGGAACAGACGATGGTGAGGGGCCCGCGCTCCGGCTGGCGCGAGGATGAAATCGATCAGCTGTGGCGCGAGATTCAGCGCGCCAACGCCAGCGGCCAGCCGCTGCGCAGCGTGTTTGAGGAGATGGGCGGCCGCCTGGGGCGCAAGCCCAACAGCGTGCGCAATTACTACTACATGCAGCTGCGCGGGCAGGAGGGCGATACCCTGCGCCGCGCCCAGCCCTTTGAAACCTTTACCGAGGCCGAGGTGCGCGGCCTGCTCAAATCCGTGCTGCGCGCCCGGGCGCAGGGGCAATCGGTGCGCGCGTGCGTGATGGCGCTGTCGCAGGGCGATCACGCGCGGATGCTGCGGTATCAGAACAAGTACCGCTCCCTGCTGAAAAAGCGCCCGGAGCTGGTGGCGGAAATCTGCCGGGAGCTGGAAGCCGAGGGCGTTGCCTGCGAAAGCCCCATCAGGCCTGCGGGCGAGGACGCGGCGGCGCTGCGCAATCAGATCGCCGTCAAGGCGGGCGCGCTGGGCGATCCCGATGTGCAGCGCATGCTGACGGGCATCAACGCGCTGCTTGATCGCGCGATTGGCAACGATCCGCAGGTGCAGGGCGATCGGCTGCGCGTGCGGCTGGATATGGCGCTGCTGCGCTACGATGAGCTAAGCCACGCGGTGGGCGATATGCTGCTGTGCTGCAAGGAATACCTGGGGCAGGAGGACGCCGTGCGCACGGCTGCGCTGCCGGCCTTTTTGACCTCGCTGAGCCAGCATGTGAGCCAGACCGAAAACGCGCTGGCAAAGTAAGGCGCGGGGCGTACAAGGAAAGCAACAAAGAAGGCTGCGTTGTGACGTAAAAGTCAGTTGAATTTAAGTGGTTCTGACCACCCGTTGTCTCCGTAAAAACTGAAGCTGCCTGGTTAGGAGCAAGCTCCCACCCAGGCAACTTTTCGTTTTCCATGATGGTTGTGCCGCGGGGTACACAGCGGCAGCGCTATGGCTCAAGAATGAAACGCAAGCCCTTTCCGCTCCAATATTTCGCGGTTCACGGCGGCGCGCAGACGGGCAAAGAAGTCCGCGCTGCGCGGATAATCCACCAGCGTCAGCGGGCCGCCCGCGCAATCGGACAGGAGCGAGAGCACATGCGCGCGGCTGGTCAGCGATTCCAGCCAGCGCAGCGCGCGCAGATCCTGCATGGCCATGTGGCATAGCAGCAGGCGAATGGATTCCTCCGGCTCCCCGTTTGCGCCGGGATAAACCTGAAACGCATCGCCCGCCGGGAATACCCCATCCGCATCCGTCACCGCGTAGGGATCAATGGGGTACAGCGAGTATTGTGAATTGTAGAAATTGTAGCCCCATTGCAAAAAGCCCTCGATATCATATTTGTATAGCTGCGCGCCCAGCATGCGCGTGCGCGCGGCAGGCATGGCCATGAACAGATTGCTTACAGCTTTATATTGGCTGACGCAGTAATACGTCCATAGCCCAGGCACGCCCGCATCCACAAATTCCTGCAGGTGGTTGATGCCGGGAATGGGCTTTTTGACGATTCCCGAGGCGTAGAATTTCAGGCTCGACAGCGCGTCGATGATGGGGCAGCCATCCACATAGGGCGCCACCAAAGCGCGCGCCGCGGCGTAATCCTCCAGCATGGATTCGCACGGCTCATCCGAAATATGAAAATAGGTATGATCCGCAATGCCCAGCGCCCGCAGCTCGTCCATCAGCTGCGGCAGCAGCGCACGCAGAAAGCCCGCGTATTCCGGGCTGCACGCGGCGGTTTCCCAGCCGAATACGCGCACCGGGCCCGCGTCCGTATCCGCCATGATCTTGGGCGCATGCAGCGCGCCCCACTGCGTGAACAGGTGCGACATTTCAAAGTATTCCATCCCCGCGCGCCGCGCCGCGGCGACCCAGCGGCGTAGAAGCGAAAAATCAAACTGCCAGCCCTCCGGGCTTTGGCGCACGCCCACCAGCTGCACCGTGGGGCGCTCGCCGCCCACGGCGGTATCCAGCGGCGGGGTGAACAGCGGGGTCAGAATCATATTGACGCCCCGGCGCGCGGCCACGGCCATAAAGCGCTCGATCAGCTGCCAGTGCTCGGCGGAAAACACGGGCACGCGATAGTATTGCGCCAGGCAGTCGCTGTGAAACCAGCTGGTGCGCCGCAGCGTCTGCTCGGGCAGAAAGCCGGGCAGAATGCGCACGCACGCGCTGGCCTGGCTGAGCACCTCGCCCGTGTCCGCGTGCAATAGCTGCAGCTGGATTTCATAGTCCCCCGCGGCCGCGCCCTCGGGCGTTACCTCCACCCAGAAGGCGTGCCACAGCCCGGCTTGCAGGTGCGTGCGCAGCCGGTCGCTGAGCAGATCGGGGTACAGGCCGGGGGTTTTGCGCAAATAGTTGTCGTCCGCGCCGGGCAGGGTGGCCAGCGTGACGGGCACGCTGCGCACGCTCCGCACGCACACGCGGCTGCCCAGGGGCGATTGCGCCCGCAGCATCACCGGCAGGCGAGCGGGCGCGTCGTCGCTCATCACCGCCGCCTGAAAGGAAACGCACTCGTTTTGAAAGCCCTCAAAGCGGGTTTGCCGCGCGTCCGCCGCAGGCGCGGTATCCAGAAACACCTTCTCCATCGGGGATAAAATACGAAAATCAATCATTTTTTTCTCTCGCCTTCCTGCAATCGCTAAGCATAGCATAAAGCACAAAGGCGGCCCTGTCAAGAAAAACGATACACTTACCATACGGTGCAAAATAATAGATAGCGATCGGCAAATCAAAAATCAAAGTTGTGCAATGTGGAATAAAACGATTGACATATGTAAATGAAACCAGTATAATATAGCCAATAAAACGCGCGACAAGCGCCGATCATAACAATGTAAAGGAGCTTCTCAAAATGAAAAAACTGTTGTCCCTCCTGCTCGCCGCGATCATGCTGCTGGGCATGGCCGGTATCGCCGCCGCCGATGAAATCAATTACGACGTGACCGAGCCCACCAAGGTGGTCTTCTGGCACACGCTCAACGATGACGACGACGCCGATTTGCTTCAGCGCATCATCAAGGAATTTGAAGCCGAGCATCCCCTCATCACCATCGAGCCGGTATACTACGCCAGCTACAACAAGGTAAACGAAGCCCTGGCCGCCGCCAATGTGGCCAATGTGGACGTGCCTGGCTGCGCCTTCATCAACGTGCCCCGTCTGAAGGCCTATGCCGACAACGGCGTGATTGAAAACCTGAATCCCTATATCGCCCATTACGGCGTGGATATGAGCGACTTCGTGCAGGGCTTCCTGGACGCCATGCAGGTGGACGGCCATCAGGTGGCCTTCCCCGTGATGCAGTCCGGCCAGGTGGCGTACTACAACGCCGACCTGCTCAAGGAGCTGGACATCACCTTCCCCGAAAAGTGGGAGGATATGGATGCTTACCTGGAAAAGGTGTTCACCGCCACCGGCAAGCCCGCCATCTCCCTGCCTGAGTGGGACAACGCCTACTTCTATCCCATCTACAGCAACCTGAACGCCTACATGATCACCACCAATGAAAAGGGCGAAGAAGTGACCGGTCTGGACACCGAGGACGCGCTGGCCGTTACCCGCCAGATGCGCGAGTGGACCGATAAGGGCTGGATCAACTGGTTCCATGACGCCTCCTCCTGCCGCGCGGCCTTCACGGGCGGCGACAGCGCCGGCATCATGCTCTACACCACCGCCAACTATGACAACCTGCAGTCCAAGTCCGAGTTCACCGTGGCCATGGCGGTTCCCCCGGCCATGAAGACGGGCAAGAACAACCAGCTGGTTGCCGGCGGCACCTTCATCATCCCCGCCAACAACGATCAGCAGATCAAGAACGCCGCCTTCCAGTTCATCAACTGGTTCACCAGCGGCAAGTACACCATCGATTTCTGCATCGCCACCTCCTACTTCCCCACCCGCATGAGCTGCCTGGAGAACGAGGCCGATATGGCGCGCTTCTACGAGGCCATGCCCGCCATGCCGCCCGTGATCAAGTATCTGAGCAGCTTTGAGAAGAAGCCCCAGAGCGCGGCCTTTGACAGCGTGGGCGACATCTTTGAAAACTACATGGGTCAGATCATGGTGGAGCGTCAGCTGGACGTGGATACCGCCTGGGAAATGATGATCGAAGAAATGAACGAATACCTGGCGGATCAGAACTAATTTAATCGCCTGCATCCTGGCGGCCCTGCCCTGTTCAAGCGGGGCAGGGCCGCTTTTATGCGGGGGAGGGGAAGGTACGGTACTTTCTTGGAGCCATAGCGCCGCCGCAGACGGCTGAGGGGAACTTCCTTCCATCAGACTTTTTCTGCGTTTTCATCCCCACCCCAAATTTTCACTATTAACTTTTTGGAGAACACCATGAAAAAGAGCAATCCCAACCGCGTAAAGATCGGCGACCATGAGGTCGTGCTCAAGGAGCGGCATTCCTGGTCGGATATGGCCTGCGCCCTGCCTGCCGTGCTGCTGCTGGCGGTGCTTACCTATTATCCCCTGTGCAAGCTGGTGCAGATCAGCTTTACCAACTGGAACCTGCTCAAGCCCACGTGGGAATATGTGGGCTTTAAAAACTGGAACTGGCTGTTCACCAGCACCGTGGGCAAGCGCTACATGTTCAACACCCTCAAGGTGACGGGCATATACACTGTTTGCCACATTGCCATGGTGCTGATCTTCGGCATGCTGCTGGCGCTTTTATACAAAAAGCTCACCAAGCCCTACAGCGTGATGCGCGCCATCATCTTCATGCCCCGCTACATCGCCATGTCCACCTGCGGCGTGATCTTCCTGTGGATGCTCAACGCCGATTACGGCATCATCAACGTCACCCTGCGCAAGATGGGATTGCAGGGCGTGCCCTGGCTGGAGGATCGCCGCATGGCCATGGTATCCGTGCTGGTGCTTACCGGCTGGCACGGCGTGGGCTACGGCATGATGATCTATCTGTCGGCCATGCTGGGCATCTCCCGCGATTACTTTGAGGCGGCCGAGTTGGACGGCGCAAGCGGCGTGCAGACCTTCCGCTATATCACCCTGCCGCTGCTGTCGCCCACCACGCTGTTCCTGCTGATCACCACGTTCATTTCCTCCATGAAGGTGTTCCAGTCGGTAGACGTGCTGACCGGCGGCGGCCCCTACAATTCCACCGAGGTGTTCGTGTACTATATCTATCGTCTGGCCTTCCGTGATTTCCGCATTGATCGCGCGTCGGTCAACGCCCTGCTGTTCTTTGTGATCCTGCTGGTGGTCACCGCGTCCACCATCCGCATCACCAATAAGAACGTGCATTACGATGCGTAAGGGGGGCCGAAGCATGACTGTAAAAACCGTAAACGACCGCAACGCGCTCAACACCCACGTGCGCGCCGTAAAGCAGGCCAAAAACACCGTGCGCTTTATCTTTGCGCTGCTGATTACGCTGGTCTTTATCTTTCCCATCTTCTGGATGGTGTCCACCTCGCTCAAGCCTGAGGATGAGGTGCTCAACGCCACCCAGACCCTGCTGCCCGTCAAATGGCAGTTTTCCAACTATGCCACCGTCATGCGCAAGGAGCCCTTCCTGCGCTATATGCTCAACACCGCCATCGTCACGGCCGGCAGCATGCTGCTGGAGCTGAGCACGGGCATCCTGGCCGCGTATTCCTTTGCCCGCGGCAGGTATCGCGGCAAGCACGCCATGTTCATCTTTGTGCTGGGCGCGATGATGGTGCCCATCCAGGTGACGTTTGTGCCCCTGTATGTGATGATTGCCCGCGTAGGGCTGAAAAACACCTACCTGGGCCTGATCATCGTGGGCGCGGTATCGCCCTATACCATCTTCATGCTGCGCCAGGCGTTTATGGGCGTGGATGAAAGCTATCTGGACGCCGCGCGCGTGGACGGCATGGGCAAGCTGGGCGTGATCTTCCGCATCATGGTGCCCATGTGCAAGCCCACGCTGGTCACGATGGTGCTCATGTCCTTCATCGGCGGCTGGAACACCTACTTCTGGCCCAGCATCATCGCCAATGACAGCGTCAATGTGCGCGTGCTGACGCTGGGACTGATGCACCTCAAGCAGTCCTTCTCGGGCGAGTCCATCCGCAACTACCATGAAATCATGGCTGGCGCGCTCATTTCCATCCTGCCGGTGCTGGTGATGTTTGCCATTTTCCAGAAACAGATGCTCAGCGGCTACACCAAGGCCGCCATGAAGTAACCGGCGCGAAAGCAAAATCAGGCAGAACTACCCAAAATGCTTGACAGAATGACTGCATGAATGTATAATGAGACCAGAAATTGACCGTTTAATTGAATGATTGAAATGGCCAATGCAGTTCTATCAAGAAAGGATGTAACTCAATATGAAGAAACTCGTATCCCTCCTGCTGGCTCTGGTCCTGCTGGTTTCCATGTCCAGCGTCGCTTTCGCCGCCAAGGAAGATTTTGACCCCGAGCTGGTCGCCGCCGCGCAGGCGGAGGGCGAGCTGACGGTATACGGCTCCTGCGAAGAGCCTTACCTGGCTGCGGCCGCCAAGAACTTTGAAAAGGAATTTGGCATCAAGGTATCCTACCTGCGCCTGTCCACCGGCGAAGTGCAGGCCAAGATCACCGAGGAAAAGGGCAATCCCTCCGCTGACGTGTGGTTCGGCGGCACCAACGATCCCTACAATGAGAGCGCCAAGCTGGGCCTGCTGATGGCCTACGAAGCCAAGAACGCCAAGAACCTGGCCAGCCCCATGTATCGCGATGCGGACGGCTACTGGTACGGCATTTACAAGGGCATCCTGGGCTTCATGGTAAACACCGAGGAGCTCAAGCGCCTGAACCTGGAAGCCCCCAAGGGCTGGGACGATCTGCTCAAGCCCGAATACAAGGATAAGATCTGGCTGTCCAACCCCAATACCGCCGGCACCGCCAAGCTGGTCATCAACACCCTGGTGCAGCTCAAGGGCCACGACGAAGCCATGAAGTACTTTGTGGAGCTGGACAAGAACATCGCCCAGTACACCAAGTCCGGCTCCGGCCCCTCCAAGAAGGTTGGCATCGGCGAGTGCGTCATCGCCATCGGTTTCCTGCATGACGGCATCACCCAGATTCTGGATGGTTACGACAACATCGCCCTGATCATCCCCGAGGAAGGCACCTCCTTTGAAATCGGCTCCACCGCCATCTTTGAAGGCTGCGCCCATGAAAACGCCGCCAAGCTGTGGATCGAGTACGCCCTGAGCCCGGATTGCGTTGAGCTGGCCGACGATGCGCAGAGCTATCAGTTCCTGGTCATTACCAACGCGCAGCAGCCCGCTGTGGTCGAGCCCTTCGGTCTGGATCCCGACAACGTGATGAAATACAACTTCGAAGATGCGAAGGCCAACACCTCCAAGTATGTGCAGGACTTCTTTAATGCGCTGGGCGCTGCCGCCGACAGCCGCTTCAAGACCGAATAATCACGAAGAAATCAACGATAAGGGGATAGGGCAAACGCCCCGTCCCCTTCTTCTTTGCTGCACTTGCTTGATTTTCTGGCGCTTCCGTTGGCTTTGTCAATGCAGCGATGTATTTTCGCAGATCGACAAAAGCACGCGACCATAAAAGTCTTCTCCCAAACGGGACAAGGTGTCGAGCGAATAGCGAGACGGATGAGGGGGAATGCGCCACGCAAACATTGCTTATACGCCTGTCAATGCCCCTAATTCCACACCCCGGCCATCTTTTTCTCATCACAAAAGCATACAAATAAACAAAAAGGAGGGAGCGCGGATGAATCGCCGTCAAAGCGCGCGGCTTGACCGCAAAAAGTTTTTTGCCGATCCGGTCATGCTGGGCGCGATCTTCGTACTGATCGTGTTTTTAAGCCTGTTCATCCTGTATCCGCTGGCGATGCTGATGATCGACAGCGTATATGTGCGCGATACCAAGCTGTTAGGGGCGCAAAGCCTGCTTAGCGGCGAAAAAATCGTCTATTATCTGGAGGACGGCTCCCCGGCCGCCGCGGACGCCAAGCAGCCCGCCTATGTAAAGCTGCTTTCGGAGGATGGCGAGCAGCTGGTGCCTGTGTATGACGCGGCCCAGAAGGGCTTGTTCCCGCGCGCCATGCAGGTGCGCCAGGCCGATACCGCCACCCCGGCGCTGCGCATTGTGAACAATAAGGGCAAAACCGTGCTGGCGCCGCTGAGCGAGCTGCAGGCGCAGCTGACGCTGTTTAAGCAGAACGGCCGCGCCATCAAGGCTGCCGACGCGCTGGAAATGGACAACGTTTACATCAAGGTGAACGACAACCATCTCACCTTCGCGGCCTTTCCGCGCATCTTCCAGGATTACACGTTCAACCAGGCCTTCCGCAATACGCTGCTGCTGGGCGTGATCGTGGGCTTTGGCTCCACGCTCATCGGTCTGCTGTTTGCCTATGTGGATTGCTATGTGCGCGTGCGCTCCAGGGTGATGAAAAAGCTGTTCGACGTGGTATCCATGCTGCCCGTCGTGTCGCCGCCCTTTGTGCTGTCGCTGTCGATGATCCTGCTCTTTGGCCGCGGCGGCCTGATTACCCGCCAGCTGCTGCACATTTATGATTCCAATGTGTACGGCCTCAAGGGCATCGCCATCGTGCAGATCATGACCTTCTTCCCTGTGTGCTACATGATGCTCAAGGGTCTGCTCAAGAACATCGACCCCTCCATGGAGGAAGCCGCGCGCGATATGGGCGCGTCCCGCTGGAAGGTGTTTACCACCGTCACCCTGCCGCTGATGCTGCCGGGTCTGGGCAATGCCTTCCTGGTTACGTTCATTGAGTCCGTGGCGGACTTTGCCAACCCCATGATGATCGGCGGCAGCTTTGACACGCTGGCCACCACCATCTATCTGCGCATCACCGGCGGCACCTACGATGTGACGGGCGCGGCGGCCATGGCCGTGGTGCTGCTGTCGCTGACAATCTTCCTGTTCCTGATCCAGAAGTACTATCTGGAAAGCAAGACCACCGCCACCCTGACGGGCAAGGCCAGCCGCGCGCGCATGCTGATTACCGATCGCAGCGTGCGGGTGCCGCTGACGACCCTGTGCTGCGTGATCTCGGTGTTCGTCATCATGATGTATGTGGCCATTCCCTTCGGCGCGTTCTTTAAGCTGTGGGGGCGCGATTACTCGCTGAGCATCAAGTGGTTTGCCCAGCTGTTCCGCGACGACGGCTTCAAGGCCTTTAAGGATTCCTTCATCCTGTCCCTGATCGCCTCGCCCATCACGGCGCTGCTGTCCATGGTCATCTCCTACCTGGTGGTCAAAAAGAAGTTCAAGGCCAAGGGCTTTATCGAGTTCACCTCCATCCTGGCCATGGCCGTGCCCGGCACGGTGCTGGGCGTGGGCTTCATCCGCGGCTTTGCCAACGGCGTGTTCCGCACGGGCTTCCTGCAGGGGCTGTACGGCACGGGCGCCATCCTGGTCATCGTGTTTGTGGTGCGCTCGCTGCCGGTTGGCACGCGCAGCGGCATTTCGGCCTTGCGGCAGATTGACAAGTCCATTGAGGAATCAGCCTACGATCTGGGCGCGGGCAGCGGGCGCGTGTTCATGACCGTCACCCTGCCGCTGATCAAGGATTCCTTCTTCTCGGGTTTGGTGACCACCTTTGTGCGCTCCATCACCGCCATCAGCGCCATCATCCTGCTGGTGACGCCGCGCTACCTGCTGATCACCTGCCGCATCAACGAGTTTGCCGAGAAGGGCGCTTACGGCGTGGCCTGCGCTTACGCCACCATCCTGATACTGATCGTATACGCGGCGATCCTCATCATGAACCTTGGCATCAAATACTTTGGCACCAGCAAACAGGTGCGCCTGAGTCAAAAGGGAGAGTGAAGCAACATGGCGGATAAGGAAAAGAAAGGCGTTCGCCTGGATCATATTTCAAAGATTTATAAGGATCCCAAGACGGGCAAGGATTTTTACGCCGTGCGCGACGTATCGCTGGATATCGAGCCGGGCAGTTTTGTGACGCTGCTGGGCCCCTCCGGCTGCGGCAAGACCACCACGCTGCGCATGATCGCCGGCTTTGAAAGCCCGGACGAGGGCGAAATCTACCTGGGCGGCCAGCCCATTAACGAGCTGACCCCCAACAAGCGCGATACCGCGATGGTGTTCCAAAGCTACGCGCTGTTTCCGCACTACAATGTATACGACAACGTGGCCTACGGCCTGAAGCTGCGCAAGGTGCCCAAGGCCGAGGCACAGCAGCGCATTGAAAGGATCCTCTCGCTCGTGGAGCTGTCCGGCATGGAATCGCGCATGACCAATCAGCTTTCCGGCGGCCAGCAGCAGCGCGTGGCCCTGGCCCGCGCCCTGGTGGTGGAGCCGAGCGTGCTGCTGTTTGACGAGCCGCTGTCCAACCTGGACGCCAAGCTGCGCGTATCCATGCGCACCGAGATCCGCCGCATCCAGCAGGCGCTGGGCATTACGGCGGTGTACGTCACCCACGATCAGTCCGAGGCCATGTCCATTTCGGATAAGATCATCATCATGCACGGCGGCGTGATCGCCCAGATGGGCACGCCGGAGGAAATCTACTATCACCCGCAGAGCGAGTTTGTGGCGGATTTCATCGGCGAGGCCAATTTCCTCATGGGCGATATCGTGTCCGTGCAGGGCGATAACTGCGTGCTGGCCATCGGCAATCACAAGGTGACGGTGGATAACCCCAGCGGCTTCCCCGTGGGCAAGAGCTGCAAGGTGGTGCTGCGCCCCGAGGCGGGCGTGCTGGCCGAGACGGGCGATCTGCCCTGCAAGGTGGTGCTGTCCTGCTTCATGGGCGCGTATCAGAACTACCACGTCATGGTGGGCGATACGCTGGTCAAGCTGGCCGATTACTGCCCTGTTGGCCGCCGCGTGTTCAGGGTGGGCGACACGGCCTATCTGTCCTTCCGCGAGGGCTGCGTGCATATGCTGTAAGGGCAGCGCCTTCCACTGCGGCTTCCAGTGCAAATTCATTGCGCCCGGCGCTGATGCGTCCGGGCGCGTTTTGGTGCGGGGAAACGAGGGGAGAAACGGGGATTACGGTACTTTCTTGAGTCAAGAAAGTACCAAAGAACCTATGTGTGACGTAAAAGTCAATTGGATGAAAACAGGGAGTGGCCCTGGCCACCTGCCGCCCCGCCCCCGTGGAAGGGAAAATTCTGCGTGCCCGGATCGGCGCAAGCGCCATCCGTCCCCTTGAATATTTCCCCCTGGGTCTGGCTTTGCCAGCCCCGCGCTGATCTGCGATCAGCGTGCCACGGGGTACGTTGAGTGGGTGTGTGGCTCTTGCACAGCGATTGGCAACAGTTGGAGAGTGCACTCACCAAAAGGCTTCTCCCTCAGAAGAATATAATAAACCTGATGAAGCGTAGGCTGCGCAGCAGCCGTTAACATACTGCCCCCGTGGCAGGCCGTGGCGTGCGCGTTTTGAAAAAACAGGCGCAACCGTGGCGCTGTCGCGCTTTATCTTGTAAAATTCGCGAAAATATGCTATAATTTTTGAGATTTAAGGAAAGAAGGATGGTGAGCGCAGTTGACGCGCATTTATCTGGACGCGATGGGCGGGGACAACGCGCCCAAATGCACGGCGGAGGGCGCCATTGAGGCCCTGCGCGCGGACAGCGACCTGCGGATTACCCTGGGGGGTGACGCCGCACAGCTTACGCCCCTGCTGATGGACTGCGACGATGTGCGCGAGCGCATCACCGTGGAGCATACCACGCAGGTGATCACCAACCACGATTCCCCCGTCATGGCCGTGCGCACCATGAAGGACAGCAGCATCGTGCGCGGCATGATGGCCGTGCGCGATGGCGAGGCAGACGGCTTTGTGTCCGCCGGTTCCACCGGCGCGATGCTGGCCGCGGGCATGTTCCGCCTGGGTCGCCTGGATGGCATTGACCGTCCCGCCCTGGCCCCGCTGATGCCCAACGGCAAGGGCTATTTTCTGCTGATTGACAGCGGCGCAAATGTGGACTGCAAGCCGGAATACCTGCGGCAGTTTGCCATCATGGGTGATATCTATATGCGCCGCGTGCAGGGCATGAAGGAGCCGCGCGTGGGTTTGCTTAATATCGGCGCGGAAAGCGAAAAGGGCAACCAGCTGACCAAGGAAACCTACCCCCTGCTGGAAAATGCGCCCGTTCACTTTGTGGGCAATGTGGAAGGCCGCGATGTGACCAACGACGTGGCCGATGTGATCGTGGCCGACGGCTTTGCGGGCAACCTGATCCTCAAATTTATGGAAGGCATGGCCGGGACGCTGCTGGGTATCATCAAAAAAGAGCTGCTCAGCGATTTCCGCGGCAAGCTGGGCGCGCTGATCGCCAAGCCCGCCTTCAAGCGCGTAAAGAAACTGATGGACTATACCGAGGTGGGCGGCGCGCCGCTGCTGGGCGTAAAGGGCGCGGTGGTCAAGGCGCACGGCTCCTCCAACGGACATGCCATCGCCTGCGCCATCCGCCAGGCCGCCGTCATGGCGCGCACGGGCGTGGCGCAAACCATCGAGGAAACGTTGAAAACCATGCCGCAGGCGGATGAATAATCCCCCGCGCGCATAGCATCCATACATAAGGAGGAAAATAAAATGACGACCTATGAAAAAGTAAAGCAGCTGATTTCCGTGCAGCTCAAGGCCCCCGAAGACAAAATTACCCCCGAATCCCGCCTGGTTGAGGATCTGGGCGCCGACAGCGCCAACGTGATGGTGATGATCATGGAGCTGGAGGATCAGTTCAACATCATGGTGGAGGACGATATGATCATGAAGCTCAAGACCGTGGACGACGTGGTCAAGTACATCGATTCCAAGGCCTAACCAATTTTCACGCCCGGAAAACAGGCTGCCAGCTTTCGTGCAGCCCGTTTTCTGCGCGCGGAGAAGGAGTTCTTTATCCGTGAATACTGCCCATCTTGAAGAAGCGCTGCAATATCATTTTCATAATCCCGCGCTTTTGCGCCTGGCGCTCACCCACCCCTCCTGCGGGGCTGAAAACAATCAGCGGCTGGAGTTTCTGGGCGATGCGGTGCTGCAATTGGCCATGAGCGATATCGTCTTTGCCGCCCATCCCGAGCAGGAGGAGGGGGGCATGACGTTTTTGCGCGCGCGCATGGTGCGCGAGGAAACGCTGTGCGCCGTGGCGCGGCACCTGCAGCTGGGCCGCTACCTGCGCATGGATCATGGGTGCGAGATCACCGGCGGGCGCGAACGCCCTGCCGTGCTGGCCGACGCCATGGAGGCCGTGCTGGCGGCCGTTTATCTGGACGCGGGCTTTGATACCGCAGCCGCGCTGGTGCGCGCCCTTTGGCCGCGCGAGCAGGAGGTTCCCCTGCCCGTGACGGATAACAAAACCGCCCTGCAGGAGCTGCTGCAGGGGCAGGGGCTGCCCTCGCCTGAATATCAAACCCTGGCTGAGGAGGGCCCGGCGCACCTGCGCATATTCACCGTGGCTGTCTATACCCAGGGTCAGGAGGCCGGGCGCGGGAGCGGAAACAGCAAAAAGCGCGCCGAGCAGGCGGCTGCGGGTGAGGCGCTCAAGCGTCTGCGCGCGGCGGAGGAAACCAAATGAAGCTGAAAAAGCTGGAAATTTACGGCTTCAAGTCCTTCGCGCAGCGCACCGAGGTGGTCTTTAACGGCGGCATCACCGGCATCGTCGGCCCCAATGGATCGGGCAAAAGCAATATCGGCGACGCGGTCAAGTGGGTGCTGGGCGAGCAGAACCCCCGTGAGCTGCGCGGCGGCAGCATGCAGGACGTCATCTTCAACGGCACCGAAAAGCGCAAAAAGCTGGCCTACGCCGAGGTTACGCTGGTGTTTGACAACGAGGATGGCGCGCTGAAAACCAAGTTTACCGAGGTGGCCGTCACCCGCCGGCTGTACCGCAACGGCGACAGCGAATACTATCTCAATAAAACCGCCTGCCGACTCAAGGATATCAAGGAGCTTTTCTACGATACCGGCGTGGGCAAGGACGGCTATTCCAATATCGGCCAGGGTCGTATCGACGATATCCTGTCCAATAAAAGCGAGGATCGCCGCGAGGTGTTTGAAGAAGCGGCGGGCATCAGCACCTTCCGCGTGCGCAAGGAGGAAGCCGAGCGCAAGCTGACCCGCACGCTGGAAAACCTGGATCGCGTCAACGACATCCTGGAGGAGCTGGGCGGCCGCATCGAGCCCCTGCACGAGCAGGCGCAGTCCGCCCTGAAATATCAGGAGCTTTCCGGCAAGCTCAAAACGCTGGAAATGAACATCTTCCTGCTGAAGAACGATAAGCTGGCGCAGCGCATGCAGGAGCTGAGCGAAACCATCGAGGCGCTGCGCGACGCGCTATTGCAGCATGAGGCGCGGCTGCATGAAAACAGCCAGGAGCGCGCCATGCTGGATCAGGCCGTGCAGCAGCTGGATGATGAAATCAGCCAGGCGCGCGCCGAAAGCCGCCTGCGCACCGAGGAGCTGCATCAGCTGGAAAGCGCCCGCGACCGCATGGAGCAGCGCAGCGAATCGCTGCAAAAGGACGTGCTGCGCATGCAGGAGGAGGAGCAGTCCCGCGCCGCCCGCCTGGACGAGCTGGCCGCCCTTACCCAGCAGGGGCAGGGCGACGACGAGGCCGCCAGCCGCGCGCTGGAAAAGGCGCGCAATGCGCTGGACGCGCTGGTGCGCCAGGCGGACGAAGCCGCCGCGCGGGCGGACGAAGCCGAGCAGGCGCTCAACCAGCACAAGACCGATATCCTGTCGGCTGTCAATCGCCTGAGCGACGCGCGCAACACCCAAACCCAGAAGCAGGCTATGTGCGCCCAGATGGAGCAGTACCTGAGCCAGCTTCAGGGCAACGAGGCCGAATTGAAATTGCAGTCCGTCGCCCTGCAGCAGCAGTACGACGATGCGATCAGCCAGCAAAAGGCCGCGCAGGACGCGCTGAGCGGCGCGCGCGACGAGGCGCAGCGTCTGGAGGCCGGGGTGCGTGCCCTGGCGCTGGAAAATCAGCAAAAGTCCGAGCGCGCGCAGCAGCTGGCCATGTCCATGCAGTCCGCTCGCAGCCGCCTGAAGGTGCTGCGCGAGATGGCTCGCGATATGGAGGGCTATGCCAACGCCGTGCGCCGCGCGCTGCAATACGCGCAGAACGATCCCAATGTGTGCGGCGTGGTGGCGCAGCTGATGCAGGCCCCCAAGGAACTGGAGGCCGCGCTGGACGCGGTGCTGGGCGGCAGCCTGCAAAACATCGTTACCACCGATGATGTAACCGCCAAAAAACTGATTGAATATCTCAAACGCAGCGAGTCGGGCCGCGCCACCTTCCTGCCGCTGTCCAACGTGCGCTCCTATACCCTGAGCAACGAGGAACGCCGCGTGCTGTCCATGCCCGGCTGTCTGGGCGTGGCCAGCGAGCTGATTACCTACGATCAGCGCTATCGCCCGGTGATGGAAAACCTGCTGGGCCGCACCGTGGTGGCGCAGAACCTGGATGCAGCCCTGCCCATCATGCGCGCGGGGCGCTACGCCTTCCGGCTGGTCACGCTGGACGGCCAGGTGATGCACTCCGGCGGCTCCATGACGGGCGGCTCCATGCGCGGCAAAACCAGCAATTTCCTCTCCCGCGAACGCGAAATCAAGGAGCTGACCGCGCAGCTTGCCCAGGATGAGCAGGCGCTGTCCGCCTTGCAGCAGGACGTCGCCGCCATGCAGGAGCGCCAGGCCGAGGCAAAACGTCTGCGCAACGAGGGCATGGAGGCCATGCATCAGCAGGAAATTGCCGTGGCCCGTGAGCAGGAGCGCGTGTTCAACGCCTCCTCCGAATTGCAGGCGCATACCCAGCGCCTGGAAAAGACGCAGCAGGCCATCACCCAGCTGACCGAAAGCATTGCCGAAATCCGCGCCGATCTGCAATTGCTGACCGAGGGCACGCAGTCCGCGGCGGTGGATCGTGAAGCGCTGGATCAAAAGACTGAAGAACTGCAAAACGCCCTGCGCGCCGCCCGCGATCAGGCCGACGGCCTGCGCGATCAGGTGACGCAGCAGCGGCTGCAGTTTGCCGAGATGGAGCACAGCATCGAAACCCTGCGCCGCGATAAGGCGCGCTGGGCTGAGGAAAGCGCCGCCCTGCAGGGCACGCTGAATGCCCTGCGGGAGAAAATCGCCGCGCAGCGCCAGCAGGCGCAGGAGGCGGAGGGGCAGCTTGCCCAGCTTCGCCAGGCCGTGCAGCAGCAGGCCGAGGCCGCCAGGCAGGCCGATGCGGATACCGATCAACTGGAGCAAAAGCGCCAGGCGCAGCTTGCTCATCAGCGTGAGCTGGTGGAGGAAAGCGAACGCCTGCATGAGCGCCACACCCAGGACGGCGATCAGCTGCACCGCACGGAGATCCTGTACGACCGCGCGGACAACGAGCAGAAAACGCTGTCCGAGCACATGTGGAATACCTATGAGGCCACCCTGGCCACGGCGGAGGAGTTTCGCCTGCCGCCGGGCGAGTTTGCCCTCACATCGGGCGAGCGCGACGCCAACGGCCTGCGCCGCGAGATCCGCGAGCTGGGGCCCATCAACGCCCACGCCGTGGAGGAATACGCCCAGACCAAGGAGCGCTTTGACGATCTTTCCCGTCAAAAGGAGGATATGACCAAGGCCGAAAGCGATCTGCGCGGGCTGATCAAGCGCCTGCTGTCCCAGATGGAAAAGCAGTTTGTGACGGAGTTTGACCGGCTGAACGGTTACTTCCAGCAGACGTTTGTGCGCCTGTTCGGCGGCGGCCAGGCGGAGCTGAAGCTGACCGACCCCAACGATCCGCTCTGCTGCGGCATCGAGGTGGTGGCGCAGCCGCCGGGCAAAAAGCTGCAGCTGCTCTCGCTGCTTTCGGGCGGCGAGCGCGCGCTGACGGCCATCGCCATCCTGTTCGCCATGCTCAAGGTGAAGCCTTCGCCGTTCTGCATTCTGGATGAAATCGAGGCGGCGCTGGACGACGCGAATATCAGCTATTTTGCTGACTATCTGGTGGAGTTTGCCAAGACCACGCAGTTTGTGGTGGTTACGCACCGCAAGGGCACCATGGAGCGCTGCGATTCGCTGTACGGCGTGGCCATGGAGGAAAAGGGCGTATCCAGCATGGTCAGCGTAAATCTGGAGAATTATCATTAACAATAGATCAAAGGAGGCGCAGTTATGGGCTTTTTTGACCGGTTGAAGAAGGGCCTTTCCAAGTCGCGCGGCAACCTGACCGAGCGCGTGGACGAGCTGGTGGAAAACACCGCCGTGGTGGACGATGATTTTTATGAGGAGCTGACGGACATCCTGCTGCTCTCCGATGTGGGCGTGCGCGCCAGCACCGAGATCATTGATGAGCTTCGCCGCCGCGTGGAGGAAAAGAAGGTAAAGGACGCGCGCACCGCCCGGCAGATGTTTAAGGATCTGCTGGTGGAGGAGATGAACATCCCCCGCCCCGCGCTGCACTGGCCGATGGTCATGTTTGTGGTGGGCGTAAACGGCGTGGGCAAAACCACCACCGTGGGCAAGCTGGCGCTGCGCTTTCAGGAGATTGGCCGCAGCGTCATCCTGGCCGCGGCGGATACCTTCCGCGCCGCGGCGGACGATCAGCTGTCCGTGTGGGCCGAGCGCGCGCATGTGCCGCTGATCAAGCATCAGATGGGCAGCGATCCCGCCGCCGTGGTGTTCGATGCGGTGCAGGCCGCCAAGGCGCGCAAGGCCGACCTGCTGATTATCGACACTGCCGGCCGCCTGCACAACAAAAAGAACCTGATGGAAGAGCTGTCCAAGATGCGCCGCATCATCGACCGCGAATACAGCGAGGCCACGGTGCGCTGCATGCTGATTATGGACGCGACCACCGGCCAGAACGGCCTGAACCAGGCCAAGATGTTCAAGGATGCGGTGGAAATCAACGGCATCATCCTGACCAAGCTGGATGGCACCGCCAAGGGCGGCGTGGCCATTGCCATCCGCCGCGAGCTGAATGTGCCCGTGTGGTATATCGGCGTGGGCGAGGGCATCGACGATTTGCAGGCCTTTGAGGCCAAGGCCTTTGTCAACGCGCTGTTTGGCGATAACGAGCCGGATAAGTGATAGGGTGAAGGATAGCCAAACCGCGCTGGTGAAAGCAACACCAAATGCTTGGCGAAAACCGCGTGACCATAAAAGCCTTCCCCCAGATGGGGGAAGGTGCTGAGCGAATAGCGAAGCGGATGAGGGGGAACGCGGCATATATCGCCGCCTGCTTTTTCAGCACCGCCATCCTCAACAAATACGCAAAAATTGACAAGCTGCATATCGGGGTGTAAAATAGGAAATCATGATGCTGCGGAGGGGAACGTATGGGAATTATTGAATCGCGCAATAAGGAAGAAGCCCGCCATGAGGAAAATGGCGTTGTATATTATGATCGCGGCGTGCTGACGGGCCGCGACGGCCGCAAGTACCTGCGCTATGCCATCCAGACCCACTTTATCGAGGTGGGCGAGGATAAGTGCGCGCTGATCGAGCGCTATGTGCGTCCGCTGTACCGCGAGGGGGACATGCTGTCCTTCGGCGCCAAGGTGATGGCCATGTGTGAAAAGACCGTGCGCACGCGCGATGAGGTGAAGCCCGGCTTCTGGGCAAACCTGCTGTGGCGCTTTGCGGGCATCAACCATACGGGCGTGGGCATGCACGAGCCGCGCAAGCTGCAATTGGTCATCGATATCTGCGGCCTGCCCCGCGTGCTGCTGGCGGTGTTTTGCAGCGCGGTTACCAAGCCCTTTGGCATCCACGGCGTGTTCTACAAGGTGTGCGGCAAGGGCGTGGCTGGCATCGACGGCTTCTACTTCCGCTCCAGCTTCGATCGCTATAAGGAGCTGGCGCTGATCAACCCCGATAATCCCGTGGAGCTGTGCGATGAGATCATGCAGAAAACCGGCATTCCCACCGTGCTGATGGACGCCAACGACATTGACCAGAACCAGCTGGGCAAGTGCCACGGCTTCCCGCTGACGGACGAGCAGATTCAGGACGCCATGGCGGACAACCCCTCGGGTCAGGGGGACGAGCTGACTCCCTTCATCCTGATCCGCCCGGTGGAATAACCGCGGGCTGTGAATTGAACCATGGATATTAAGCTGCTGGATAAAGCCGCCTACGCGGGCCGCAAGTTTACCGCGCGCTATCAAACTGCCGGGTATTATGATATCCGCCCTTCCGGGCAGGGATTCCAGCTGGCCTATGTGCCCTTTGACGCGCCGGAGGAAAGATCCTTTGACGATACGTTTTATGGCGATTGGCTGGAGGATCCCATTGCATACGGCGCGTTTGAGGGGGAGCGGCTGATTGGATTTGTCGAGGGTTCCATGGAAACCTGGAACAACCGCTTTCGCATCAGCAATATCTGCGTTTTTGAGGATGCGGCGCGCGGCAGCGGCGTAGGTACCCGGCTGATGGCCGCTATCCAGCAGGAGGCGGCGACCCGCAGGGCGCGGATGATCATCCTGGAAACGCAAACCTGCAATGAAAACGCCATCTCGTTTTATAAAAAGAACGGGTTCGATATCATTGGGTTCGACTTGTATTCCTATTCCAATACCGATCCCGAACGGCACGAAGTGCGGATTGAAATGGGGAAGAAGCTGTGAGCGTAATCCCTGCAAATAACTTAAACCGCCTCGGACAGTGTGTCCGGGGCGGTTTATATTATCCATGAAAGTGCTGCGCAAGGCACAGCGCACTTTGCCGCTTGTTGGGCGACGTTAGGCCTCGACCTTCTGCTTGGGCTTGACAAAGCGCGCAACCTGCGCGGCGATTTCATACAGCAGATACATCGGCGCGCCCAGCATGCACTGGGATACCACGTCGGGCGGGGTCAGGATGGCCGCGATCACGGCGATGGCCAGGATGACATACTTGCGGTTCCTTGCCAGCGTTTTGTAGGTGACCTTGCCGTGCCGCGCCAGCATGTAGATGACCACCGGCAGCTCAAACATGACGCCGAAGGGCAGCACAAAGGAGAGTACAAAGTTAAAGTACTCCTTCACCGACCACATGGCCGTGGCCACGCCGTCGCTGGCCTCCCAGAACAGATCCACCGCCAGCGGGAACACATAGACGTAGCAGAACACCACGCCGGTGATAAACAGCAGCAGCATCACAAAGAACAGCCCGGCGAACAGCTTTTTTTCGTTTGCGTACAGCGCCGGAGATACAAAGGACCAGATCTGCTGGACAATCACCGGCATACCGATCACCACGGCTGCAACCAGGCAGGATTTGAACTTGAGCATCAGCGCCTCGCTGACGGCGGTGGAGATCACCTCGATGCCGCGCGAGCGCACGGGCTCCAGCACAAAATCCACCAGCGGGGTGCAGAAAAGATAAAACAGCACCATAAAGGCAATCAGCACAGCGCTGGCCGACACGATCAGCACCCTGCGCAGCGCCCTGATGTGCATGGACAGCGCCTGCTTGCGCGCAATGCGCGCGGCGTCCTGCGCCTGCTTTTCCTCTGGCGTGAGCGTCTTTTTTTCATTTGCCATGGACGATTACTTTTTCTCCGCTTCGTTGGTCTCGCTGGCCGCGGCCTCGCCGTCCTTATCGTCGGTCTTTACTTCCTTCTTGAACTCGCGGATGCTCTGACCCAGGGCCTTGCCTACGCCCGCCAGCTTGCCGCCGCCGAAGATTACCAGCACCAGCACCAGGATCAGCAGAATTTCGGTTACGCCAAGTCTCATTTTTTGTCCTCCTTGCGGTTACTTGTCGGATTTTACTTCTTTTTCGGCCTCTTTGATGACCTTCTGCGCGTCGCGCTGGACTTCGCGCAGCTCCCTGCGGGGATCAGCGTCGCGCAGGGTATTGCTCAGATCGCGGGAAGCGTCCTGAAATTCGTTGATGGTTTCGTCCAGGCCGGTTTCTTCCTTGAAATCCTCGTACATCTGCTTTAGCATTTTCACAAACCGGCCGATGGCACGAGCCACCTTGGGCAGATCCTTGGGGCCGACGATCACAAACGCGACAAGCAGGATCAATATCAGTTCTTCAAAGCCAATGTTAAACATGCAGCCGAGCCTTATCCTCCTATCGTGGTCTGTGATATATAGCATAACAGATTTTTGCGGGAAAAGCAACTGCTTTGCCGAAAACAGACGAATTGTATAGCTTTATATGCCAGTTAAGGATTTGCAGGCTCTTCCACTTCAATCCATTCCAGCAGGGATTGCGCGTAATCGCGGGTTAGATACTTGGTGGAAAAGAAAGCCTGCGCGCCGTTGGAGGCTTCGATCAGTTGAACGTCCTCATATTCGGGCTCAAAGCGCATGCGCGCGGCCGCGCCCAGCAGCTCATCGCGGCTGAAGCGGAAGGGAACGTCCTGGAGCTTGGAAAACTGCGTCGGGCGCGGATAAATGGCCGAGTCCGAGCGGGTGACGCTGGCGATGGTGCGCAGGATGTCCTTTTCCTGCAGCAGGGTATCCAGCTCGGCGTAATGCTTGGTCATGATGGAGCCGTCGTAGTAATACACGTCCTTGCGGCTGGACAGGCTGGCGATGTCCTTCAGCTCCTGGGGCGCATCCTCGGTGCCGATCAGGGCCAGGAGGGCGCTCAATTCCTCCTTATCCAGCCCTTCGGGGGGATGCATCAGCAGCTGCTTTTTGCCAGTCACCCTGGATTCAATGGTGTGCGCGCGCAGGTGCTCATAGAGCACCTGCGCGCGGTTGATGGTTTGCTCGCTCATTTAGGGCAGCAGGTTGAGCGCTTCCAGATCGTCGGCCACATCCTTGAGGTCGAACTTTTCAAGGGTCTCGCGGGTGGGCGCGCCGGTGGTGGGATCCCAGCCGAACTGCTGATAGAACATGGTCAGAGCCTTCTGCCAGTCCTCGCGCTCCAGCTTGACGGTGCCGGGGGTGAAGGGCTGCTTGTCGGGGTCCATATCGAAGATGAAGTTGGAGATGACATCGTGGTTATTGCGCATGTCGGTGGTGCCGGCGGCCTTGACGGTCATGGCGCGGTGCAGCTGAATGCAGCGCTCCACGGCGTGATCCAGCTCCTCCTCGCTCCACTCCTGGCCGGTGATGGCGCTCATATACTGCGCTTCCACGCTCAGGTCGCCCTTATAGCCGCGCTCCTTGCGGGGGCTGAAGGTCATGGGCCACACCCAGTTGCACAGGGTGAAGCTGTCATGCAGCACCTGACGCATGATACCGAACTTGGCAAAGCGGGCTTTGCTCTCGTTCATGGGGGTGTAATCCTTGGGCGCGTCCAGGCAGCCTTCGCCGAACAGATCCTCTACGATGGTCTTCTGGATGGCATAGGGCAGGCCGGAGCCGGTGATGTTGACGATAGTGTGGCACATGCCGTCGCGGTTGTAGATGATGTTGGTCAGCTGGCCCACCTGCGCGTCGCACTCGTTGCCGTGGTGGCGCTTGCCGCCAATGGGGCCCCACAGGCCGATGGCCTGGCTGTGCAGGTACTCGTCGCCCAGGATGTCGTGGTACTTTTCGGCGATGTAGTACGCGCCCATGGTCAGGTTGTGCATGGAGTGGTTGGGATCGAGCAGGCACTTGGCGATATCGTTCATGAAGGTCAGGTCGCCGTTATCGCGCTTGGACCAGTCGATGGCGTTGAATTCTTCTTCAGTCAGGATCTGCTTCATCAGCTTGTAGTCATCCTTCATGAAGTACTTCAGCGTCGCGGGCAGCTCGCCGTAGTTCTCCCACAGACCCAGATCGTCGGACAGGATCGCGCCGTACACGCTGCCAATCAGCTTGCCGTCGCCTTCCTCCTCCACGTCGTTAAACTTGGTCATCAGGGCGGAGAGGTTGAAGCCGTTCTGCGCGCCGCAGGTGTTGGCATGGGAGCCGACCACGCCGGTGGCCTTTTCCATCTGCGGAATGTACACGCTGCCGAAGCAGCGGATGGGGCACATGGCGCAGCCCGTCATCTTGACGGTGTACTTTTCAGCGATCGCGCCATGGTCGAACACAGCCTTCTGGCAGCGATAGCCAATCAGCGTGGGCTGGCCGGGGGCGGATTCGCCGGTATCGATGGGGCCGCCCTCGGCAGCGCCCCAGGTCATACCGGGATGGCCCGTCCAGCGGGTAGATTTGTTGTCATACTCGGCCCAGGACTGGGGAACGCTGGGCACGACGTGGTTGTTGTTGGAGCCAAGCAGGTCGCCGATGACGTACTTGTTCAGCGCTACCACGCGCTCGGGATCGGCAATCTCGGTGCCCTTGGTGCCGTTGAACACCACGGCCTTGAGCTTCTTGGAGCCAAACACCTTGCCCAGGCCGCCGCCGCCGCAGTGACCGATGCCGGTCATCACGCAGCTGAGGTTGAGCAGCGCCTCGCCCGCCGGGCCGATGGACACGACGTTGGAGGAGGGATCGGTTTCCTTGGTCAGGATCGCGGTGGTGTCGCTGGTGGTCTTGCCCCAAACGTGGGACGCGTCGCGGATTTCGATCTTATCGTCGTTTACATAGATGTATACGGGGGCGTCGCTGGCGCCCTCGATGATCATGGCGTCAAAGCCGCAGTTCTTCATGCGCACGGCGGTATCGCCGCCCATGTGCGCATCGACGATGGCGTTATACTTGGTGAAGGGGGACAGGGACGAAATGGTGATGCGGCCGGAGCAGGGCGCGCTGGAGCCGGTGTTGGGGCCCACGGCGAAAACGATCTTGTTTTCGGGCGCGGCGGGATCGGTGCCCACGGGCACCTCGTCATACATAATGCGGTTGGCCATGCCCTTGCCGCCGATATATTTGAAATACTTTTCGCTGCTTTCGATGCTGCTGGTTTTGGTCGTCAGGTTGACGCGCAGCAGATTACCCATCCATCCGTTCATGGATTTTACCTCCTTTTAATCGGTGATTACAGCGCCTTGGCCACATCTTCCCAGGGGATCATGCGCAGGGCGCTGGTGGGGCAGCCGGCAACGCACGCGCCGCAGCTGATGCACTTGGTGGACTTATGCTTTTCCACGTCCACGCGGGGCATATGCCAGGGGCAGGCGTTGACGCACGCGCCGCAGCCGACGCACTTATCCTCGTCGATGACGCGCGCGCCGGTGACGGGATCAGCGGAGATGGCCTTCATGGGGCAGGCGTTGACGCACGCGGGGTCGGCGCACTGCTTGCAGGTGTCGGGCTTGAAGCCCCACAGGCCGAAGAAGCCGTCGCCGTGCTTATAATCGTCGGTCGGGCCCTGATCGCCAAAGTTCACGTTCTGGCGAACACGGATGCGGGCCATGTAGGGGTGGGCGTCCCCATCATTGGCCAGGGTGCAGTTGACCTCGCAGCGCTGGCAGCCGGTGCACTTGGCACGGTTGGCAACGAGCAGGAAGTCGGGGGTAGCGATGGTATCCACCAAACCTGCCTCCGCCTGAGAGCGGGTGCATCCCATCAGGGAGAGCAGGGTGCTGGAGAGGGCGACGCCGGCAAGACCTTTACCCGACAGTTTCATGAACTGGCGGCGGGTATACTCGCGATCCATCAGCGTCTTCTTGGTGTCAGACATAACCTTTTCCTCCTTGCTTGTCGTGCTTATGGGTAAACACCGCCAAGGGAGCTCGATGTTTGCAAGTAAAGCAAACAAGCATGCTCCCCTCTCTCCTTTGCAAAATGGCAGGCGCGCGGATTGCTCCCCACACCAAATGGTCGCTGGGGCCGCGTGGGTCCCAGAAACTCGGAGTCTGGCACGGTTACAATTATAATAGCATTTGATCACCAATTTTTCAATGTTAGATTGGGCAAACATTTTTACCGGATTCAACTGCTTTGATATCGATATTGCGCATTGACAATAAATAAACCCCTATGCTATAATGCAGCCGGAAAAGGCTGCGGCCGGTGAAGTGAAAATTGCTTGTATGCTGCTGCGGCAAAGGAGATTGCGAACATGCATGTATTTTTGACCGGCGATGTGCAGATCGGCAAGAGCACCGCTATCCGCCGTGCGATTGCCCAGCTTGGCCGGCCCGTTTACGGCTTTCGCACCTTCTTTACGGATCGGGAAAGCGCCGAGAAATCGCTGTATATGCTGCCTGCCGCGGCGGAGCGCGCGCCTGGGCAGGAGGATGCGGTGGCCGTGTTCAGCGGCGGCCGTCCCACCCCGCTGACAGCGCGCTTTGACGCGCTGGGCGCGTCGCTTTTGCGGGCGGCGCAGGCGCACCCCGAGGGGCTGATTCTGATGGATGAGTGCGGGCGCTTTGAGCGCGAAGCCTATGCCTTTCAGCGTGAGATTGCCCGCTGCCTGGATGGCGATATCCCTGTGCTGGGGGTGGTGCGCCAGGGCGTGCTGGGCTGGACGGAGCTGATCCGCAGCCATCCGCGCGTGACCCTTCTGACTGTAACGGCCGAGAACCGCGACGCGATGCCGCAAACCATCGCGGCGCTGATTGCGAAAGGAGATTCCCATGCCTGATTTGATGATAGAGCGCATTGTGCCCTGGCAGCTCAACGGGCAAAAGCAGAGCGCGTTTTTGTGCACGCCCGAGCATCTGGACGAGCTGGCGGCGGGGTATCTGTACACCCAGGGCATGATTGCCGGGCTGGGCGATATCGCGGAGCTTGCGGGCGATGAGAACGGACTGAATGTAACGCTGCGCAAGGGCGTTGCGCCGCGGCGCACGGATATTTTGGAACGGCTGCAAGCCTGCTCTGCCTGCAAAAGTGACTTTCAGGCGCCGCTTGTGCAGATTCAGGCGATGTGCCGCCAGCTGCTGAGCGAGAAAAACTATTTCGGCACGCACCGGCTGGCGCTGCACTGCGGCGATCAGGTGGCATACCGCGAGGACGTCGGCCGCCACAACGCCGCCGATAAGTGCATTGCCTATGGCCTGCGCCAGGGCTGGGATATGAGCCGCTGCATTCTGGGCTCGACCGGGCGCATCTCCCTGGAGATGCTGGTCAAGGCGGCCGTCGCGGGCATACCGGTGTTCTTCAGCCGCAAGTATCCCAGCGATATCGTGGCCGATTGGGCCGAGCGCCTGGGCATTGCGCTGGTGATCCGCGCGCATAGCGACGCGCCCGGCGTGTACGGTGCGCGCGAGCGCGTGGTGTAAAAGTGGCTGATAGTCGCTTGCCCGCGCAACAAGCCCCTTCCTTAGGTTTATTGCATTTCCTGCCGCCTGTCGGGCGGCATTTTTTATTCCAAACGGCGCATGAAAACGCCCTCCCCGAAGGGAGGGCGCTTGCTATATGCTTATGTTGGCCGTCGCCTGATAAGCGGGGATTAATAGTTGACCAGGTTATAGGTTTCGATCGCGTCGTTGGCCAGCTTCACCAGCTCTTCCACGGCGGCTTCGGGGGTCAGGGTGCCCTGGCAAACCTTCTCGGTTACGTCCTCAACGTACTGGCGCACTTCGGGGAACACGCTCAGCAGGGAGCCGACGTACTCGGGAGCGGAGTCATGCAGCTGATCCAGCGCGGTCTGGAACTGGGGATACTTTTCGATGTTGGCCTTGAAGGTATCGGTTTCCTGCGCATGGACGTTGATGGGGAAGTAGCCGGTCATGGCGTTCCACTTGGCCTGGTTTTCGGGGTTGACGCAGAACTTGATGAACTCAAACGCCGCGGCTTCCTTGGCTTCGTTGCCGCTCTTGATCATCCATAGGGTGCCGCCGCCGGTGGAAACGCCGCCCTTATCGTCCGCGTTTACATAGGGGAAGTAAGCGGTGCCCACTTCAAAGTTGGTGCCCACGTTGGCCAGAACGCCCGCCAGGTTGGCGGTGGAGGCCAGGAAGATCGCCGCATCGCCGGCAACGAAGGCCGCGCGGGCCGCGCTGGTGCCGCCGCGCTCCACATAATAGGTGGCCTTGGACTCGGAGATCTTCTTCCACATGTTGAAGATATCCAGCGCCGCGCCGTTTTCACCGAACATCACCTTGGTGGCGTAGCTGGTGCGGCCGTTGCCGTTGTTGACATATTCTCTGCCCATCTTGCCAACCCACTGCTCGAAGAACCAGCCGTAGTTGGAGAAGATGAAGCCGTAGCGCTTGATGCTGCCGTCGGGGTTCTTGACGGTCAGCTTATCGGCGATTTCCAGGATGCCGTCCACGGTGGTGGGGATTTCGGTGATGCCGGCCTCGTCGAAGGCGGTCTTGTTGTAATACATCAGGGGCGTGGAGCAGTTGAAGGGCATGGAGTTGATCTTGCCGTCAACCGTGTAGTACGCCAGGAGGTTGGGCTCGATGGCGCTGGTGTCCCAGTTATCCTTGTCGATGTATTCCTGCACGGGCACGATCCAGCCGCTGTCGATGATGAAGCGGGTGCCGATCTCATAGGAATGCACGATGTCGCAGGGCAGCTGGCCCATGCCGGCGGCCTTGAGCTTGTTGATGGCGTCGTCGTAGGCGCCCTGATACTGCGCGTCCACGAAGATCTTATCCTGAGATTTGTTAAAGTCCTCCACGATCTGCTTGATGCACTCGGCGTTGGTGCCCTCCAGCGAATACCAGAAGACAACGGTGGTCTTTTCCTCGGCGGCGGCGAAGGCTGTCAGGGACAGCAGCATCGCAAGGCACAGGAGCATGGCTACGAGTTTCTTCATTGAATGGAATCCTCCTTTGATATATATTGAACGCCCTGTTCCGGACGCTCGGATCGATGGGAAAATCAGCCCTTGACCGCGCCGGCCATCAGGCCGTTGATGAGCTGCTTTTGCATGAACACAAAGATGGAAAGCGAGGGTATCAGCACCACGATAACGGCGCTCATCATCAGCGCAATGGATTCCGAATCGATATCGTACATCTGCGATACGCCAATCTGGACCGTGCGCACGCGGTCGGAGTTGGTTACCAGCAGGGGCCAGAGGTACTGGTTCCATTGCAGCAGGAACACATACGCGCCCAGCGCGCCCAGCGCGGGTCGGGCCAGGGGAATGACGATGGTGGCCAGGAAGCGCCAGTTGCTGCAGCCATCCAGCTTGGCGGCCTCGTGCAGCTCCTTGGCGAAGGTCAGGTAGTTCTGCCGCATCAGGAACACGCCCATGGCGCTGCATCCGTAGGGCAGGATCAGCACGCGGTAGCTATCCAGCCAGCCCCAGGTGGACACGGTGAGATAGTTGGCGATGATGGTGGCCTCCCAGGGCACCATCATGGTGGCCAGGATGCACATGAACACAAAGTTGCGCCCCCTGAACTCCAGGAACGAGAAGGAAAAGGCGGCCATGGAGCAGGTGATCATCTGCAAAATGGTAACCGAGCCCGCCACGATAAAGGAATTGAGGATGTGGCGGGGGATCATCGTCTTGGTGAATACCGACAGATAGCTGGAAAAATCCGCGTGCGAGGGCCAGAAGCGGGAGTACAGCTCGTCTGCGGGCATCACGCTCATCATAAAGGTGTAGAGCAGCGGAATCATAATCAAAAACACAAAGGGCAGATTGATCAGGATCGCGCCCAGCTTGCCCAGGGCTTTGCGCTGGCGGCGGGTCAGGCTCAGTGTCATCAGTAATGCACGCTCCTTTTCTCAGTGCTGAATTGCAGCAGGGTAATAACCATGATGATCACGAACAGCACAATGGAGCGCGCCGCGGCTGTGCCGAAGCGGAAATTGCGGAACGCATCCAGATAGATGGAGTATACGATCAGGTTGGTTTTCTCCTGCGGGCCGCCCGAGGTGAGCAGCTTTACCAGCGTGAAGGACTGGAAGGCGTTGATGATATTGACGATGATCTGGAAAAACAGCGTGGGGCTCAGGCAGGGCAGGGTGATGCTGCGCAGCTTTTTCCAGTAGCCCGCGCCGTCGATGGACGCGCTTTCGTACAGCTCCTCGGGAATGTTGCGCAGGCCCGCGCCGATAAAGATGAAATTGATGCCGCTGGCCAGCCAGACGGACAGGATGCAGATGATGGGGAAGGTCCAGGTGGTGTCGCTGAGCCAGTTGATGCTGGTGCCCAGCAGATGGTTGAGCAGGCCGATGGACTTGTGCAAAATCATTTTAAAGCTCATGGCCGCCGCGGAGGAGGCGATGGCGATGGGCATGGCGTAGATGGCCGAGGCCAGCGCCTTGCCGGGAAACTTGTTCACCGTGATCAGGCTGGTGCACAGGCCCACCAGCAGCCCACCGCCCGCCACGAAGAACACGAACCGCACCGTCACCCAGATGCTGTTCCAGAACTCGCGGCTGTACTTGCCGTAGAGGATGTCGGCGTAGTTTTTCAGGCCGTAGAAGATTTTTGCCTGGCCGAACTTGTTGGTCAGGAAGGTGCTTAGATACAGCGTTTTGAAGAAGGGAAAATACAGGAACACGCCGAACACGCACAGCGCCGGCAGCAAAAATAACCATGGCTCGATGGTTTCATAAAAGGTTTTCTTGACGCGATGCGGTTTGATCTTGCGTATTTCTGCCGGTCGTGTGCTCATGCTGCAACGTCTCCTTGCCTTTATTTGTTTCTTTCCGGGCGTCATTTAATGGTATGCGCGGCGATGATAAAATATGCCTGTAAAAAACGCTCCCCCCCATTGGGGAATACTCTGAAGATAAATGCATTATGCCATACTATTCCAGAAATGTCAATACATTTTTGTTTTATTTGTCTATTATTTTACCACCAAAAGCATTTTGGCAAATTCTGAGATTCCGAATGCGCCATCCTGCAAAACGCGCGGGATAACGCGCCGCGCGCCGCGATAAACGGGAGAATGCAGGGCAAAAATGTCGTTTGTGGAAAATAAACATGAACGCGGTCGATTCTTTCACGCGCGCGTGCGCCGATTTGCCGCATTGAACGCGCGCACGGCCTGTGCTATAATCAGATGAAATGAACGGAAAGGCGGGAGGCGGATGCGGCGGGCGCTTTCGTGCATGGAAAACGCGCTGCTTCCGCGCGCGGCGCTATGCCTGCTGTGCGGCGATCCCCGCCGGGCCGGCGGGCAGGATTGCCTGTGCCCCGCCTGCCGGGAAGGGCTGAGCCGGCTGCGGCTGCGCGATCAGGTGTGCCTGCGCTGCATGACCCCGCTGGACGAGCATGGCCGCTGCGCCTTTTGCGCGGCGGGCGGATTGGAGGGGCTGCAGGAGGGCTTCGCCGCCTTTCGCCATCGGGGCGCGGCGCGCGAATTGGTGATGCAGCTCAAGTATCGGTATTGCGATGAGGCAGCCGATGCGTTGGCGCTGGCTATGGCGCAGTGCGTGCCGCTGGGGCGCTATGACGCGCTGGTGCCTGTGCCCCTGCACGCCCGCAGGCAGCGCATGCGCGGCGGCAATCAGGCGGAGATCCTGTGCCGCGCCCTGTCGCCAAGGCTGGGGCTGCCGGTGCTGAATCTGCTTACCCGCGTGCGCGAAACCCGCGAACAGACCAGCCTGGCGCGCGGGGACAGGCTGCGCAACGTGCAGGGCGCGTTTTCCCTTGCGGGCGAGGCTCGCGGCCTGCGGCTGCTGATTGTGGATGATGTGCGCACCACCGGCGCGACGGCCCGTGCCTGCGCGCAGGCACTGTCGCAGGGCGGCGCGCGAAAGTTAGGCATTCTTACGGCCACGGCGGCCGTTCAGGAGGAAGGCAAGCATCATGGAATTAACGCATGATTTTCGCCAGCGCACGGCGCTGCTGCTGGGCGATGAACGCATGGCGCGGCTGCAGAATGCGCGCGTGGCGGTGTTTGGCCTGGGCGGCGTGGGCGGCGCGTGCGCCGAGGCGCTGTGCCGCGCGGGCGTGGGACGCCTGACGCTGGTGGATAACGATACCGTGAGCCTGAGCAATATCAACCGGCAGATCGTGGCGCTGCATTCCACCGTGGGACAGCCCAAAACGGCCGCGCTGCGCGCCAGGCTGCTGGATATCAACCCGGCGTGCGATATAGAAGAAAAGAATCTTTTTTTTGATCAGAGCACGGCGGACAGCATCGATTTTTCGGCGTTCGATTATGTGATCGACGCGATTGACACGGTGTCCGCCAAGCTGCTGCTGGTGGAGCGCGCGCGCGCCGCGGGCACGCCCATCCTGTGCTGCATGGGCACGGGCAACAAGCTCGAGCCTACCCGCCTGCGCATCAGCGCCATTGAAAAAACCAGCGTGTGCCCCCTGTGCCGCGTGATGCGGCGCGAGCTGCGCGCCCGCGGCATTGCAGGCGTGCGCGTGCTGTGGTCGGATGAATCGCCCTGCGTGCCCATCCAGCAGCTCAGCGAAAACGGCCGCCACCCGCCGGGCAGCGTATCCTTTGTGCCGCCCGTGGCGGGCATGATCCTGGCTGGGCAGGTAGTGCGCGAGCTGGCCGGGCTGGCGGGGTGATATCCTGCGGCAGGGCGGAAACCTTGCCCTTTTGCTGTATTCGTGTCGAATTTAACAATATAAAACATTGTTTCCCTTGCGGGCGTGTGCTATAATGAAGGGGTGAAATCAAGTATGCTTCGGGCTGGCGGCGCGCATGCGGCCGGCCCAGGGAGGTGAAGCCCTTGCGCGGCAAGAAAGTATTGCTTAGCGTTGTCGGCATCGCGCAGGATGTCGGCGCGGATGAAGCGTCGGATGAGATGCGTTTGGTCACTACGGGCGAATTGAGCGGCAAGGACGACGCCTGGTCGCTGCGCTACACCGAAACGCAGCCCGACACCGCCGAAACCCATAAAGTTACCTTTACCATGCAGGATGGCGTAGTCACCATGTCCCGCGAGGGCGATTACCGCACCAGCATGATTTTTTCGCAGGGCAACCGCTACGAAAGCAGCTATAATACCCCTTACGGCGCGCTGGATATGGGCATTTTCCCCACGCAGGTGAAATACTCTGTGGACGACGCGCGCGGCGAGGTGCTGCTCAAGTATCAGCTGGATATTCAGGGGCAGTATTCCTCCATGCGCGAAATGCGCATCCGTTTTGCCCCCAGCCACCGGGCATGAGCTGCCTTGGCTCTATACAGGATGAAATACGCGCGCATCTGCGCGGCGCAGGCTTTCTGCGGCGCGATCGGGATGCGCGCGCGCTTTTTATCACCGATTATCCGCTGCGAAACGCCGATGCGCCCGCCGTGCTGGAGGCGCTTACGGGCGCGGGCTTTGCCATAACGTGCGAGCGGGGGCTATGGCGCATCGATCTGTCGCCCTGGCGGCAGGCGGCGCTGATAGACAGCTTGCCCCGGCGTTCGCTGCCTGCGCGCGTTCCCGATGAGCTGCTGCCGCTGCTTTCCCTGTGCCGCAGCCTGCTGTCGCAGGGGGATGTGCCTGCGCGCGACCAGCCCTGGCCGCCCATCCGGCAGACGCTTTTGCTGCTGGCCGAGGGAGACAGGCAGCGCCTGTGGCAGACGCTATCCGCGCAAACGGCGCTGTGCAAGCGCACGCATGCACCCTTGCCCGCCGCCGCGGCATACGCAATCATGGAAGACGCGCTGGGGGAAGAAGGGGAAACGATTCTTTCTTGAGCCAAGGAAGAAAAAACTGTTTGTGACGTAAAAGACAGTTTCGTAAAAACTGTGCGACGATAAAAGCCTTACATCTCCGATGCTTGCGTTACCACAAAATCATTTTCAAGGAGGCCCCGTTCATGCTGATTTTTCATCACGGACACAGCGAGTTTCTATTGGAGCTGGCCGACGGCTATCGCATCCTGACCGACCCCTTTGACGCGCATGTGGGCTATCCCATGCGCCGGGTACGCTGCGACGCGGTGACGGTCAGCCACGCGCACGGCGATCACAGCGAGGTGGGCAAGGCGGAAAATTACACCGCGCTGGTGGATCATGCCGGCACCACCGTGCTGGCTCCCGGCGTGGTGGTCAAGGGCATTGAAAGCTGGCACGATGATCAACAGGGCGCGCTGCGCGGGCCCAACCATATCTATATTCTGGAGGCCGACGGCCTGCGCGTTGCGCATCTGGGCGATCTGGGGGCGTGGGATGACGCGCTGGCCGAGCGCCTGACCGGGCTGGATATTCTGCTGATCCCGGTGGGCGGCTATTACACCATCGACGCGCAGAGCGCCGCCGCCCTGTGCCATCGCGTGCAGCCGCGCATGATCATTCCCATGCATTACCGCACGCAGGCAAACGCGAATTGGCCCATCGCGCCGGTGGAGGATTTTCTTTCCGCCATGGACGCGCAGGATGCGCCGCGCATGCCGCTTTTGCGCGTGACGGCCAGGGATTTGAGCGAGCAGCCCCGTGTGGCCGTGCTGACCGAGGGCTGACCGGCGCGCAAAATAATGCTTGCCAGCTTCTGTAAAGGCATGCTATACTATCCGCGACGCTAGGGAACGGAACGCGAAAGAACAGAACGCTAAAGAACGGAACAGAATAGCATGAATATGGAACAACGCCGCGAAAAAATCGTCAGCCTGATCAACCGCGAAGGGTCGGTCAGCTTTACCAAGCTAAAGGAAAATTTCCATCAGGTGTCCGAGATGACGCTGCGGCGCGATCTGGAATACCTGGATCGCAGCAAGCGCATCATCCGCACTCATGGCGGCGCGCGCTCGGTGGAGGTGCTTATCGGCACGGACGATCTGTACCTCAAGCGCACCACCCGCAACGCGGACGAAAAGAAGATCATCGCCGAAAAGGCCGTCAGCCTTGTGCAGGAAAACACCACCATTTTTCTGGATTCAGGCTCTACCTGCACGGAGTTTGCCCGCCATATGCCCGATGGGCCGTACATGATCTTTACCACCTCCCTGAGCGGCGCGCTGGAGCTGGCGCGCCTGCAGCAGGCGCAGGTGCATATCATCGGCGGGCATATGAACGCGTCCAGCCTGTCGCTCAAGGGCGCCATGACGGTGCGCGATCTGGCGATGATCAATTTCCACACCGCCTTTATCGGTGTGACGGGGTATATCCATTCCCGCGGCTTCACCTGCGGCTCGCCCGAGGAATGCGAGCTGAAGCGCACGGTCCTTGAACACTCCGAAAAGGCTGTGATGCTGATGGATTCGCAGAAAATCGGCGTGACCAGCATGTGCACCTTCGCCCGGGCGGAGGATGTGAGCGCGGTGGTTTCCGACGGCGGGCTGGATGAAAAGACGCTGCGCGAGTTTGAACGCGCAGGAGCGGAGGTGCTGTAAGCACCGCTCATCGTGAGATTTGCCCATAATGAAAAGCCTTTCCGGGTCAGGAAAGGCTTTTTCATATTCAACTGCTGTGGCTGTTATTTTTCGCCGCCGATGCGGATGGTGATTTCGCAGCCCTCATGGTAGCCGTCCAGGGTGGACAGCAGCCCGCGGTTTACGCCCGCGACCATCCGCTGCACAAAGGGGACGATGCTCAGCTCCTGCCCATCCAGATAGATATGCGCCTGCGCGCCGGCGCAGCCGCGCTGCCCGGCAGTCAGGTTTAGCACAAAAGCCGCTACGGCCTCGATATCGCCGGGTGCGAACACGGGCAGATCGCCGGGGCAGGGAGACGCCGTCACCACCGCGCGCCGCCATTGCGCGGGCGAGCGCATGGGCAGGGCGGGATCGCGCCACACCTCGATCATGGGCAGGCAGGCCTGCTTTTCAAAGCCCTCTATCAGGATTAAATCCACATCGCGCACGCGGGAAAGCAGCTCGGTCAGGCGCTTGTCCCCGGCCTCGCGCGTCAGCGCGCCCTCCGAATTGGCCAGCGTCACCGTTGCCGCGCCCGCCGCCTGAAAGCGGGCGGTATCCTTGCCTGCCTCATCCTCCGGCAGGGGGTGGTGCGTGTGCTTGATCACGCCCACGCGCATACCCTGGGCGGTAAGCTGGCGCAAAAGCCCTTCGATCAGGGTGGTTTTGCCGCTGTTGGCCCAGCCGACGATGCAGATAGCCGGTATCGACATATTAAATCCCCCAAACGATCAAAATTGGCGCGGTGGACTGGCGGCCCTGGCGCGCCTGATGCGGAGATGATTCTATCTGCATTTTATCGATTTGCCCGCCTCTTGTCAAGTTAGGGGGAGAGAATTAAAGGCCGCTTCCATCAAAATAGTGTTTACTTTTGTTACGAATATGTTATAATATATTGAGCAATCATGTACTTTGGAAGGAGGAGGACGAATGAGCGAAAACCGGCAAAAGTATTCATCCTCACCATTATATGGACTAAAGCATAGCCGCCCGTCGGGCGGCGGGTTTCAGGTGCCTCCCGAGCATCAGCCGCGCCCGGCCCGGCAGCGCACGTTTGTGGGTCTGCAGGTGATCATGAGCCTGCTGCTGCCTGCGCTGTTTGTGGTGGCGCTGATCCTGCGCTATACTGAGCTGCACTGGGCCTTCCTGGGCCTGTCCGCGCTGGCGCTGCTGATCATGTGGCTGGGGCATGCCTTTGTGCCCCAGGCGCGCACCACCATGACGCTGATCTATACCGCGCTGATGATCGTCTCCCTGGCCGCGGCGCTGTGGTTCACCCATTCCATCGCCGGGCAGGGGGAGCAGCAGCCCAAGGACGGCGGCATCAATTATGGCGCGCTGTTTGGCAATAATGTAACGGCCAGCGATGTAGGCGCTTTTGCGGGCGGTGCGGATATTACGCAGCCCAGCAGCAGCGTCAGCGCCGCGCCTACGCCCGATCCGCGCTCGGAGGCGCAGAGCCGCCTGGAAACCTTCATGAACAGCTGGATGAGCCAGGATGTGAACGGCATGCTGGCCTGCTGCACGCCCTCCTGGATTAACGCTCATGAGAACCCGCAGCGTGAAATCTTTAACATCCGCGGCGTAAACACGCCGCTGAGCTTCAACATCACCTATGTGGCGGGCAGCGATTCGGACGATTCGCGCACCATCACCATGGAAGCGCTGATGGATCGCGCCAACGGCACGCAGAAGAACTATCGCTACGAGGTGCTGATGCTGCGCGTGAACGGCGTGTGGTATGTCGATCCCGCGTCGCTATCCTCCGCCACCGAGGTGAAGGAGGAGGCCACCGCCGCCCCGGTTTACACCCTGATGCCGACCAACTCCCCCGATCCCGGCCAGGTGCTCTACTACAATCCGGACGGCGGCTCTTACTACCATGCGGATCAGAACTGCTCGCGGATCAACAATAAGTACCTGCCGCTCAAGGGCTCGTTCCTGTATTCGCAGCTTGGCGAGACGGCCTACGCAAAGCTCGAGCCCTGCTCCAATTGCAACGCGCCCAACCGCAATTAACGCCCCTGCAGCGCGGCTGCAAAATCCATCATGCCCACGGCGGCTGCCAGCTGGCAGCGCTTGAGCGCCGCGCCTGTCCGCGCGGCGCTTGTTTCTTTTTGCAGCGCGTCGGATTCGGCGCAGATGCTATCCAGCAGCGCGGCGGGCTGGGAGAGCAGCGCTGGCAGTTCGCCTTCAAAGGCGCTCAGCAGCCGCTTTTTCAGCCCCGCGCAGGTGCTGCCCTCGGATTGCAGGGCGCTGCGGGCGGCGGCGGCGTCCATGTCGTGCGCGTCCAGCGCGCAGGAGAGCGTGCCCAGCTTATCGGCCAGCGCGTCCAGATATGCCAGCGTTTCGCGCACGGCCTCCACCTGATCGGCGCTGCCCTGGGCGCGCAGGGACAGCTCGGGCTGCGTGAAGGGATGGATGTACACGCCCACGTTCTGGGCGCTCAGCCGCGTTTGCACGGCCTGCGCCTCGGCGCGGGTGGGATAGGCGGCGGCCAGCACGCGATAGGTGCTATCCTGCTGCTGCACATAGCCTGCCGCGCCGCGGGCGATATATTCCTGTGCCAGCTGCCGCGCCGAGCCCTCCTGGGTGAACGCGCCCAATTGCAGGGCGTACCAGGTATGCGCGGCCAGGGTGATTTCGCCCTCGGCGCGCTTGGGGGCGGGCGTGGCGCGCGACGGCACTGCGGTGGCCGGGCTGCCAAGCGAAAAAGGCAGGCTGCCCCCGCGCCCCAATTGCAGATATACGGCCAGCGCCAGAATGCCCGCGCCCAGCAGCAGACACAGCGCGGCGCGCGCCGGGCGGTGGGAGATAGGATAGGTGTTGGTTTGCAGACGATCCGCGCGCATGCTCATCCCTCCTTGCATATCAGCATATGCGCGCGCGGTTGCGCAAATACCGCCGATTGTGGTAGAATAGGGCGGTTGTTTTATACCGCTTTTGCGGGGGAGGGGGGAGCCTGCATGCTCCTCGCCCCGCACGATTTTTTCAGCATGCTTTCAGGAGGCACAGGCATCCATGCGTTATCATATCGATACCATCCCCGTGTGGGATGCGCTCAAGCAGCAGGGCGAGTGCCCGCTGTGCGCGCTGCGCCGCAGCATCGAGGCGGCCGATGTGGATCGGTTTCTGGGCGGCTCGGTGATGGAGCCCGATACCCGCGTGCGCGTCAACGAAAAGGGCTTTTGCCAGCGGCACCATGTGCTGCTTTACGCCCAGCAGAATCGCCTGGGTCACGCACTGATGACGCACACCCATCTAAAGGAAACGGCCGGCAAGGCGCATAAGCTGCTGGACGCCGCCGCGCAGGGGGCCAAGGCGGGCGCGGGCGCGCCGGCGGTCAAGCGTGCGCTGGGCAAGGGCGGCGGCAAGGAAGCGCTGCTGGCTGCGGCGGACGGGCTGGACAAGCTCACCTCCTCCTGCATCCTGTGCGACAGCATCCAGGATAACATGAACCGCTATGCCTACACCTTCCTGCATCTGTATGCCAACGACGCGGCCTTCAAGCAGGCGTTTCAGCAGTCCAAGGGCGTGTGCCTCAAGGATGCGGCGCTGCTGCTGCGCATGGCCGCCAGCCAGCTCAATGCCCGCGAGCAGGCCGATTTTGCCGCTGATATGGAAAAACTGACCGACGACAGCCTGTCCCGCGTGGCGGACGAGCTGGAGTGGTTCACCCTGAAATTTGATTACCGCAACGCCGATAAGCCCTGGGGCAACAGCCGCGACGCGCTGGAGCGCGCCGTGACCAAGCTGCGCGGCTGGTGCGTGGGCGCGGAGCCGGGAGCCAAGAAATGACCGTGAAAGCAAAGAAGATGCGCCTGCTGGCGCTGCTTGCCAGCCTTTGCCTGCTGCTGGCAGGCTGCGGGGAGCTGCCGCCTGCTGCCTTGCAGCAAAGCACGCCCGAGGGGCAGACGCCCCTGTCCGCCGAGCCGGAGGCCGGGGCCGCGCGCGAGCAGACCGCCACGCTGTATTTCCGCTATGGCGATTCCGCCCTGCTGCGGCAGGAAACGCGCGAATTGACCGTGATGCCCAATGAAAGCCGCGAAAAGGCGCTGGTGACGGCGCTGCTGGACGGCCCGCATGAGGGCGGCGGCAGCGCGCTGTTTCCCGATGGCACGCAGGTGCTGTCCACCCAGGCGCAGGACGGGGTGATCTACGTCACCTTCAACGAAGCGCTCTACGATCGCTATCCCGATGAATCCCTGTCCGGGCAGGCGCGCGAGCAGGCGATCCTGCGCCGCCGCCTGGCCATGGCCGCCCTGTGCGCCACCCTGACCGAAAGCGGCGAGTACCGCGCCGTGCAGGTGCTGGTGCGGGCGGAGTCCAATGTGGGCTCCTCCATGCGGCTGCGAGAAAGCTATTTCCTTGCGGATAGCGAGCTGCCCTGCGACGCGCTGACCCGCGAGGAGGCGTATCTGCCCACGCCCGCGGCCTCGGCCCGGCTGGCGCTGGCCGCCTGGCAGACCCGCGATTGGGAAAGCCTGAGCCAGTGGATCGCCGCGCGTGGGGCTTCCGCCGCCGATATCGCCCCGGCCAGCCTGGCCAAGGCGCAAACGCTTCTGGCTGCGCAGGCGGGCGAGGGCTGCGTATCGCCCGACGGCCAAAGCGCCGTGATGTGCGTGGATTTGACCCTGCGCGGGGACGACGGCGCGGAGTCTGCCTGCGCCGCCTGGCCGCTGCGGATGATCCGCGAGGGCGGGGTGTGGAAAATTCCCGCCGCCGCGCTGCTTGAAATGATGCAGGCAGCAAACAAGTGAGGGGGCTGAACATGCGAATGAAAATCAAGCGCGCGCTGCTGTCGGCGCTGTGCCTGGCGCTGTGCCTGTGCCTGTGCGGGTGCGTGGCGGGCGTGGACGCGCTGAACAAAACCAGCTCCGTCACCCTGCCGCCCGCGCAGGTGGAATACGATGCGCCCACGGGCGATACCAATCAGGAAACGGCGCAGAGCGTGCTGCTGTATGTGCCAAGCGCCGCCGGCACGCGCCTGATCGCCCAGACTGAAAAAATTGTGCTGTCCGCCGCGCGCCACCCGGCCGAGGCCACGCTGCGCCGCCTGTTTGCCTTTGCGGGCAACGACAGCGCGCAAAGCCTGAGCCCCGATGTGACGCTGCAGTTGTCCACCGTCAATCCCGTGGAAATTTCGGGCGATACCGCCACGGTCAACCTGGCCGCCTCGGCGCTGTCGCTGTCGCATAGCGATCTGTACGTTGTGTGCCAGGCCATCGCCAATACGCTTACGCAGTGGGGCGATATCCGCTATGTCAACGTGCTGGTCAGCTCCATTCAGCCCGGCCTGGACGTGGGCGCCAGCGTGCCTGCGGGCTGCTTTGCCGCCAACGCCGCCGATACCATCGACGCCATGCTGACCGCCGCGCAGACGCAGTCCGCCGCGCCCGCCGACCGGCGCATCAGCCTGAACGCCACGCTGTATTATCCCACCTACTCGGGCAAGGGCATCCTGGCCGAAACGCGCACGCTCAGCTTTGCCGGGCGCGATAAGGTCGAGATGATCAAAACCCTGCTGTCCGCCCTGTCCCAGGGCGCGCAGACGCTGGGCAACACCTCCGCCATGCCCGAGCTGTCCGCCTACCTGACCGAGGCTCCGGCCGTGCAGGAAATCGCCGTGTCGGGCGGCCAGTGCGCCGTGCTGCGCTTTACCCAGAGCTTTAACGACGTGCTGATTGCCGCGGGCATCCCGCGCTCGGTGATGATGGCCGCGCTGACCTACACGCTGACCACCTTTGTGCCCGGCCTGAGCGGCGTGACGGCCTATATCGGGGACGAGCTGGTATCCGTGGTGGTGCCCGGCGGCGTGTATGAGGGTGCGGACGAGCCGGTCAATTTCCAGAACGGCGTGATGCGCCGCAGCGATTTTTCGCACTTCCTCCTGTCCAATTGCACGCTGTATTTCAGCGACGGCGCGGGTCATCTGACCGCCGTGCAGCGGCCGATTCCCTATTATGAAACGCGCTCGGCGCGGTATCTGATCAACTGCCTGATGCAGGGCCCCCAGCCCTGCGACAACGCGCCGGGCATTCAGACCGTGCTGCCCGATACCCTGGGCGATGCGGATGTGCTGGGTCTGGGTCTGAGCGGCACGACGCTGCTGCTGAACCTGTCCCAGCATGCGGCGGCCGATATGGCGCAGGTGGAGCCTGCCTCTGAGCGGCTGATGGTTTACGCGCTGGTGAACACCCTGACCGAGCTGCGCGGCGTGAGCGGCGTGTGCTTCTTCTTTGCCGGGGCGCAGCGCGATACCCTGGCCGGGGCGATCTACTGGCCCGGCGTCTTCCTGCGGGATGGGAGCATTGTGCAGTAAACAACGGGGAGGCGCGCCATGAAGCGGCTTTTGGGCGATATCCGCCGGGCGGATGAGGATTTTCACATGATTGCGCGCGGCGACCGCGTGGCCGTGGGCGTATCGGGCGGCAAGGACAGCCTGATGCTGCTGCGCGCGCTGGCGGTGTACAGCCGCTTTGCCGTAAAGCCCTTTGAGGTGGTCGCCATCACCCTCAAAACGGGCGATCCCTTCGACGTTGCGCCCATCCGCGCGCTGTGCGAGGAGCTGAACGTGCCCTATGTGGTGGAGGAGTGCGACCTCATCCACCAGCTTTTTGACGTGCGGCGCGAGGAAAACCCCTGCGCCCTGTGCGCGCGGCTGCGGCGCGGCGCGCTGCTGCGCATGGCGGCCGAGCAGGGCTGCAGCAAGCTGGCGCTGGGCCATCACCGCGAGGACGCGGAGGAAACGCTGCTGATGAGCGTGCTCTATGAGGCCCGGCTGCATACCTTCCATCCCGTCACGCACATGGAGGACAGCGGGGTCACGGTGATTCGCCCCATGGTGTACGCGCCCGAGCGCGAGATCATCCATCTGGCTAAAAAATACGCCGTGCCCGTGGTCAAAAACCCCTGCCCGGCGGATGGACACACCACCCGGCAGGAGATGAAAGACATGCTCGAGGAGCTGTCCCGCCGCTATCCGCGCGCCAAGGAATACCTGCTTACCGCCCTCAGGGACGACAGCCGCTATGGGCTGTGGAACAAGACTGAACCGTAAGGAAAGATTGATGGAAGAATTACGCGCAACCATAAACGAAACGGCCTTTCGCAACGCCGAAAACGGCTACACCGTGCTGACCGTGCGCGCCGGGCGCGAAAACGTCACCGTGGTGGGCGTGATGCCCGAGGTGGCCGCGGGCGAGCAGGCGGTGTTCCAGGGCGAGTGGGTGCAGCATCCGCAGTACGGCAGGCAGTTCAAGGCCGCCAGCTGCGAGGTGCTGGCGCCCTCCACCTTGCTTGGCATCGAGCGGTATCTGGCATCGGGCCTTATTCGCGGCGTAGGCGCGGCCACCGCGCGGCTGATCGTGCAGGAGTTCGGGCTGGAAACCATGGATATCCTCAGCCAGCAGCCGCACCGCCTCAGCGAGGTGCCGGGCATCGGCGTAAAGCGCGCCAAGCAGATCGGCGACAGCTTCCGCGAGCAGTACGCCACCCGGCAGGCCATGATCTTTCTGCAAGCCTACGGCGTAACGCCCGGCATGGCGGTGAAGATCAGCAAGGTGTACGGCGAGCGCACGCGCGAGGTGATCCAGCAAAACCCCTACCGCCTGGTGGAGGATGTGGAGGGCGTGGGCTTTCTGACCGCCGACCGCATCGCCCTGTCCATGGGCGTTGCGCCCGAAAGCGACAGCCGCCTGTCCGCCGGGCTGATCTACGCCCTGCAGGAGGCCGCCGCCTCGGCGGGGCATACCTACCTGCCCATGGACGAATTGCTGACCCTGGCCGGAAGGCTTTTGCGGGTGGAGCCGCAGCTATTGCAGACGCACCTGACGGCGCTGCTGCTGGCCCGCAAGCTGCGCGCGCATGTGATGGACGGCGTGGAGGGCGTTTTCCTGCCCCAGATGTGGCAGGCGGAAAGCGAGATCGCCCGCCGCCTGCGCGATTTGCAGGCCGCGTCGCAGACCATCATGGACGGCACGGTGGACGCGCAGATCCGCAATTTTGAAAAGGCCAAGGGCATTTCGTTTTCGCCCACGCAGAAAAAGGCCATTTCCATGGCCGCGCAGCAGGGATTGCTGGTCATCACCGGCGGCCCCGGCACGGGCAAAACCACGATTATCAACTGCATCCTGTCCCTGCTGGACAGCGAAAGCGTGCTGCTGGCCGCCCCTACCGGCCGCGCCGCCAAGCGCATGAGCGAGGCCACCGGGCGCGACGCCAGCACGCTGCACCGCCTGCTGGAATACGGCGGCGACAGCGGCGAGTTTACGCGCGATGAGGAAAACCCGCTGGATTGCACCTGCCTGATTGTGGATGAGATGTCCATGGTGGATGTGTTCCTGATGCGCGCCTTCCTGCGCGCGCTGCCCCGCGGCGCGCGGCTGATCCTGGTGGGCGACGCCGATCAGCTGCCCTCCGTGGGCGCGGGCAACGTGCTGGGCGATATCCTGCGCAGCGGGGTGATCGCCTCGGTGCGGCTCAACGAGATCTTCCGCCAAAGCGAAAGCAGCCTGATTGTGCGCAATGCCCACGCCATCAACCATGGCGAAATGCCTGTGCTGAACCAGAAAAACAGCAATTTCTTTTTCGAGCGCCACGCCTATCCCGAGGATTCCGCCCGCGCGGTGGTGGAGCTTTGCCGCCGCCGGCTGCCCGCCTACATGAAGTGCGCCGATCCCCTGCACGCCATCCAGGTGCTTTCGCCCACCAAGAAGGGCGCGTGCGGCGTGATCGCCCTCAACGCCATGCTGCAGGCCGCCCTCAACCCGCCCTGCCCAGAAAAGCCCGAAATTCAGTACGGCGAGCGCATCTTCCGCCAGGGCGACAAGGTGATGCACATCAAGAACAACTATCAGCTGGAATGGATGGGCGAGGACGACAGCGACGGCACGGGCGTTTTCAACGGCGATATGGGCGTTGTGCTGAGCGTGGATACCGAGGAAAAAACGCTGGTGGTATTCTTTGACGATGGGCGCACGGCCGAGTATGAATACGCCATGCTGGAGGAGCTGGAGCTGGCCTACTGCCTGTCCGTGCACAAAAGCCAGGGCAGCGAGTTTGCCTGCGTGGTGATGCCCTGCGTGGGCGGCCCGCCCATGCTGCTGACACGTAATCTGTTCTACACCGCCCTTACCCGCGCCAAGGAGCTGGTGGTGCTGGTGGGCCGCGAGGACGCGATCTCCGCCATGGTGAATAACAACCATATCGCCCGCCGCTATACCGCCCTGTGCCAGCGGCTGGGGGAAATTCCCGCGGGGGAGTAAGCTTAGGCATTTTTTCAAAAGCGCAATAACCAAAGGAGGCTCCTTCCATGCCCAAGCGTTTGCTGATCACCGGCTTTGATCCCTTCGGCGGGCAAAGCGTCAATCCTGCCTGGGAGGCGGTATCCCGCCTGCCTGCGCGCGTGGGCGATTGCGTCGTGCACGCTTTGCAGGTGCCCACGGTGTTTGGCCTGGCGGCGCAGCGCGTCATCGAGGAGGCGCAGGCCGTGCAGCCCGATATCATCCTGTGCGTGGGGCAGGCGGGCGGCCGCGCGGCGGTCACGCCCGAGATGGTGGCCATTAACCTGCGCTATGCCGCCATCCCGGACAACGCGGGCCTGCAGCCGCAGGATATCCCCTGCGCCGAGGACGGCCCGGCGGCGTACTTTGCCACCGTGCCTGTGCGGGAGATGGCACGCGCCATTGCGCAGGCCGGCCTGCCGGGCAGCGTGTCCTACACGGCGGGCACGTTTGTGTGCAATGATCTGCTCTATACCCTGCTGCATCACTACCATGATACTGCCGTGCGCGTGGGCTTTATCCATGTGCCCTTCCTGCCCGAGCAGGCCAGGGACAGCCAGCCCGCCCTGGCGCTGGACGATATCGTGCGGGCGCTGTGCGCGGCGATTGAAGCGCTGTAGCCTGTATGCTGAAAGGAGAATCCTCCCATGCTCAAAGCCGCGCTGTTTGATATGGATGGGCTGCTGTTTGACACCGAGGCCATGTATGCCCGCCTGGCCAACGAGGCCGCCCGCCCGCTGGGCTTTGCCTTTACGGAGCAGATGATTCTGGACACCCTGGGCGTGAACGAGACTGATTGCAACGCCTATTTCAGCAGCCGCATCCCGGTCTACCGCGCTGAGACCTTCTGGCCGGCCTACCATGCCGTGGCCGATCGATATGTGGCCGAGCATGGCGCGCCGCAAAAGCCCTATCTGCTTGAAACGCTGCAAAGGCTGCATGCCGCGGGCGTGCGCATGGCGGTGGTGTCGGCCAGCCCCAGGGCGGATGTGCTGCGTAACCTGCGCAGCGCCGGGGCGGAAACGTACTTTGACGCCATCGTGTCGGGCGATTTGGGGCTGCCGGGCAAGCCGCAGCCCGATATGTATTTGCGCGGGGCGGCGCTGACGGGCGTGCCCATCGCGCAGTGCGCCGTGCTGGAGGATTCGCCCCACGGCCTGCGCGCGGGGCGCGACGCGGGCGCGTATACCATCATGATTCCCGATCTGCGCCCGTATACCGATGAGCTTGCGCCCATCTGCGATTGCGTATGCCTCACGCTGCGCGAGGCGGGGGAGGCGATCCTGTGCCGATAGCCATCGTGTGCGCAGGCCGCCTGCGCGAAAGCTACTGGCGCGATGCGGCCGCTGAGTATCAAAAGCGCATGACCCGCTATAACAGGCTGGAGATCATCGAGGTGCCCGATCAGCCCGAAACCGAGGGCGCGCAGGCCATGAAAAAGGAGGGCGCGGCCATGCTGGCGCACATCCGCCCGGACGACTACGTGGCGGCGCTGTGCATCGATGGCAAATACCTGGACAGCCCTGGGCTGGCGGATTTCTTCCGGCAGCGCGCCATGCAGGGGGCGCGGGTGGTGTTTGTGATCGGCGGGTCGCTGGGGCTGTCGCCTGAGGTGCAGCGCCGCGCGGACTGCCGCCTGTCCATGTCGCCCATGACCTTTCCGCATCAGCTGGCGCGGGTGATGCTGCTGGAGCAGATTTACCGCGCCCATAAGATCAACGCCAACGAGAGGTATCACAAGTAATGTTTATCCAGTCGCTGCGGCTGCACGATTTTCGCAGCTATCATCAGGTGCTGCTCACGCCCCCAGCGGGGGTAACGGTGTTTGTGGGCGAAAACGGCGCGGGCAAAACCAACCTGCTCGAGGCCGTTCACCTGTGCTGCCTGGGCCGCAGCCACCGCACGGCCTTCGACCGGGAGATGATCCGCGCCGGGCAGGAGACCGCCGCCGTGCAGGTGCGCGTGCAGCGCGCCGACGGCGTGGACGAGGTGGGCGTGCGGCTGTATTCGCCCTTGCAGAAAAAGCGCAAGCTCCTCTACATCAACGGCAAAACCGCCGCGCGCACGGGCGAGCTGATGGGGCATGTCACGTGCGTGATGTTCTCGCCCGAGGATCTGGACATCGTGCGCGGCGCGCCCCAGGGACGGCGGCGGTTTGTGGATATGCTGCTGTCCCAGTGCGGGGCGGGCTACTATTACGCCCTGCAAACCTATAACGCCGCGCTCAAGCAGCGAAACGCGCTGCTGCATGATCTGGCGCGCGGGGGCAATCCCGCCCAGCTGGATGCGTGGGACGAGCAGCTGGCTGCCGCGGCCGCGCCTGTGGTGCGCGCGCGCCAGTATGCCGTGCAGAATTTAAGCGCGCTTTCCCGCGGGCATTATGCCTATATCAGCGGCCGCGAGAACGAGCCGTTCTCCCTGCGCTACGCCGGCTGCCTGGCCGAGAGCGCCCAGCCTTCGGAGGATTTGCTGCGCCTTTTGCAAAGGAGCCGCGCGGAGGATATCCGCCGCATGACCAGCACCGTGGGCCCGCACCGGGACGATCTGGCGCTGTCGCTGTGCGGGCAGGATATGCGCGCCTTCGCCTCGCAGGGGCAGATGCGCACGGCGGTGCTGTCGCTGCGGCTGGCCGAATTGGATATGCTGACCGAGCGTCAGCACGAGGCCCCGCTGCTGCTGCTGGATGATGTGCTCAGCGAGCTGGACGTCGGCCGCCGCGCGCGGCTGCTGGAGCGCATTCGCGGCGTGCAGACGCTGCTGACCTGCACCGATCTGTCCGACCTGACGGGCGCGTCGCCCCAGGCCGTGCTGCGCGTGCACAATGGGGAAATACTGTCGGAAATATAAAACTGACGATCAGCATAAAACCACCTCGCCGCGCATAGGATGCGGCGAGGTGGTTTGCTATGATCGGGTTTGTGTGCCTGTGCGCGGCTTTCTTCGCCATGCTGACCCTGATTGCGCTGCGCGTGCGGGTAGGCTCGCGCTTTTACCGGGGCATGCAGCGCGCGGTGTGCGCGGCGGCGGCGCTGACCGTCAGCGGGCTGATATCGCCCGTGGGGGTGAATCTGCTCAACCTGCTGTGCGTATCCGCGCTGGGGCTGCCCGGCCTTGGGCTGCTGCACGTGATCGCGCGCATGCCTTAAGCCTGCACGATATCAAAGCCCGCGGCGCGCGCCATGCGGTTCATCACCGCCAGGCCTACGCCCGATTCAGGATAGGTTTCGCTGAACACGCGGGTGATCCGATCGTCATCCGCCTGGCGCAGCAGGGCGAAGACGCGGTGCGCGGCGGAGGCTTCGTCGGGCCCCAGATCGGCTGTGCGGCGATTGCCGTACAGCGGCAGGTGCTCGCTGGCGGCCAGGATCAGCGCGCGCTCGGTTTCAGGCAGCGCGTCGTATTCGCTGCGGATGCGCGCGGCCACCGCCTCCGCCGCGCCCTCATACAGGGTCATGCGCGCGCGGGGCGCGTAATGCTTGTGCTTCATGCCGGGGGACGGCGCGGCCTCACCCTCTTTGAGCGGGCGCATGACGCTGTCGGCCACCTGCACCTGACCCAGCACGCCCGCGAGCATATCGGGCGTGATGCCGCCGGGGCGCAGGACGGTGGCGATATCGCCCGTCAGCGCCACCACGGTGCTTTCCACGCCCACATCGCACGCGCCGCCATCCAGAATCAGCGGGACGCGGCCGTCCATGTCCTCCAGCATGTGCGCGGCCAGCGTGGGGCTGGGGCGGCCGGAGCGGTTGCCGCTGGGCGCGGCGATGGGCAGCCCGCACGCCTCAATCAGCGCGCGCGCCACAGGGTGCGAGGGCATGCGGATGGCTACGCTGTCCAGCCCGGCCGTCACCACGGCGGGCACGATATCCTTTTTGGGCAGGATCATCGTCAGCGGCCCCGGCCAGAAGGCTGCGGCCAGCCTGCGCGCCATATCGTTGATGTGGCACAGCGGCTCCATATCGGCAAGCGCGGCGATGTGCACGATCAGCGGGTTATCCGCCGGACGCTCCTTGGCGGCAAAGATCTTGCGCACAGCAGGATCGCTGAGCGCGTTTGCGCCCAGACCGTACACGGTTTCGGTGGGAAAGCCTACGATTTCGCCCGCGCGCAGCAGCTGCGCCGCCTGGGCGATGCTGGCGCGGTCGGCCGGTAAACAAAGGGTGCGCATAGGGTGCGCCTCCGTTTCTTGCAATACCTGTTTTAAAAACAAGGAGGAACATGCTGTTCCTCCTTTATTATAGCACATTGTGAAGGAATGTAAAGCGACGCGCCGTCCCTGAAAAGCAAGGCTACGCGTCGTCCCCGGCGAAGGCGCGCACGCGCGCGTCGGCAAACACCTGGGCGGGCGTGCCCTCGCACAGGATCTCGCCCTCGGCCATGTACAGGATGCGCCCGGCCACCTCGCGGGCAAAGGACATTTCATGCGTAACCACGATCATCGTATGCCCCTCCGCCGCCAGATCGCGGATGACGGAGAGCACCTCCTGCGTAAGCTCGGGATCCAGCGCGCTGGTCGGCTCGTCAAAGCACAGGATATCGGGATCCAGCGCCAGCGCCCGGGCGATGGCCACGCGCTGCTGCTGGCCGCCGGACAGGAAGCACGGGTAGGTATCGGCCTTGTCGGACAGCCCCATGCGGGCAAGCAGCGTCCGCGCGCGCTGCTCGGCCTCCTTGCGGCTGCGACCCAGCACGCAGCGCTGCGCCTCGGTGATATTGCGCAGCACCGTAAAGTGGGGGAACAGGTTAAAATCCTGGAATACATAACCCATGCGGCGGCGGATGACGCGCAGGCGGCTTTCGGGCTCATAGCCTTTTTTCTCGGTATCCACCATGGCTTCACCGCCGATTTCAATGCGTCCCGCGTCGATGCGCTCCAGCTCCGCCAGGCAGCGCAGAAAGGTGCTTTTGCCCGAGCCCGAGCGGCCGATGATGGCCACCACATCGCCCTTTTGCAGGGACAGGGACACGCCCTTGAGGATATCGCGGCCGTCAAAGCGCTTGCGCACGCCGCTGGCGGAAAGAATCAAATCGCTCATTGCCTTACCCCCTGTAATAGTCCATGCGCTTGTTCAGCCGGTCGAAAACGACCTCGACCACCGTGTTCATCAGCAGATAGAACGCGCCCGCCAGAAACAGCGGCAGCAGCGAGCCGGTGGCCGACGTGGCCTTTTTGGCATAGTAATACATATCGCACAGGGCGATGCAGGTAACCAGCGCCGTATCCTTCACCAGCGTGACCACCTCGTTGGATACGGGCAGGAGCGAGCGCTTGAACAGCTGCGGCAGCAGGATGCGGAAGAAAATCTGCACCCGGCTGAAGCCCAGCGCCTTGCCGGCCTCGCGCTGGCCGCGCGGGATGGATTGCAGCCCGCCGCGGAAGATCTCGGCAAAGTAGGCGGCGTAGTTGATCACAAAGGCTACCACGGCCGAGGCCATGCGGTCAAAGGGATGCCCCAACAGCCGGGGCAGGATAAAATAGATGGCGAAAATCTGCAAGATCAGCGGCGTGCCGCGCAGCACCAGGATGCACACGCGCGTGGGCACGGATACGATCTTGAGCTTGCACATGCGCATCAGCGCCACGATGACGCCCAGCGGCAGCGAAAAAATCAGCGTATAAAAGAACAGCGGCAGCGTAACCTCCATGCCAGAGAGCATCTGGCGCATCAGGCCCAGCAGCATGTCGGGGTTGCTCAGATATTTCATGGAATCCTCCCTACAGATACGACAAATGGGGCTGCCGCTTGCGACAGCCCCTGAACGTACACAAAATTACTTGCCAACGATAGTCATATCCTGGCTGAACCACTTGGACGCGATTTCGGCCAGCGTGCCGTCCTGCGCCAGCTCGGTCAGGGCGGCGTTGACGGCCTCGGTCAGGGCGACGTCGCCCTTGCGGAAGCCGATGCCGTATTCCTCGCCCGCCAGCGTTTCATCCAGCAGCACATAGTCCGCGTCCATGGCGGTGATGTAGTAATCGGCCACCACGAAATCGACCAGCACCGCGTCCACGCCGCCATTGCTCAGATCCATCAGCGCCGTGGCGTTTTCCTCAAAGTAGCACACCTCGCCGAGCGAAGCCTTGAAATCCGCCGCGGCGTTGAGCGCGTCCTCAGCCGTGGAGCCGGTTTGCAGGCCCAAGCGCTTGCCGGCCAGATCGCTCAGGGTTTTATAGGGGGAGTCCTTCAGAACCGTAACGACCATTTCGTTTTTCATGTAGGGGATGCTGATGCTCATGGCCTCCAGGCGCTCGGGGGTGATGCTCAGGCCGTTCCAGATGCAGTCGATATTGCCCGAATCCAGCTCCATCTGCTTGGCATCCCAATCGATGCCCAGGCATTCCAGCTTTACGCCCAGCTTATCGCACACGGCCTTGGCCACGTCGATATCAAAGCCCGTAATTTCGCCCGTGACGGGATCCAGATACCCCATCGGGGGGAAGCTGGCGTCCAGGCCCAGCACAAGCTTGCCGCGCTTTTGCAGATCGGTCAGCGACGTATCCTCCGCCAGGCAATGGTGCGCCGCGACACCTACCAACATCATACAGACCAGCAACAGAGAAAACAGCTTTTTCATCGCAACGCACTCCTTTCGGAAGATTTTTTATTCAGCCGGCCGATGAAAGCGCCGTGCTGAATGCAGGCAGAATATCACCATTTCAACATGGTGTCAATAAAGAGAAATGTTTTTTTACTGCTTTTTGCATAATTATGTAGAATCCGGGAAGGCTGCGGGCAAAAAGGAAAACATCCGGCGCGGAGCGGTTCCATGCCGGATGCCATATAACGAAGAAAGGGATCAGTCCTTGCGCTGCTCATAGGAATCGCTGCCTACGCCGAAATACACGGTGTTGGGGGCAAGCTCAATGCCATTGACGGCGAACAGCTCCTCCACCGTAACGCACAGGAAGCCGCGAGCGGCCAGCAGCTGGGGCAGGGTTTGCGTATAATCCGCCGTGCCCGAGCGCAGATCGTGGCACAGGATCACATCGCCGTCCAGCGCCTTGCTGGCCAGGCGGCGCGCTTCGCTTTCGGGGTTTTTCACATTGCCGCCCGCATCGGCGGATACCAGCGTCCAGTGAATCAGGGGCAGGTGCACATCTTCATTGATATACACCTTTTCAGCGCCGCCCGGCGCGCGCATGATGGATACGCCCCGGCCGGTGACGGCGGTCAGCTTTTCGTTCAGCTTATCCCGGTAGGCGATCACCTTGCCCTTGACCTGATAGGGATAATCGTGCACATAGTTGTGGCTGCCGGTGATGAAGCCCGCGTCGTGCTGCATGGCCAGGTAATCCGGCCCGTAGGCGATGCGGTTGCCCACGATAAAGAAGGTAGCCTGGGCGCAGCCCCGGCGCAGATTGCGCATCACCCGCAGGGTAATGCCGCGCGTGGGGCCGTCGTCAAAGGTGAGGGCGACCATCTTGTAGCGGCTGTTGTCGGTCTGGCGCTGGGCCTCGCTTGTCAGGTGCCCGGCCAGGGCAGTGTAGGGCACGCGCACGTGCATCAGCGTTTGCTTGCCGTCGTACAGGCGATCGGCGCGGAAGTGCAATTGCAGATAGGCCACCGTCAGGGTAAAGGGCGCGCTTGCAAGATCCTGCGTCAGTGCGTCCAGGCGCGCTTCGTCCGCGGGCTCGCCCGGGAAATAGGCGCTTGCCTGCGCGCGCACCGCATCGGCCACGATCTGCCAGCCCGCCTCGTCTGCAATCACATTGGAAAGCGTTATGGCCTCGCCCGTCAGCAGATCATAGGCGCGGGTATCCACGGCGGTGTAGATCTGCTTGCGATCGTCCTGCACGCTGGCCGTCATCAGGAAGGAGGCCCAGCTTTCGCCCGTGCGGTACACCGTGGCGCCCACGTCCAGCAGCGCGCCCTCCTTATCGCGGGTGGCGCGGGCAGGCAGGAAGGCGCGGCCCTGGGTTTCCAGCTGATCGATGGCGGCGCGCAGCTCGGCGTTGACGGACTCGTTTGCCGTGACCGGCCAGGCGCGGTCGATGGATACGTTGTTGCCCAGCCGTTCATGCTCGAAGGACTGGGTCATCTGCATGTGCTCGGGCAGGGTTTCGTATTTTTCAGCGGCCAGCGCGCCGGGCAGCGGCAGCATCAGCAGGGCCAGAAGAAGCGATAGAAATTTACGCATGAAGCGCCTCCGTTTGTATCATTTTGATCCTATTATAGCTGGTTTTGCATCTAAAGTAAATCCAGTAATTACGCTTGCGCGCTTTCCAGCAGTAATTGTCGCAGCGGCTCTGCCCAGCGGTTGAGCGGCCGGGCAGTATCCTCCAGCAGGTAAATCTGCCGCCGCGGCCAGTCGCATTGCAGCGGGATGGCCACCAGATCCCCGGCGGCGAGCGCCTCGGCGGCAAAAAACTGCGGGATAAAGCCGATGCCCAACTGGTGCAGCAGCAGCGGCAGCAGCTGCGCGGCGGTGGCGGCCTCCACATCCGGGCAATAGATCAGCTGTTCCCGCAGAAACAGCTGCGTGTGCCAGGCATGGGTCTGCGTGCCGCGCCGCAGGCCGATCCAGGGATACTGCGTCAGCTCCCGCAGGGTGTGCGCGCCCTGCGCCAGGGCCGCAAACTGCCGCCCGCCCACCAATAACTCCTGAAACGAGCTAAGCGAGGTGCGCCGCACGCTGCCGGGCAGCGATACGGGCGACGTGACTAAAGCGATATCCGCTTCGCCGTCCAGCAGCGCCTGGGTGGTCTGCTGGTTGGTATCGTTGCGGATGCAGCAGCGCACCTGCGGATGCCCGGCCTGAAAGCGCTTGAGCACGGGCAGCAGCGCCCCGTGCAAGGCCGTTTCGCTGGCGCCGATATTGATCACCCCGCCCGAAGCATCCAGGCGCAGCTCCTGCTCCGCCTGGGATAATTGATCAAAGGCGATGCGCGCATGGGCGTACAGGCGCTCGCCCGCTTCAGTGAGCTGTACGCCCCGGTGCGAGCGGGCAAACAGCGCGCAGCCAAGCTGGTTTTCAAGGTTCTGGATGGCTTTTGATACGTTGGGCTGGTTGCTTAGAAGCGCCTGCGCGGCGCGGGTGAAGCTGCCGCAGCGGGCCACATAGTAAAATACGCGGTAGTAATCATAGGTAATGTTCATGAAACAGCCTCTCCATACCGGTTTTACATGGTAACGATTCCATATATGTATGATCTATATGGATGAAAGTATTATATACTATCCCCGCTGCGCCGTAAAGCGCAAAAGGAGGAATCCGCGCCGTGAACAAGGATTTAACCGTAGGAAAGCCAGAAAAGGTGCTGTGGGCCTTCTGCCTGCCGTTGTTTGGCAGCATCATTTTTCAGCAGCTTTACAACATTGCCGACAGCCTGGTGGCGGGCAAGTTTATCGGCGAAAACGCCCTGGCTGCCGTTGGCAACAGCTATGAGATCACGCTGATCTTTATCGCCTTTGCCTTTGGCTGCAATATCGGCTGCTCGGTGGTGGTGTCGCGCTACTTCGGGGCAAAGCTGTATGCCGATATGAAAACCGCCGTGCATACCACACTGATTTTCAGCGGCGCGGTGTGCGCTGTGCTGATGGCGCTGGGGCTGATTTTCCAGCAGCCGCTGCTGCAATTGATCAAGACTCCTGAGGACGTGCTGGCCGATTCCTCGCTGTACCTGGATATCTACATCTGGGGTTTGCCCTTTGTGTTCTTCTATAATATCTCGGAGGGCATCTTCTCGGCCATGGGCGATTCCAAAACGCCCTTTATCTTCCTGGCCTGCTCCTCGCTGTCCAACATCGCCATGGATATCCTGTTCGTCACGGCGTTCAATATGGGCGTGGCGGGCGTTGCCTGGGCCACCTTCCTGTGCCAGGGGATCAGCTGCCTGCTGGCGCTGTACTTTGTGCTGCGCAGGCTGGCGAAGATCCGCATCGAGGACGACCGCGCACGCCTGTTTTCGCGCCGCATCCTGGGGGAGATCGTGCGCATCGCCCTGCCAAGCACTTTGCAGCAGAGCTTTATCTCGGTGGGCAACATCGTTATCCAAAGCGTGGTCAACAGCTTTGGCGCCAGCGTAATGGCCGGGTATTCGGCGGCAATCAAGCTGAATAACCTGGTGATCACCTCCTTTACCACACTGGGCAACGGAATATCCAACTATACCGGCCAGAACCTGGGCGCGGACAAGCCCGACCGCGTGCGTGCGGGCTTCAAGGCCGGGGTCAGGATGGTGTGGCTGCTGTGCGTGCCGCTGGTGGCGCTGTATCTGCTGTGCGGCGAGGCGCTGATCCGATTCTTTATGAACGCGCCCTCCGTGCTGGCGGTGGAAAGCGGCTTGCAGCTGCTGCGTGTGGTTGCGCCCTTCTACTTTGTGGTATCGGTCAAGCTGGCAGCGGACGGCGTCCTGCGCGGGGCCGAGATGATGCGCGCCTTTATGGTAAGCACGCTGACGGATCTGGTGCTGCGCGTGGCGCTGGCAGTGTTCCTGTCGGGCGGCATGGGTACGCTGGGTGTGTGGAGCGCCTGGCCCATCGGCTGGTGCGTGGCTACGGGGCTGTCGCTGCTGTTCTATCTGCGCAAGTTCAAAAAGCAGCCGGTCGCCGCCTAAAAATTCTTGACAGGTCTAATTTTCGCCGTTTGGCCGGGTAGCCAGACGGCGATTTTTGTTGTATAATATAAACCTTAATACGAAGCATACCGCACACGATGGGAGGACGCCGGATGAACATCCTGCATTTGAAGTACGCCGTTGAGGTGGCCAAGGCCGGGTCGCTCAGCAAAGCGGCCGAGGCGCTGTACATGAACCAGCCCAACCTCAGCCGCGCCATCAAGGAGCTGGAGGCGTCGCTGGGCATCACCATCTTTGGCCGCAGCGCCAAGGGCGTGTACGTTACCCCCGAGGGGGAGGAGTTTTTGGGCTACGCGCGCAAGATCCTCAGCCAGATCGACGAGGTGGAGGCCATTTATAAAAGCGGCGCGCCCGTGCGCCAGCGGTTTTCCATCTCCGTGCCGCGCGCCAGCTATATCAGCGCTGCCTTCGCGCAGTTTTCCAAGCGCCTGGGCCCCGAGCGCGCCGAAATCTTCTATAAAGAAACCAACGCCATGCGCGTGATCCGCAATATCCTGACCGCCGATTACAAGCTGGGCATCCTGCGCTATGCCTCCAACTATGATAAGTACTTTAAGGAAATGCTGGATGAAAAGGGCCTCACGGGCGAGCTGGTGACGGAGTTTCACTATGTGCTGCTGATGAACGAAAAGCACCCCCTGGCCGGTAAGGAGACCATCTCCTTCGCCGACCTGCGGCCTTTCATCGAGATTGCCCACGCCGATCCCTATGTGCCCTCGCTTCCCCTGTCCACCGTCAAAAAGGAGGAGCTGCCCGACGATATCGATCGCCGCATCTTCGTGTTTGAGCGGGCCAGCCAGTACGACCTTTTGCAGCAGAACCCCGAAACCTTTATGTGGGTGTCGCCCGCGCCGGAGGATACCCTCAGGCGCTACGGCCTGGTGCAGCGCGCCTGCCCCGAGAATCAAAAGGTGTACCGCGATATGCTGATTTATCGCAAGGATTACAAGCTGACCGAGCTGGATCAGGATTTTATCACCGAGCTTTGCAAGGCAAGAAGGCAATATCTCAACATTTAATCGCCGCGTTTCGCGCCGGATTTGTCATAATCTGAAGTTTTTTAACCAATCGCTCATTATATATCGATAATGATAATACAGATATATCAAACTTACAATTCCAATCGCGCTTCCGTTATCGTATAATAGCCATGGTTCTCCGGTGGAGGGCCCTGCGCGCTTCAGGGAAGCGTAGGAATGAAGGAGTGAGCGATAAGATGAAAAATTATGAAATCGTTGACGGCGTAGAAAAGCTGGAGGCTGCGATTGCCCGCGTGCGCGCGGCGCAGCAGCGCTTTGCCACCTATACCCAGGAACAGGTAGACCGCATTTTCCTGGCGGCCGCCATCGCTGCCAACCAGCAGCGCATCCCCCTGGCCAAGCTGGCCGTGGAGGAAACCGGCATGGGCGTGGTGGAGGATAAGGTGATCAAAAACCACTACGCCGCCGAATATATTTATAACGCTTATAAGGATACCAAAACCTGCGGTGTAATCGAGGAGGACAAGGCCTTTGGTATCCGCAGGATCGCCGAGCCTATCGGCGTGATCGCGGCGGTTATCCCCACCACCAACCCCACCTCCACCGCCATTTTTAAAACCCTGGTCGCCCTGAAAACCCGCAACGGCATCATCATCAGCCCCCATCCCCGCGCCAAGAAATCCACCATCGCCGCCGCCAAGGTGGTGCTGGAGGCTGCTGTGGCCGCGGGCGCGCCCGAGGATATCATCGCCTGGATCGATGTGCCCTCGCTGGATATGACCAATCTGGTGATGAAGGAAGCCGATATCATCCTGGCCACCGGCGGCCCCGGCATGGTGCGCGCGGCCTATTCCAGCGGCAAGCCTGCCCTGGGCGTGGGCGCGGGCAACACCCCCGCCATCATCGACGACAGCGCCGATCTGGTGCTGGCCGTCAACTCCATCATTCATTCCAAGACCTTTGACAACGGCATGATCTGCGCCTCCGAGCAGTCGGTCATCGTGCTGGACAAGGTGTACGATGCGGTCAAGGCCGAGTTCGCCGCCCGCGGCTGCTATTTCCTCAACCCCGATGAAACCGACCGCGTGCGAAAGACCATCCTGATCAACGGCGCGCTCAACGCCAAGATCGTGGGCCAAAGCGCCGCCAGGATCGCCGAGCTGGCGGGCGTTACCGTGCCTGAGAATACCAAGATCCTCATCGGCGAGGTCAGCAGCGTGGAGCTGAGCGAGGAGTTCGCCCATGAAAAGCTGTCCCCTGTGCTGGCCATGTACCGCGCTTCCGATATCCAGGACGCCTTCGGCAAGGCTGAGCGCCTGATTGCCGACGGCGGCTTTGGCCACACCTCCTCCATTTACCTCAACACCCTTACCGAGCAGGCCAAGCTGGATGAGTTTGCCGGCCGCATGAAGACCTGCCGTATCCTGGTGAACACCCCGGCCTCCCAGGGCGGCATCGGCGATCTGTACAACTTCAGGCTTGCGCCCTCCCTGACGCTGGGCTGCGGCTCCTGGGGCGGCAACTCCGTATCCGAGAACGTGGGCGTAAAGCACCTGCTCAATATCAAGACTGTGGCTGAACGGAGGGAGAATATGCTGTGGTTCCGCGCGCCGGAAAAGGTGTATCTGAAGAAGGGCTGCCTGCCGGTGGCGCTGAGCGAGCTGAAGACCGTGATGGGCAAGAAGAAGGCCTTCATCGTAACCGACTCCTTCCTGTATCATAACGGCTACACCAAGCCGATTACCGACAAGCTGGACGAAATGGGCATCCAGCACACCACGTTCTTTGACGTCGCGCCCGATCCCACCCTGGCCTGCGCCAAGGCTGGCGCCAAGCAGATGACCGATTTCGCGCCCGACTGCATCATCGCCCTGGGCGGCGGCAGCGCCATGGACGCGGCCAAGATCATGTGGGTGATGTACGAGCATCCCGAGTGCGACTTTATGGATATGGCCATGCGCTTCATGGATATCCGCAAGCGCGTGTACACCTTCCCCAGGATGGGCGAAAAGGCCTACTTCATCGCCATCCCCACCTCCGCCGGCACGGGCAGCGAGGTAACGCCCTTCGCCGTTATCACCGATGAGCGCACGGGCGTCAAGTATCCCCTGGCCGATTACGAGCTGCTGCCCAAGATGGCCATCATCGACGCGGACTTCCATATGACCGCGCCCCGCGGCCTGACCGCCGCCAGCGGTATCGACGCCGTTACCCACGCGCTGGAGGCCTATGCCAGCATGATGGCTACCGATTTCACCGACGGTCTGGCGCTCAAGGCCTTGAAGGTCATCTTTGAGTACCTGCCCCGCGCCTATGACAACGGCCCCAACGATCCCGAGGCCCGCGAGAAGATGGCCAACGCCGCCACCATGGCCGGTATGGCCTTCGCCAACGCCTTCCTGGGTGTGTGCCACTCCATGGCGCATAAGCTGGGCGCCTTCCATCACCTGCCCCACGGCGTGGCCAACGCCCTGATGATCGAGCAGGTGCTGCGCTTCAACGCGGCCGAGGCTCCTGCCAAGATGGGCACCTTCCCGCAGTACGATCATCCCCACACGCTGGCGCGCTACGCCGAGGTGGCCGACTACCTGAGGCTGGGCGGCAGCACGGATGAAGAAAAGCTGGAAAACCTGATCAAGGCCGTCAACGACCTCAAGGCCCGCGTGGGCATCAAGGCCACCATCCGTGATTACGGCGTGGACGAAAAGGACTTCCTGGATCGCCTGGACGATATGACCGAGCAGGCCTTTGACGATCAGTGCACGGGCGCGAACCCCCGTTATCCGCTGATGAGCGAAATCAAGCAAATGTATCTGAACGCCTACTATGGCGACCACTGATTGCCGCAGCGCAAGGAAAGGACAGGATAAAACATGAATCTGGACCGTGTAATCGCCGTCCGCACCAACAAGACGGTATACCGCGATGGGGACAAGTGCATCAAGGTGTTTGATTCCGATTACTCCAAGGCGGACGTGCTCAACGAGGCGCTCAACCAGGCGCGCATCGAGGAGACGGGGCTGAACATTCCCAAGGTGCTGGAGGTATGCACCATTGAAGGAAAATGGGCCATCGTGTCCGAATATATCAAGGGCAAGACGCTGTCCCAGCTGATGCAGGAGCATCCCGAAAAGAAGGACGAGTACCTGCGCCTGTTTGTGGAAACCCAGCTGCTGGTGCAGAGCAAGACCTGCCCGCTGCTCAGCCGCCTGAAGGATAAGATGAACCGCAAGATCAGCCAGGCCGATCTGGACGCGACCACGCGTTATGATCTGCACACCCGCCTGGAGGGCATGCCCAAGCATAACAAGGTATGCCACGGCGATTTCCGCCCCTCCAACGTGATCATCTCCGAGGATGGCACGCCCTATGTCATCGACTGGAGCCACGCCACCCAGGGCAACGCCTCCGCCGACGCGGCGCGTACCTACCTGTGCTTCTGGCTCAAGGGCGATCTGGAGGATGCGGAAAAGTATCTGAATCTGTTCTGCGAGCTCAGCGGCACCGACAAGCGCTATGTGCAAAAGTGGATGCCCATCGTGGCCGCCAGCCAGTCCGTCAAGGGCAACGCGCACGAGCGTGAGTTCCTGCTGTCCTGGGCCAACGTAGTGGATTATGAATAAGGAGAATACCGCCATGAAAATTACCGTTTGTATCGGCTCTTCCTGCCACATCAAGGGCTCCCGCCAGGTGGTGGAGCAGCTGCAGCAGCTTATCAGCGAGAACAACCTGAAGGATCGCGTGGAGCTGGCCGGCACCTTCTGCATGGGCAAGTGCCAGCAGGGCGTATGCGTGACGGTGGACAACGCTTTCCACTCCGTCAGCCCCGATACCGTGAAGGACTTCTTTGAGAAAAACGTGCTGAGCCAGCTTGCCTGAACCGCATGATCGGGTATAAAAAACGCCAGTCCCGCGACTGGCGTTTTCCCGCGATTGGATGTATAATGCGGGAGTGCAGAAGGGGACGGGGGACGAGGGGAGGACGGTACTTTCTTGAGTCAAGAAAGTACCAAAGAACCGGTTTGCGACGTAAATGCTGCTTGTGTTAAACCGGATGTGGCTTTGGTTACAACGCAGGGCAGGAAAAACCTTGCGCTGCCTGGTCTGGAGCAAGCTCCGCCCAGTCATCCCTTCGCTTTTCCCCTTCGGTCTGGCTTCGCCAGCCCTCGCGTCCAGCTGCGCTGTCCTGCGGGCGATAGCTGAGTGCGGAAAACATTCGTGCGATTGGCAGCAGTTGGCAAGAGTAATCCACCAAAAGCCTTCTCCTCAAGGAGAAGCCTTTTGGTGGCCGTTCTTTTCAACTATCGCTAATCGTTGCGTTTGATTCCTGTAGCCAACCACTGCCCCGCGGCACGCCGATGTAATCGGCGCGGGGCGTGCGTAGCACGACCGAAGGGGAAACATTCAAGGGGACGGATGGCGCTTGCGCCGATCCGGACACGCGAATTTTCCCTGCC
>ERZ1026772.66-NODE-66-length-75731-cov-18.157897_pt1 | contig 75731 bp, 143 predicted proteins | sample MGYA00380124_ERZ1026772 | MGnify/ENA primary metagenome ERZ1026772 (study PRJEB33269, sample SAMEA4719760) | human gut metagenome | biome: human-associated habitat; feature: organic feature; material: feces | place: Cameroon | collected 2013-10 ...
AGAGTCGCCCGATGAGCCAATCTGAGCATAGTAGCCCGATGAGCCAATCTGAGCATAGTCGCCCGATGAGCCAATCTGAGCAGAGTCGCCCGATGAGCCAATCTTAGCAGAGTCGCCCGATGAGCCAATCTTAGCAGAGTCGCCCGATGAGCCAATCTGAGCATAGTAGCCCGATGAGCCAATCTGAGCAGAGTCGCCCGATGAGCCAATCTTAGCAGAGTCGCCCGATGAGCCAATCTTAGCAGAGTCGCCCGATGAGCCAATCTGAGCAGAGTAGCCCGATGAGCCAATCTGAGCAGAGTAGCCCGATGAGCCAATCTGTTTCTTTCTGTCTCCGTTGTCGTTCAACGCTCCATACGTCTTAACCTTTGATGGTGAGGTAACATCTTTCAGCCACTCGACACCGATATTGATGATGTCTGCCAGCTTCAACTCAGCCTTAATCTTGATATGTGAAGAACATACCTTTGTTGACTTTTCTTCTTCGTCAATCTTGCCAGACTGCTCTACCTCGGCAAAGCGAGATTTTAGCATATCGTAGTAGTCCCATACTTCCAAAGGAGACTTGCAAGCGTGAAAACCTCGATTACAACACTTGATTTGTCTGTCCATATCATACTCTTTTCCAACTTCGTACTGGAATCCACGGCATTGCATATCCTTGTCAAAGCCTTTGTACGATTTAATCACTTTTTCACTCATGTTATATCTATTTATGCCCGAAGGCGTTAATACTTTGTAATTTCAAATTGGTCGTAAAATGATGATTTAGCAACATGTGGTTCAACACCAAGGCTGTTACTGTCTGTTACCATCACTATCTCCATATCACCCTCTTCATCGTAAACATCTTGAAGCTGTTGAATAAATTCACTTATAAGCATTTTATTATATTTTTATGCCCGAAGGCGTTATTAACTTATTCAAAATAGTTTTCTGAATCTCCGTCACAACTTTCATGCTCACATACATTCCGTTTCCAAATCTCACAATAAAGTAAATCTGTTTCAGTTGGTTTTGCATGCTTGCAGTATTTACAAACTTGATACATTGCATCCATACCTACACCTCCATTTCGTGTTTGATGCCTAGCCCGAATAGAAGGTGCTGGAGTTCGTGAATATACTTTATTGTAAAAAGCATGTTTTTTTCATTTATGTAAGTGTATATACCATCTTCTGTAAATTCAAGTACTACATAATTTGCATTTTTTATCTTTAAAGCATACTTACCATTTATAGACTTCCACCCATTCTTCTCTAGAATCTCAGGAGTAAGGAGCATTGGTACTACATCATCTTTATGTGAAAGATATGTTTCGGAAAAAGCATCTCGATTTCGAGTATACACCATATTTTTAACAGTTTTTATTACTATTAAAACTTTTGTATAGTACTTATTTGTCACTAAATCTCCTGGAATATATTCTAATTTATCCATACGCTTTATTTCACTCTTTTAAATCTAATAACTGCGTCAATATATCCTGCTGACGGCAGATAAAAATGATAAGTACCACCAGAATGCCCAATACATGCATGAGCATTAACAGCCACATTCTTAATGGTATAAATTTCCGTTTTACCGTCCACGAAAGTAAGTTCATACATTCTTGTCTCGGTTTTAACCGGTTCACTTTTGCAAGCTACAAATAGCAATGCTGGTAGTATAACTAAAAATACTTTTTTCATACGCTTTACTTTTTATTATCCATCATATAAGCCATATCGTGTACTTTGTGACACATTTGGCAAACATCTTCGAGACTTCTTGTATCCCAATTATAATATAACCTTCCATAACTTTCGGTTATTACTACAACCTGTCTGTCACGGAGGATTCGCCATATCATTTTCAACTTCTCTTTCATGCTAATTCCCTCCTAATTCAATATAAACTTTTTCCAAAACTTCTAACGGATAGTCATCCAGATTGAGATTATGTATTCTATGAATGATAATTCTCTTACGGTATTCTAATTCTATTGCCTTTATCTGCTCCTCATCTTTAGGGATTTCAATTCTACGAGAGAGGATATAAGATGATACTCCGTATTCAAATCCGCCAGACTTCCGATATTTAATATTATCTACAACGACCAATGTTTTAGTTACTCTTTTAACAACGGCAATTTTTCTGTTGTCGTATTTGTCGTAAGCTACAACCTTATCGCCAACTACTAAATCTTTAAGCTCTTTCATTTTCTACCTCGCTTTCTATTTAAAAGTTTCTGACCATACTCCTTTTGTGAAGTTGTATTGACTACAAAATTATAAGAAAACTTTGGTGCCCTTTGATAAAGGTAACACCCATCAATATCACGATACATCATTGTTCACCTCCTTCCTTTGGGAATAAATCATCAATATATAGCCACTTTTCTATAGGTACTCTTTCAACAAATCCTTTCCAAGATTTGAAGTCTTTTACTTGGGCTAATGAATAATAGTTGCCTACATTATAGTGTATCAATATCCATTCATCATATCCTTCTGGTTTTTCACTAGCAGGATGCCACAAGCCCTTTAAGAACTCTTCCTGCATCCACTTAGCACCATCCTTGAAATCTTCAATACTTCTAAGCTGAAAATATGCAGTTTCGTTGATATGCTTGCTAAGTACTACTGCCCTTGCAGCAATATCAATTTCTTTTTCGTCTATCATAATCTACCCTTTCTTTTTCTAAGTTCTAACATTCTCCTAGTTCTGCGGTTTTCTTTGCCAGAAGGAGGGTTGCAAACACACTTTAGTTGCGGAATGCAATCATAATCTCTATAGATATAAGCTTCATTGATAGCATTGATTTCTTCACTAGTCAAAGCTTCTTTAAGTGATACACCAGTTGGTGTTACAATTATCTTTGCATCGTCTCTAATCATACCTAGCCCTCCACATCTTTAGTTGTGCCAAGCAAGTGCTCGTTGCCCTCGTAAGGAATGCACTGCCGATAGATGGAGCCTACACATTGAAACATTTTACCATCTATATGTGAAAATAACCCAACTTTCCAAGGTGTATCATTATCATCTCTACACAACACCTTATCAAAAGGTTTCAGCCCGACCTTTGGCTTCAAGTCCACAATTTGCTTCTTATCACTATCCCAAGCCTTGCCTTCCTTTGCTAAGGCTGAGAAGAGTTGCTGTTTTTCTTCTTCTGTAGCAAGGCGAAGTCTATTTGGGTCATCGTCATCAAATGCAGGTATATCATAGTCGATAGCTTCATCATATCTACCATTATTTACTAGTCGAGCATAATAACGTTTTGTATCACCATTAATGTTTAAGATATGAATTGAAGGATAATGAAAACCATCGCTTTCAGCATAGACTATATCCCCATCCTTGAACTCTGGCTGAACGGATTCAATCTCCAAGGTATCCATGTTCAACTTGCCACCCAACCTCTCCTCTATGGTGTTGATGTAGGTCTGGGCATCATCATTTGCTTTAATGAATACAGAAGTTTCCATGCAGTGCACATGGTCGTCAAACTGTTCTATATGATCATTATCTTCCCAAAGATAATATTTTCCTTTGAAAGTACGATATGTATCATCTTCAAATCCTTCAAAGATGATATGTACGGTTCCATCTTTGTGTACCAGTACATCGCCTTTCTTCCAAGCGAACTTCTCCCAATCACGCATTGATTTGCTTGGGTAGATGCACAAAACTCCTTCCTTGCACAATTTACCGTCTTTATCGAACCATGGTTCTTTATTATGATGCTTAACTTGAAAAGCATCACATACATCAGTAACGATATATAACGTAACACTTCCAAACATATCAGTCCAGAGTTTCGTACCTTGTGGCTTATCCTTCAAAATTTTTGCTATATTAATCTTTGCATCCATAATTAAATCGACTTTTGCATTAAACAATGTTGGTAATGGCTCATACTATTAAAAGTATCTTTTGTTGTTTTTGGCAACTCCCCTTCGTAAGGAATGACTTTCAAGCTATCAATGAAATCAGCATTCTCGGTATATACTTCGGTATTATGCTCATTCATAAATACTTTCTGCGCTGATGTAGAATGACTTTCAGCTCTCAACTTACCGAGTGAACGCCAAACCTGTTTGCGATGGATGAACAACCCATGCAAAGGAATTGTCTTTACTTCTACTTTTGTTTCCATAACCTTAACCATTTAAAGATGATAATAACTATTTGATACCCTTGCATTCCAATCAAAGCAGCCCACGGCATCCGGCTTTAAGAAGCGTTTCTCTAACTTCTCCAAAGCCTCTTTATACTTCTGCTCCATGTGCTTGCAATGAAGTCTCTGAGCGGTTCTAAGTTGCTCGACAATACCCTTGCGAGCAACTCTATATTGTTTGTCGGACATCATAGCCTTATTCGTTTACATAGTTGATTACGTGCTCTTGGGCTTGCTCATGCAAGTTATCGAAAGCGTCTTCTATAACTTTAGCTACTTGGTCGCCATTAAGGTTATCCAGTATTTCGCCAGCTACTTCAACCATCTTATCTATAGGTAAGGAACAGAACTTATCTACTATGAAGTTCTTCTGCTCGTTGATGGTCATATCATCGAACAAGTCCGATAAATCTACTTCAACTTTATAATCTGCCATAATCTTTGAATCTTAAATGTAATTAGTTGTACCATACATCATTTGGCATAAGAGCCAATTTCCATCCATATTCTAATTCATACCTTAATATTTTAAGGTCGTTGCTAGTTACAGATGAAAGACCAACAAACTTATTTTCGTACTCCATAACCTAATTGTTTAGTTACCATACTTGTAATGCAAATAATTAGCCTCTGAGCCGAAATAAAGCTCGGTATCGCTCATATTTGCCTCTTCTAAACGATTCTCAATATCCTTGTAAGAAGGCACGCAATCCTTAACTCTTTGGCAGAACAAAGGATATTTTGAAGAAACGTCTTCTCCGTCTTCATCATAGATATTAATCTTATCTACATTGTAATATGGATAAGAAGAAACATTTCCATTTGAATGGATAACCTTTCTACTCTTAACAGAAACCACGATTTCGGCAGGTTTGTCAATAGCATCAAACTCGCAAACAAAATCATCAAGCTGAGCCTCGATAGCGGCATCATCAAACTTCTCTGATAATTTCTTAAAAAACTTTTTCATTTTCTTCTTACAGTTTTTAAGGTGTGTCTCACCTTTTCAAATTAGTAACCTTGTTTCTTAATTACGATGCAAAGATACAAATAAGTTTTGAAATATGCAAGTTATTTAATGTGTTTCTTTTAGTATTTAACATACTATAATATTATACACCAAAAGTTTGCTGACGTTAACACAAAAATCCCCACCACTACATTATTATATATAGTGATGGGGCAAAGCTACCTAAAGGCATTTTACCTTTGTGTTACTTATCTTTCTTATCTATAATTTCGACGAAATTGCCAATTCCCAAACGAGCCTTGTTGATGCAAGACGCAATCCAACCTATCAGATAGGCAGAAGGCTCGTCTCCGTGTTCCATACCAATAGCATCCTCGATGGCATCGCAAGCGTGAGAAGCCTCGTGGCAGCAATAGTCCATCGACATATCCTTCGAGCATTGAAACGAAACAAGAACACCACGCCTTTTGTCGCTCTTTCTGACAGCATCGGAATATGTAACGCCGCCGTAATCACTATCGGGAGCATTGCACCCGTCAAAGCAGTAGTCTATCAGCTCTTTCAGGTCTTTACCGATGTGTACCCAAAGTTTCAAAGGGTAGATTCCGTTTCCGTATTCGTAATATCCTTTCTTCTTCATATTCTCAACTATTTAAATTTCTCAAAATAGAACTCAATTTGTTTATCAAAGTGCTCTTCTATTAAGCCATAAGCGAGCGACATCTTTACTTGGAAAGAAGCCTTACCATTAAGCAATCCTTTAGCCTGTCTTGTAATCTCTGAGCGAAATTGTTCCAAACTCATATCTCGCTTACGAAGATTGCAAGACCTGCAAGACGGCATATAGTTTTCCATGCAATCATCGCCATGGGAAACAACAAACTTGCCATCCTTGTCGCTCCACCGAGAGTAACAACCTCGATTCTTCGGAACAAGATGGTCAACCTGCATATCCTTATACTCTATACTCTTACCGCAATAAGCACAATGCCCATCGTATTTGCGATATATTTTGAGTCTATCTTCTTTTTTCATAACTTCTTCAGAAATTTAAGTTGAAACCCTTCTGCCTTTTTTATTCCTGGGTATAGTTCCGTTAGAACCTCCCATGCTCTTGTCTTGTGCCGATGCCACATAGTTACCGGATGCACACGCTCACCACTTGGTAACACATAGAAATCTGCCTTAATGGTATCAATATGCTCATAGTTTGCAGCTTTATATATAGTTCCCTTGTTACCTATGGACGTATCGGCATAAGATATAAGGTACTTGATTTCCTTATGCGTTGCCCTAATATACTTGTGCAAGAGAGAAAGACAAATCGTCTCGCTAAACTTTGGCATATCATCAGACAACCACATTCGGTCAAATTCCCTCACTTGATGGTAATCTAACACTTCGCCCTTCTCGGTCTTGATATGCGGTCGGATTCCATACCCTATTTGCATAGCACCCCTAATCTTGCCTTTGTATAAGACCAAGAGGTTTAAACAACTGTTCTTCGTTACCTTATGAGAGAAATGGTGTGGAACGATGATAGCGTCAGCCTGTGCCTTATCACATTCCAATAACCTTATTTCCTTTTCCTTACATTCGTAACCGATAATAAATCCGCAGAGACCTAGCACTGGTGACTTGTTCAACTTTCTTCTTTTCATATCAATAATACCTCCAAAAATAACGTTTGAAATTATCAAGCAAATGCTCTATACAAGCATTGATTTCGCCTTCTCTCAAGAATCTATTGCAAAATTCTACCAATTCATCACGTACCAACCCACGTTTTAAGGCTTCGTCTCTCATAGCTTTTATCAGAGCATCCGTAATCTCTTTATTCCCATTTCTTACAACTGGATCACATTGAAATATCATACACATAACTAAAATTTAGAACAGACTTAATTGCCTACTCATGTTCTTTAATTCGTTATTGGCAAAATCGACTTGTCGTTGGTCTATCTCAAAGCCGACATACTGCCTTTCAAGATTAACACAAGCCCTTGCCGTTGTACCGCTCCCCATAAATGGGTCTAGAACGACATCACCAACATTTGTTGAGTTTCTGATTAGTATCTCCATCAACTTCACTGGTTTTTCTGTTTGATTAATCAACCCATCCTTATCCTTGCGTTTGTTGGTAGGAATAGGAACACTCAGAATATCAGATGTACCACATTCATTTATAGGTCTGTCACCTCCTTTGCGGAGCATGATGATATACTCTTTCTGAGCCATATAATAACGACCACATATCTTTGCGCATTTATCCCATATTAAGCATTTAGTGAAGTGAAATTCGCTCTTTCCTATCACATCAAGAAAATGCATTAAGTTAAAATCATTACACATCAGATAACAATGAGACCTGTCCTTTAATATCCGGTACAAATCATTAATATACTCGGAAATATCAATATCGTTGCTTTTGAATATCTTACCCTTTCTCGTCTGAGAGTCAGTCCAATATCCTCCCATATTCCCTGAGCCGCCTCTAGACTGAACCGGATAAGCCACATCGGAACATACGAGGTCTATGCTATCATTGTCTATCAGCTTCAATAGCTTTCTGCAATCGCCTTGGTAAATTTTATTAATCTCCAGCATATCCAAACATATCTTTTTGGTTAGACATTTCTTCCTTAATTCTTCTCTGTGCCACATTGAAATAATCCTTATCCAATTCAAAGCCAAGGAACTTTCTGTTGGTACGCAAACAAGCAAGAGCCGTACTTGCGCTGCCCATAAAGCCGTCAAACACCAAGTCGCCTTCATTTGATGATTTCAAGATGCATTGCATTAGCAAAGGGATTGGTTTCTCGTTCTGATGTACCAATTTATCTGATGGAACTCTATCAAAGTCCCATACATCCTCCAAACGCTTCCCATTTATGGTTCGTCTGCCTTTATTCAAGTACAGGATTGGCTCGTAACATTGACCATATTGCGCCTCTAAATCTCCAGCCATATGGTTGTTCTTTCGCCAAATGAGCACATTCTTAATGGTAAACCCTGCATTCCTCGCTTGTTGCATAAAAAAGTCTAAGGTCTTGGCACTACAGAAAATATAAGCAGCACTATCATCCTTTAAAATCCGGTAGCATTCGCTCATATAATCAATAATCAATTGCTCATTATCATCATTGAGTATTTCCTTAGAGAAACGATGGTCGTCAGCTCTCCACCCAGTCTTGTAGGCTATGCAATACGGAGGGTCAGTAACAATCAAATCCACCTCCCCACTCTCTATTTGTTTCATTCCTTCTATACAGTCGGAATTGTATATTCTGTTTAATTCTAGCATATCAAATCTCTTTAATAGCGTTAACATAAGCTTCGTGAGCTTCTTCTTGCGTCCCAAAGCATCCGATATAAATTTTCTTCTTACCTATCTGGTACTGAGCTTGCCATTTTCTGTTGTTCTTATTCCACGTCACGCCCAAGTATACCGATGAAGTCTTCTTTGCTATAGCCGAATAAACCATATTGTATCTTGCAGTGCAATACTCCAAGTTGTCTACATCGTTATTCGTCTTGTCGAAATCCTTATGATTCACCATCGGCAACGCATCTGGATTCTCCAAGAAAGCCTGAGCTACCAAACGATGGATATAGAACATTTTGCGTTTTCCGTTCTTGTAAAGCCATACCTTCAGATAACCTTTTGGTGTCTTGCAAGGTGCGATTTCCTTTAATTTGGACGTTCTCCCAATAGTAAAAACATGCCCTTTCTTGCTTACACAATATCTTTCGTAACCCTTTACAGGTCTTATATCACCAAGAAATCTAGCAACACATTTATCTTTCATTGTTACCTCCTTTTTCAAAGAAACTTGAATATATAGATTGCGCCTCCGATGTATCTAATAAATCAATATCATCATAAAACCTTCTGTACACAACGCCAAGCTTTTCATCATTTCCTATTTCTCTTGCTTTGGCTATTTGCTCACATGATTCCATAAGAAATGCACTAATCTTCTCATAACTTTGCATCTGTGTCTTCTTTAGCATATCCATGCTTACAAAGGTTTTGTAGTGTATAATATGCTTATCTTGATCATACTCGGTGAGTATCAGACCTTCAGGAATAGCAAACACCACCCTTTTAGTCTTGTCATCGCCATAAAGCTGAATCGCACCTGTAAACGATGTATATATCTTTTGTAATATCTTTGCTATCGGTAAATCCTTTTTCAAAAACCTTTCAGCAAACCTCTTCATAAAATGAACGCTCATAGCAAAACAATCCTCGCTATACCCTTCATTTCTGCTCATAGGAATATACTCGTTAGTCTCCTTCAGATAAATGAATACACCGGAAGCAAAGACATCACCATGTTTTACACCTACCACTATGAAATAATCGGCATTTGGTGTAGCAAACTCAAAGGTCTTTGTTATTTGCCTAACTTTCTGTCTTTTCATTTCACGTTTAAGCTCATTAGCTTTTCGCATCTGAAACTCATAGATTCTTGTTTCATCTAAGTTTCGTACTCTACGCATCTCACCCGAAGTCATACTTGCTGTTATCATGTGCATTCCTCCTTTTTAATCTTTGATAACCAACAATCCCAGATTCTTGTAGCTACATTAGCCATCATAACAGGAGGAACACACATTCCGCAAGCAAACCAAGGTTTCATGCCATTAAAGTCATAATCCATCGGAAATGTTGATGCTAAAATCGTATCATGTGCTGAAAGATAACTTGGATTATCATAATACACAAGTCTATCCTCCATTGCTGATATAGTATTGCATACCTTGTTCTTTTTGAGAAACATGTTATTGAACATAGAAAGACGATTATCCATCCGCTTGACAATATCACCGATAGAATTATCTTTCTCATTTCTATGCTCCCAATACTTCATCATTCCTTTAGGTATTTGCCTTCCACAATAGTCAGAGAACTCATCCAAGACAATTTCTTTCTCGTTGAAGTCCATATCTATCTTAGGCACTCGCTCGAACAAATCCTTTTGAACCATAAACGGCTCGCAAAGGTCTTTACGTAACCCAATAAAGAATACCCTAGGTCTGTTTTGAGGAACGCCCATGTTACGTGCATTAAGAAGCCAATGCTGCAAGATATATCCGGCATCATCCATCTGTCTATAAATCTCCTTTACGTACTCGATGGCTTCACCTTGTAATAAACCTTGAACATTCTCAAAAACCACTACCTTTGGCTTTAGTTCTTTAGCGAGGTCGATTGAGTAGAAAGCCAAATCGTCAAGCCTTTGCGCCTTCTGACCTTCTCGGAATACTTTTTCCTTTCCCCAAGCCTTTTGGCGGTCACCTGCAATACTGAATACCGAACAAGGAAAACTAGCATCCAGTATATCCAAATTATGAAGCCCTTCTTTCATAATACGCCCCCCCATATTGATATTGGCAATCAGCTCACGAATATCACAATTGAAAGAATACTTGACATCGTGATTCTTCAAGTACATCTTCATAACCTTTGGGTCTATCTCGTTACAGGCTACAACATCGTAGCCAGCTAATTTATAACCAAAGGAACTGCCACCTCCGCAACAGAAGCAAGACATCACCTTACCTTTGTCTTTTGTGAAATTAGCATCTTTTTTAGTCCATCTATAAGGGAACTTGTGCTCGTTTTTATACATTTATCTACCATAAAAAAACAATCGTTAATAAAAACCGATGTATAAAAATAACCACAAGTAATATGGTTGTAAAAAGGGACTCTAACCCTTGAATTTAGATTCTGTTTTCTTCGGCAATGCGTCTTAAATAATCATCCGCAGCATTATCGTCTATTTTCGACTTAAGAGACATTCCTGTGTTATATCCTATCATTAAGGACACATTCTTGCTCTTTTTCTTGTTCTTTCCATATCTCCAGCTAAAGACCTTTCCTAGCCAAGCTATACCTACAATACCATCTGATACAATTATTGTCGGCAACAAAACAAATACTTTATATATCATCGCAATCTAATTGAGAGTTAAAAATATATCTATTCTGATTCAACCAAAGCTCCACGTAGTCAGCCTTGATTTTCAGAAATTCTTCATATGTGTAGCATTTCTGCTGCTTACCACCTTTATTCCAATAATAGGCAACTCCTCCCAAAGAAAAGAAGTCTATCAAGTCCATTTCCTTTCGCTCCGGTTCTTCACGCTTTTTCTTTTGCCTATATCTACTTACAGCAAGCAATATGAGACAAACGCAAAGCAACATGGAAACCAGTATCTCGAATATTAACATTACGTCTTGCATCTCATTTAAAAACAAAAACACGAAACTACCGATTGCAAAGTCAAAGGAATTGTGACTCGGACTGCCTTTCGGTATAGTCCATCGGGTTTCGTGTCTCTAATATCTTATCAATTTCTTAAATCGCCATTTTATCCTTTTTTGTTCTGCGCTTGCAAAGATAAATAATATTTCGCTAACTTGCAAGTGTTTTAGTGCTTTTAATACTTTATTTGCATTATTTTAAACTTATCCTTTTTTGAAGTTCATTCCAAACTCTTCTTCCGTTACCTCATACATTACATCACCACATGCTACTCTTTGCTTGTCTTTTGCCATCAGCAATAAGTTTCTATAAGGTATCTCTTTCACGACTTCTTGGTAAGATAAGTGCAGACTATCCATAAAAGATGCAATCTGCCCTAAGAGTGTATCATTACCTATGGTCGTGGTTTTGCTATCATCCTTGCCGCACTCTTCGCCAAAATTGATAGCGTCTGAAAATCCTTTATAGAGATTAAGGAATAAGCCGTTTGTAAGCCATTGACAACCTCTTCAAGCGTCCCTTTAGATAATTCATCACTAATGGATTCATCACCTAGTATGAACACGGACAACGCCTTGCAAGCATCATCCAAATTCTTAAGCATTCCTAAGACTTCCGCTAAGGTCTTGCCATCTTCGAAACTATCTAGGTATTTAGCCGCCTTGACCAATTTTATAATTGTAGGTGGTGAAACGTAATAAGCCTTTCCATTCACGATTATCGTTACGGTGTCCTCTCCAAGAATTGCATCCGCAACTAATTTACTTGCCTTACTCATGGTTCTGAATATTAAAAAAGGGGAACGGCATTAACACCATCCCCCTCTATCATTTATTGCCTATGTCTTATTCCTGTTCCACAACCGCAGAACCTTCCCATTGGTACTCGCCAGCCACACCATCGGTCTCGCTTTCCATAGCAACGGCAGAAATACCCAAAGTGATATTCTTGTCCTGCTGGTCACCCTTGGCCACGATAGCTGCATTTGAGAAGACGATGTAGTTTCCGGTCTTGGTCTGAGCAACAATACACTTGTTGATGTTTGCCAAATCTTGGCTAGAAGACCAACCTACTGCGTTCGCCTCCGTTGTAGTCGCTGCTCCGGTTGAATCGTACATCTTACCACCTTGAAGGTCAACCTTATTCTTCCATGAGAAGACACCAATAGAGAATGTAATTGTCTTAGCACCCTCATCGGTCTTGTCACGATAGTAAACCTGTCCGTTCAGCTCGTTCTTGTACTCGGTAACACTAGGGTCATCCTGAGAATATCCCCATGTTCCTTCATGGCTGTTCAAGACCTCTGTAGCGGTTTTCAACCATGTAGCCAACTTAGCAGGTGTATTTGCCTCGGTAAGAGGAGCACCATACCAAATTCTCTTGATTCCAATAAATGGTTTCATCTTATCTTACGTTTAATGTTTCAAAATCAATAGTAATGTTTGCGTAATGACAACTCAACCTACTCTCTTGCTCTATGCCGTGGGAGCGTATAGAATAACGATACCATACTTCCTCAACCTTACCAACATCCTTGTCGGACAAGGTTTCAATAGCCTTTTTTAAAAGCTCGTTCAATTGAGGATTAGCCTCGCCCTCTATATCTTTGAGCAATATGTTTACCTCTATAGTACAATCATTGAAATAGGTCTTGTCTGCACTCATACGCTTAGGAATAATGACTATCAAACCATCATCGGGAATCTTCTCACCGACCATAGGCTTTTCCCCATCAAGTCCACCCTTTTTCAGATGTCCTTTCAGTCTACGTTCCAATCCCATCAACTCCAAGTCATCATAGATTACATGACCAGCATCTATTTCTGTTATCATTGCATATCCTCGATTTCTTTCTTGATATATTGAATACCCGAATCTATAACATCATATCCCCTAGAGGAAACATCAGACGCATATTCGGCTTTGTTTCCAAGGGTTAAGGTATGATCATGTACATTACTATAGTTTGACCTTCTGAGATTACCTGTGCGGTTTCGGTAGTTTCCGTTAGCCTTATCAAGTTCAACGGCTGTTTTACCTAACCTATCAAGGAATTCATCTACTTCCCTTTCTCCCTGCGCAAAGAAAGCGTCTATCTCATCCTTTATAACATCAGACATAGATACTCATATAACCAAGATAATTGCACTTAGGGGCATTATAGACCTTTCCACCTCCTCGGTAGATTCCATCGTCGGAATAGACCTTGACTTCATCACCTTCGGAAATCTGGCACTTGTCACAAACAATGTGATATTTCGGTGTATATATACTACCATTATCGGTAGTGAAATGCTCGGTAGAGTTGTCATCGCACCGACAACGCCCCATTTCTTTCCATTCCTCAGAAGAGCTAATGACCTCGTTGTACTTGTTGACAACCTTATTCACGAACTTCTTCTTTAATATGTGAGGAGAATATAACATAACCTAGACATTTACCAAATATCAGACTTATCCGTGATAGTGGAAAGCCCTAAAGCTGCCACCACTTCATCATCCGGAGCAACACCATATTTTCGGCAAAGCCACATATAGTATTGCCCTATCCTAGAGTAGTCCCAAGAGACAGAGAATCCATTTTCGTTCACATTGCTCATATATGGGGCAAGCATAAGTTCCTCGATTACGGAAATCATCGCCTTGCCTACAACTTGCGAGTTGTCAGACGTATATTCTTCGTCAAGGTCTATACCTGACGAAATATCTTCCAACTGGGCATCGGTAATATTCCAAGCACGCAACTTCTGCGAAATGTATTCTCTTATCTTCATGTGACATCATTATTTCTGAGCCTGACTCATAGCCTCAGCGATTTTCTTTGCAGCCTCCAGCTCGCTCTTTGCTTTTTCGTCAAGTTCCTTTTCTACATTCTCCTTTTCAGAAGTCTCTTCGGTTGACTCGGCAGCATCCTTTTTTGGAGTTTTCTCCTTTTTAGGCTTACTCTCCTTCTTTTCCTTCAAGACTTCCTTTTTAGGTGTCTCTTCTGGTTTCTTTTCTTCTTCCTTTACAGGATTTTCTTTTCCATCATTCAAGACTTCCTTTTTAGGAGCATCTTTAATTTCCTTATCGTCTTTTGGAGATGCAGAACTATTACTGCCCTGCACCTCCAACATCTTGCAAAGCTTACGTTCGATAAGGGAGTTCATGCGTTCTTCGTCAAAGTCCAAGATTGCACCAACTTCATAGATGGTGTTAAAATGGAACTTATCACGGAACGGACTAATTACCTCACCTCTCATAAGCCTAACCTACCGCTTGTGTTGAGTCCAAAGAGTAGATGGCATCAACGTTATTCAAGATAGGAACAACCATTGCTTGTGAGCTAGTGAACTCACGGAGAGGGTCGTTAGTAGAATAACGGCTAGCCAAGATATACTCATCGGCTGACTGATAAGTAACACCTGCAACTGGTCTTGTAGCTTCGGCTACGTTAGTCCAGAACAAATCACCCAAGTTGTCATAGCATGTAAAGGTCATGTGACCCTTAGCCCAAGGGTTGTGTGTTCCCTTCTTGCCGTTAATCTCGGTCTTGATTGTACGGGCTACACGTACCAAGTTAGTCTGCCACTTGTTCTTGAAGATAGAAGCAATCTGCTCAAAGCTCAAAATAGGAATATTGCTATCACTATTGATTGCAATGCCTTGATTGAAGGCAAACTGAGCACGAACCTGCTTGTTCTTGCCAAGTAACTTGATTGTGTAATCATCAAGATAACAAGTAGTGATGGTGTTTTGGTCTTCCATCGCCTTGTCGTAAACCAATTGGATGTCATCAAGAGGAGTTGCATCCTCTGCGTCCCAAGCCTTAGCACCGTGACCAAACTTATTTTTCTCGGCAAAACCTACATCAACTCGGACACCAGTACCACCGGAACGAGTTGCCAAAGCTACGCCTGTTGACAGCTCACTGAGGAACATATCTTCAATACGCTCGTAAACCGCCTGAATACAACGAGGAAGGTCTGCAAACAAGTTACGCAAAATCTGTGGTTGAGGCAAACGTTGCGCAATCATGTTATCCAAATCCTTAAGCTGCTTCTCTGTCATGTAAAGCTTCATACCAACCTTTGGGATTTGACCCTCAGCGGTTGAAACCTTATCACGGCTCTTCAATGGGAGTTCTGCATCCATTGATACGACGTCAGCAGCAACTCGTGTATATTCCGCAGTAATTGATGCCCAGCGTCCGTCCTGACTATATGTGTTAGTCAAGTGGTCTCGGTACATATAGGTCAATGTGGTCTGATTCTTGCCGTTCAACTTCTCTACTACACTTGCAACAAGTTGTGGGAAGTATTTATTGACCAACTGAAAATAAAGTGATTTTTCCATCTGTTATCCTCCTCCTTTTAGTCTTTGTCCATAGTTGCATCAGACTCATCGAACTTGTTAGCATCCTCATCGCTAACCAAAGCAATCTTTGGCATAGCTGTAAGGAATGCATCCGGATAGTCTGCACCATTTGCAGCCTTAGCTGCTACCTTGTTTACTTGTCCAGCAGTCATAATTGCCGCTGGCTCACCGTTCAGAATGGAACGATAGAGAACACCTGCATACTTGTAATGTTCCAATGGGTCACTAGTAGTGCCCAATTCCTTATAATTGCCAGTTTCGATAGGCAATGGCTTGTAAGTTCCCTTACCATCTGTCACGATAACACGACCTGCGTAAAGAACTTCATCTTTTACGCCTGTCCAATCCAAAGCACGACCGCCCTTGATGTCGCCTTCCCATTTCTGGATGATGACGGAATCCTCACCAAAGACAATTTGCTTTTTCGTAGTCTTCAATTCCTGATTCATGTTTTTCAATTTTTAAAGTGACTGAACTAATGATGCGGCTACATTGTCAACGTCCTCCTTTGTTGGCTCACCCTCGCTAGCACGATAGCTGCCCCCGAATTGTGGTTGTTGCAACGCCTTGTAGTTGTTCGCTACCTTAGAGAGGTATGTTTCGATGGTCTCATCTGTGGCATCATCGCTCAAAGTGAAACCCTCGTTGATACGACTTTCGGGAATGCCCAACTCCTTAGCCTTTGATAAAATCTTCGCATCGTGGTCTGCCTTTGCCTTTGCCTTTGCAGCAGCCTCTTCCTTAGCCTTAGCCTCCTCAGCTTGCTTTTGGATAGTTTCTTGCAATTCCTTAATGGTCTTGCTTTGTGCCTCCATCTGTTCGTTGTAAGTCTTGGCTTGATCGGTGTTCTTTTGAGTCAAGGTCTCTACGAGTTTCTTGAACTCTTCACGTTCCTTGGTTCTTGCTTCCTCTGAAGCTTTCTTCTCTGCTGCCTGCTCTTCAAAGTATTTTTTGAGATAGTCCGGCATTTCGTTTTTCTTTGCCAATTCCTCCAAGCGTTTCCTTTCGGCTTCTTCAGCGGCTTTCTTGGCTTCTTCTTCAGCTTTCTTCTTAGCTTCTTCTTCAGCAGCCTTGCGTTCAGCATCTTCTTTAGCCTTCTGTGCCTCCTCGAACTTTTTCTTGGCATCGGTAACTCTGCGGTCATTGTCCTTTTGCAAGGACTCCAAAAAATCCTTTTGACTAGCAACCACTGTCTCGATGTTGTCATCAGTAACAAGCCCCATCTTATCAAGCATTTCGGCATGTGCCTGAAGAACTTCATCACCTAACCCAAGAGACTTATACTCTTGTTTTAGTAACTGGAAAATTTTCTCTTTCATTCTTTCGATATATTTGTTAAAACTAGTGCAAAGATAATACGAAAAGAACAATTAACACACTAATCTGTTTGCAAGTATCTCACTTTTGCCTAAAAGTGAGCAATAAGGGCATTTACAAGCGATTTAAGGCTATTTTATTATGAAATCGTATACTAGTAGTAATACAAAATTAAACTCGCATATAACGAAAAAAAACGCCAAACATCCTCACGGACATCTGACGCATGTCGAATAAAAAGAACCTAAACATTAATCATCTAAAAGTTTATAACATTTCGCATATAACCCAAATGATTCAAATTAGAATAAAACCGTCCATCACGCTCTATGAATTTACCGGACTTCACAATCTCACCATTATGCAACATTGCAAACTTAGAACCATGAGCTGTCCATTTATTCATTTCTTTCATATGTTCATTAGAACCCCAACCATATTTCTTGATAGTAGGATAAATGAAACGTTCAAAGCAAATTTGACTATCTGTTTTATCATGCTCGGAGCAGATCGGGAGCACTCCATTATGTGCGAACCAATAACCTGCCTTGTAGAATGGATGGCAATTCTTGACACAGACAGAACCATGAGTAGCAAATCTGAAATGTATGATTACATTTTCATTTATATCTCGCTTAATCAATCTACGGATAAATGTAGAGAAATGCAAACTCTTGTAATGGTCAGACTCGCTCACGAACCCACAACCATCTGGATTTCTCATATACGCTGCCCTCAGCTCATCTACGGATGGTAAAGCAACACCTTTCGGACATACAATAATAACACACATATCTTTACCCTTTCTTTTTTCTTTGTAATACTTTGTTTTTGTGTCCTAGGGCTTTTACCCTAGGACTACATTAATTAATCATTATTGGCTGCAAATGCATCCTTACGGCTCTGGAAGAAAGCCTTCTCTTCTTTATTCAAGAAAGGTATATCTTCGATATTCATAACCTCACTAGTGAAGACATTGTTGCGAGACCAACCGACAAGCTTTGCGCAGAACTTAACCCACATTTCAATCTTCTTGTAATTGGTTGAGCCTTGATGCTGGCGTGTATATACTAATTTAAAAGTGTACCACTTTCTAATTAAAAAGTGTACCACTCCAAACCGCTTGCAAAGGTATGCTTAAATAATCAAACAACCAAATAAAATCCACAAAATCATCTGTTTTGCTCATTAAATTTCTTAGTTTCTTTTAATCTGTATGACTCCCCGTTCATGTTTACCAAGAAAGCATTGTGTGTGAGTCTGTCAACCAGAGCGGTCACCAACACCTTGTCCTTTATGATTTCTCCCCATCGATCAAAGGCGAGGTTTGTCGTAATGATGGTAGACTTTGTGTCAGCCCTGAGCGAGAGGTGGTTGAAGAGTAGCTCTCCTGCCTCCTTGTCACATGAGACATACCCGAATTCGTCACAAACGACAAGGTCATACTTTTTAAAACGCCCCTCCAGCTGATGCAAAGTCTTTGCAGACTTGCATTCCTTGATTTGAGTAATGAGGTGTGGCACAGACGTGAAGAGCACGTGCATTCCCTCCATGCATGCCTTTATGGCCAAGGCTGTCGCTACATGTGTCTTTCCCGTACCGGGGTTTCCATAAAGGACGATATTTCTGTGCTCATGTATGAAGTCCAGCGTTTCCAACCTTGGCAACAAGTGCTTGATTCCCTCAGGCAACTCGTTCCTGTCCAGCTGCTCCAGATACTTGAGCTGTGAGAATCCTGCCGTCTTGATGCGTGCCTTCTGTCTCCCGACAAGCCTTCTCTCGTATTCGCCCTCCAAGAGGGTCTGGAGCGTCTGCTCCAGACTCCACCCTTGGTGGTCGGCCATCTTCAGTACGTCTGCCATCTGCGACGCGAGGTGTGTCAGTCCAAGTTCCTTGGCATACCATTGTAAATCACGATTCTGTTGTTGCATAACCACCTGTGTTTATAGTTCTTGTATTCGTTTCCAATATCGCCGATATACCTGCGAGCGAGTTGTTGGCATAAGCCTCGATCTCCTTTGATGACACTCCTATCTGCGGCTTGCCCATCTCCCGTTTCTTCTCTCCAAAGAGGAACAGGTCGAAGGCTTGTAGTGAAGGTCTCACCCCACAGCTGTGCATCAGGCAATGACTAGCCTCCAAGTCCTCTAGCGTTAGCCCTTTCTCCCTTGTCTTCTTCAACAGGATGACGAAGTCAGATGGACAGTCTGCAAAGTAGTCGTTGAACATTTCCTGCAAGTCCTCGGAGGCCATGGACAAGGCCGTGGAACCAGCCACTGAGCCTGGCTTCTTCCCGAATGTACAGAGATAATGCATAAGGTCCAGTTTCCATCCGTTTACGGGAGTCTTCTCATGCGTGGCAACAGTCTGCCTGTCATGGTAGACAACGATCTTGTTGCTGTAGATGAACACTGTAACCTTCTTTCCCACAAGGTTGTCGGGAACGGAATAATGGACGCCTCGCACGACGATGGTGCCGTACTTGTCCACATGATATGATTGCTGCTCGAAGCTGCCGATCTCCCTCTTCAAGGGAAGCATGTGGCTGAACTCTTCCTCCAACTTTTGTTCTGCACTTCCCTCGTAAGTATACAGGGGATAATTGAGCTCGGAGCACGTGCGTACAAGATGCTCCTGCGCATCCTCTATGGAATCAAACGAGTCAAGCTCGCAGAACGCCTTCCTGCGAACGAACTCCACGCTACGTTCTACGTGTCCCTTCTCGTTGCCAGAGTGGGCGTTGCAGAACCGATGGGAAAAGCAATATGCCGACTCCATTCTTATCAATGCGTCCGTGGGATGCTTCCCGCCGACGAAGCTTGCCACGGCAACCCTCATGTTGTCATATACCATGCGGTGCGGAACTTTCCCCAGCATCTTGAAATACAGGCGATGTGATTCCATGTAAGCCTGCGTGTCCTGCTGTAGGAATAGGTATGCGGCACGGTGGTTGCTGTAGGCGAGCGTGAACACCGCCAGGTAAAGCTTCATGCGTCTTCCGCCTATCGTAAGGTACAGTTCACCCCAGTCGAACTCGCAGTCACGACCAGGAGGATAACTCTGGCGTATGAAGCACTCTTGCAACTCGTCGGCGTTGCCCAGTGTCGTGCGGATATAGTTGCAGACTGACGGATAGCTGACCTTGTAGCCAAGGGATTTGAGTCTTGCATGAATGTCCGTCGCCTTCATGCAGAGTTTCCTGTCTCCACGGTCTCGCTTCTCCTGGTTGTCTCGCAGGCAGACGTCTATCATGCGACAAACGTCCTCGGTCAATGCCCGTTTCTCTCTGATGACCGACTTGTATGACGGCTCGCTCTTGAGGTATGCTACCAAAGCCTCGTCACCACTTGACTTGGCGGATAGATACTCCATTACATACTTCTTGACCGTCTTGCGGCTCAGCCCCAGTTCTCGTGATACTGCGCGCATTGACAATGTGCGCTCATAGGCGCTAATAATGTCTTTTCTTTCTACCATACTAATCATTTTTGTTGCATTCAAATTATTAATTTGAGTGCAAAGGTAATCAATACTTGGGAAAAGAAAGTTTCCTTCCCTCCCTTTCCGTTCGGCTACGCCTCTCTCCAAGGGAGGGAAGGCTGTGCCAAAACTATCTCAACCAATGGTTAGGTGGTATACTTTTTAATTATTAGGGGTGGTACACTTTTAAGTTAGAATTTACAGCTGGCGAAATTCGATAGTCTTGTGACGTGCATAGCTCTCTGCATTGACCTTGTAATATCTATCTCCATGAAATACATTACGTCTAATATCGTAATTGCCGTGGCAATTAGAGAAATCCTTGTCAAGCAAGCTGGCTGCCCAACGGCAATTACCTCTTCTTGAAGGAGCCATGAAACTATCAATCAATCTTTCAAGCTTCTGATAATTCTTGAAAACGTTAACATACTGCTCACCTGTCAACTTAGCTGCACCGATATGAACGTGAAGACCACAAGTAGAATTAACTCTTGCACCTACAGCATCCAAAGACTTGATAGCCTTCTTCAAAGTTGCCATACCATTTGTATTGCCATTCAATACCGGACTTACAACCTCGTTAGGGTCAACATCACCACCAACTGAAGCATCACTAACAATCTTGAAATAGCTCTTGTTATCGGTGTGGTTATAACCCTCAGAATGAATATCAACACCATTCTGACGACCTGCCTCTATCAAGGCATTGCGCTCGGCATGAACACATTCAATCTCAACACCGAATGTATAAACGAATCTCGTTGAAGTTGAACCGCTTGGCACACAAACCTTCAACATATCGGAGATTTCTTTCTCACGAAGACCGCAAGCCTTCAATGCAACAATCTTTTCGTTGCGAGGCATCTTTGACTTCTTGATTTCGTCAATAGTCTCGATTAATGACTTCTTTGAACTTGCGAATGAAAAACCAGTCTGCTTAGACATAATCAATTGTGCTAGTTGTTTCGGGTCTTACCCCTTGGTGTCGCTCTCACCTTATTGAGTGAAACTTGTCACTCGGCAAATCAACCAACTTATCTTGATTGACGATGCAAAGATACAAATAAGTTTTGAAACATGCAAGCTTTTTAATGTTTTTCTTTGTTTATTTAACTTATGGTAACTTATATGCGCATCTTGTTAACAATTCAACTTTTTATATACCTTATTATATATAAAAAAGGCTTCGATGTTCACACACCAAAGCCTAAAAACTTCACTAACTAATTACCAATTTTATCAACTATCTTCTTAAATCATCACCAATATCTTCTTCTACTCCCAAATCTGGCAGTCTGTCATACGCTTTTTGGTCATCACCACCTTCAGACTTAACACCTAGCAGATAGCCATTCCGAAAAGCATAATAAACCACCTTTTCCATATCTTTAGCCGTTGCGTTATCTGTCAAATGCAGCGTGGCGTACAATCCCATCAAGAACTTCCGTACATCTTTTGGATATACCTTGTTGTTCTTTTCTAAAGCGACTGCCATTCTTAACGGACTTTTCATATTCTTCAATTTTTCGTTAAACCATCAAATGAAGCACAAAAGAGAGCCATTCCGCTTGTTCCCCTAGTTCATAGACTTATTCACAATTTTATTCGTCTCATCTGCTTCCTACGTTTGCCCGTTGACAGATGTCCGAGATTCCAACAAAACAAACATCACGGCTCTCTTCTTGTGTATCATTGTGCCAACGGAAGGATTCGAACCTTCGACCCTAGGATTAAAAATCCTATGCTCTGCCACTGAGCTACGAAAGCGTAAAGGAATGATTGGATTCGCACCAACGCCCCCTTAGTTACCAAGCCAAGTGCTCTACTACTGAGCTACATTCCTCATAATATGACAAAAGTACTTGTGGTGCAAGGGAGATTCGAACTCACCGAACCCGCAATGGGAATTGATTTACAGTCAATCTTCTTTAACCGCTTGAATATCGCACCATTTGTGGAACATACACCTATTCCACCTCGTTGCCCCAAGTGGATTCGAACCACTAATGACAGAACCAAAACCTGTAGTGTTGCCATTACACCATAGGGCAATTTAGTACTGCATAAAGGATTCGAACCTTTGAATACCAGCGTGAAAAGCTGGCGACTTAACCACTTGTCTAATGCAGCATCTAGGGATTCTCACCCTAATTAGAGTTTCCTTGTTATAGTCTAGCTGAGCTGGGTAATTTCAAAAACCATGCCGTAAACTCCTAAGTCTTGACTTATTATGGTAGAAGCGACCTCTCTGAAGGCCATCTGTTTCAAACACGATGCAAAGATAAGCATTTTATTTTATACTTGCAAGTGTTTTAGTGTTTATTTATATTCTTTTGATGGATTTCACATCACTTATCCTTGCGGAGAATACCACAAAGGGTATCTACAAGTTTCTTTGCGTCATCACCTTTGATTTCGATAACATTTGAAACATCAGGAGCATCCTCGCCTTTCTGTTCCTTATCCAAACGCTTACGGAGAGCCAAATCTGGATTCTCTACCAAGATAGAGTCTAAAGCATAATTGCAAATGCGGCTTGCAAGTTCCTCGCTACCATTCGCGTCACGCACAAACTCACTCTTGCCTTCAAGAATACCCATAATCTCATTGTACTCTTCAGCATTCTCACAATTTCGTGAGAGCATACCAATCACCTTGTAACGATCAATCTCAAAACTGACCTTTAATTTGTCTTTATTCATTTCTGTTTACTTGATTTATAAATTAATTAATTGCGTCTTATATTCCACATGCTTTCAGCAGGGCCAACCATAACATCAATATTAGCTCCTTGCTTATTTGCTACTGTTTCAATCCACTTAAGGTTGATAAACTGACCAGCGGAAAGGTTCATTTCTTCCATATATGCCTTATCTGCCTTTGCCTTTTGTCGCTCAGCCTTTTCTCTTGCTATCTGCACTTCATATTCACGTTCTTGTGTCTGCTTGGCTTGCACGACCTTTGCCGTGCGGTTCATTTCATTAAGCTGTTCCTTGTTTGGTGTAGCTTTACCAATGATAACCTCCTTTATGATGATAGGCATCTGCTTTTTCTTTGATAGAGCATTCACATAGTCCTGCATCTGCTTGCGTATCTTGGTGTCAATCTGATTAAGCACTTGCCGATTCGACATCAAGTCAAATGGGGAATGCTGAGAAATATGGTCTCGAACCAGATTGCAGAAATAATTGTTGAGATTAGTATCAAACCATTTCTCTCCATAATTCTGCAAAAGAATTGGGGACTTGCCTTGCTCAATCTGAGTAATGATTACAGTATGGAAGTCAAGTGGCGTGTTATCATCACTAAACAAATCATCTAAGGTAATCTCATGACGGACTGGAACAATCTTGAAGTAATAACCACTCGTTGACCACCAACACCAAGTGAGACCAGTCTGCACTGCTTGCTGTTCAACACCTCCATGCCCAATAAACCAAGGCTTCTTTACGATTACGGCTTCTTCGTCTGCATCGGGAGAAACCGAATGACAACTTGTAAGCGCACTCATGCCGAGTATCGCAAAACAAAACATTAAGATAATTTTCTTCATTCTTAATTTGATTATTGTGTTATATTATACCAAAAATTCCTCTCATAATAAAGTTCTCCCTTTTTCTCATACCGGATAGCATCTGACTCTTCACATAGCTGACGGATTCGCATATACAAGCGTTTGTCCAGCTCTTCTTCAAACAAAAGAGACAACTCCTTCCAATTATCAACAAAAGGTGCAAACCAAGGATACAGCTCCTTCACCGCTTGTAACTCATCCAAGGTTACGTGTCCGTATTCTACCATGTCATAGCATCTACGGAAGTCACTATTGTCTTTAGGAATATTCAAATCTTTCTTTCGCTTTACCCCCATCAATGCACTCCACATAGTCATTGAAGAGATACCTGTATCACAAGTGGCTACCCACTCTATCATTCTTTGCTTGTTCATCTTCTTTTATATTAATCACGCTAAGTCTCTTTATTAACTCTTCACATGCTTCTTTAGTTAAGATGCACTTCTTGGAATCTTTAATACCAATAATCTGTTCACGAATATCAGCATCCGTGTCGTACACATCCTGTAGTTTTTTCTGAAACTCAATTACGTCTTCGTTGGTGAGTTTACCTTTCTTCTCAACAATTTTGTTTGTTATATTCTTATAAACACATTCGAGTTCAGAACATAAACGAGCTTCTAACTTCATCATTATTGCGTGTACAAAAGTATCATAAAGTCTTTCCATCTTGTATTTCCTCCAAAAGTCTTTTGATTTCCTCGTTATCTTTATTCTCAATGCGAGCCTTTAAGATACTCTTGAAAGCGGCATCCATTGCCTCGTATCTACTGGAATATTCCTTACCATCCGTATGACACAAGCCTTCCTCTACACACCATGATGTAGTTTGCCAACAAAACTTACCTTTCGAAATGTTTGCAACACAAATATAGTAACCGAAATGCTCTAAAATCCAATCTAACACCATATCATAGCTTGGAGCGGATATTGCCGGATGCTTACTATTCAACTTTAAGGCAGCAGAAAACTCAATATTGGATTTCTCCCACTCGGAATTTGAGTAAGCAATATAACTACCATAATGCTCACTATATTTTCCACCCTTACGAACACCACCCTTTGCTGTCCAAGGGCTGGCATAAGCCCAAAATTCGGCTATCTTCTCATCATAGCCAACCTTCTTCATAAGCTTGGCTATTTCAAAGGGAACTACCTTTGGTTTTATCGTCTGTTTATTAGCCATTATCCAACTTTTTAATATCTTGCCAATGCGTTACTGGCATCAACATGTAATTACAAAACTTATACTCTGCGGTTATTACTGACGGGTCGTTACTTCGATGACAAAACCAAATTTCCTTATTCTCTTCATTAGTAACAAGAACTTCTTCTTCAAACTCCGGCAAACGCTCCTTTACAGAAATCCAATCAGACTTATCCGCTTCATCATATGCTTGTTCTAGCAAAGGAAGAACCTTATCCAAGTCTTCGAAATCTGGTACGACTTCATTCACTCGCAAGATTGCTAGACCTAACAAGCTCTTAATCTTTTTTCTGTCCATTGCTTTTCTCGGTTTGTTTCTCTAAGTCTTTTAAATCTACCTTATCAAATCGAGGAACTGACTTACCATCAACCTCAACATTTCCAAAGAACATTTCCTTTGGTCGCACCCAAACCTCATGCTGTCCGCACACTGCTTGATACGCAACCTTTACCTCAGAAGTCTCGCTATCAGTAACCTCTCCAAGATACTCATAGAAATTGCCCTTGTAGTGGCGGTAAATAGGCTTTTGGAATCCACCATGCAGCCAATCGGCTTTTTCGTTGATTTTCACGTACTCCCTTACCGCATCACACTTACAGGATTTATTCAGCTCTTCTACCCAGTCAAAGAAAGCTTGCTTGTCCTTGACCTCTTCACTTGATACCATAAAGAGATAAGTGCAAAGAAGCATTTTACCTGCATCGGTATCATATTTCTTGTTCACCTCTTCAGCTAATTGCATCATAGGTGTATCTAAGCGATAATTCCAACTCATAATCTATCCTTTTTTACTTTTTAAATTTTCTAAATCCTCTTTCAAACGTAGATGGAAATTGCTTTCTCCATCATCACCGGAAAGAAGCCAGTCTATTCTTTGGGCATAAACCTGAGCTTTCTTCAGAAGTTCAATACCCTTTTTGAATTCCTTGATAGTCTCTTTAGATAAGCCATATCTGTTAGGCATCGTATGATGATGCTTTCTAACATACTTGTCTTCATCCTCCTCCAACCATCGGTCTTCGAGAAAACATCTTTCATCTTCCTCGTCCAATGGATGACCATCAACATAATCTTCTATCTTTGTATATATGTCAGCAATTCTATACTGAGCATAATCAAAACGTCCACCACTCATTATTTTTCAATTTGCCAAAACTTAAACTTACTTTAACGCACTCAGTCTTGCTTCTAACTGCTGAATAATATTATCTATCGTCTTACCCTTATACTCAACAACAATGTCCTCCAGCACTTCAATCTGAGCCGCAATTTTAATTCTGTCTCTTACTTTTGACATAATCTATCTTGTTTATTTTTATCCTTCAAGTTGCTTGCATTGAGCTAAGTCTATAGCATACGCCCAACGCTTCGGAACAAAAGACATCGTAGGCTCGAATCTATCCACACGCTCAACGCATACATCTTGCGTCCTGTAAATCAATCCATCAGAGCCTTTTACCTGCAACTCAACTAGAATTGTATGGTCTAGCATCGGGAACTTGTCAATATCATGCCAGACTTCACCTCCTTCAATGAAGGAAGGCTTAATATGATTAATCTTTTTTGCCATCACTTACCACAAATAAATGGGTTAGACTTATATTCGTTCTCAATAGTCTCACGGCTACCGAAGCACCACAAATCCTTGGATAGCTCCTTGTGCAACCTTGAAGACTTAATATAATAGCCATTGTTGACATCGTAATGCTTACGTACCATGATATTGTCGTTTACCACTCCAATCTCATCATCTGTGATAACATAGAACATACGCCCATCGCTAAACGCTTTCAAGCCTTTGTACACTCCATTAGAGACAACCATCTTTTCATAGCCATTCGTCTCCCAATTGGCATAATCCCAAATGGTTTCCAAATCATCATCGTTCAGCAGATTGTTATCCGTGATAACCTTGCCGATTACCTTGAATTTGCCATCGTGCATCATAGCCTCAACGACATATTCATCAGCTGCGTTGAAATCGCTAATCTCTATTGGTCTCATAATACTTGTGTTTAATATTCTCGTAAATCACTCTCTTTGCAGCCTTTGCTCTTCTGTTATTATCAGAAAAGACATCATCATACAAAGACATATCTTCACTCTCGAAAGCCACATGCTCACCTTTATAGCAAGCATCAAAGCGGCATCCTTTTTCGGACTTAGCCGCAGTAAACTTTATTTTTCCAAACTTAATCTGCATAAGCCCTAACCAAGAAAAAATATTAATGATACTATTTCAAGAACAAACAAAAGCGTTAATGCATTCTCAATTGTGAATACCTTTTTCATTGTTTCAATACAGTTTTACGTGTGTCTCACGTTCTAAATTTATATTGTAAGGGGATTTTGCATCCCCTTTGTTACTCTTACTTCAAAACTCGATAGGTTTTATCGAAATCGTTAAAACTCTTCAAGTAACCTTTCTCGGTCAAAGAGTTTAATATTTCTTTCAACTCATCCTTGGTATTGTCCAAATCGAAATCATACAACTCAGCAAATGTGAAGTACTTGTTACCACCAATTACATCAGCCATCACTCCGATATTGCCATAAACCATTGTTTCTTTCTTACTCAATCTAGTATTCATAACGAATCACAGTTTTTACGGTGTGTCTCACCTTTTTAATTAGTAACCTTGTTTTTTAATTACATTGCAAAGATACAAAGAATATTCGTAACGTGCAAATTATTTAATGTATTTCTCTTGTATTTTAACGCTTATTATAAGCTGAGGCACAAAATTAACTTTCTGTAGCAGAAAAAGCCAAAGAATCCACCATTTCGTTATACATATTACCTCTATGAGCCTTTACCCAATGGTATCTTATCGCCTTACCTTTCGTTACCTTATTATATATAGGCTGCAAATCTCCTAACTTGCAAGCCTGTATTCTCTCTATAGCTACTTGGCAATCCACATATACATCAACAGAACATGAAATAGGGCAATCACCCAATGCATGAATGACCGCCCTTATTTCGGCTCTCACCGAATCGTTCACTTTGGCTGTGATAAATGTATGTTTCCCACTTTTGATAATCGCTCCCATATGGAGCACAAGCCAACCACAACCACATTTGTTGTTCTTGCTAGAACCATCGGCATACACCTCATAGCGCACACCTTTAGCCTCATCAACAATCATCTGAGCAACGATTTCCAAAGAGTCGTTGCTCATCACCTTGGCTATTTGCTTGGCTTTCTTCTTCATAAGCGATTAAATCAAACCTCGTTCCTTGAACTCATTCATCAATGGGGTTGCCAAGACCTCAATATCTGGATGAGGCTTTCCGGTCGTTCCCTTTGAGCGTAAATCGAAGAAATGCTTCCAATCGCTCACGAATGCGGTATGAATCAGCTCTGTATTGGTATCAAGAGGAAGAATAGTTCTCGCATCTTGTGGCTTCAAACCATCATCCTTAACCAAAGACAAATACATCATTTCACATACTCTATTGGCAAACCACCATTTTTCTACCGGACTCCAATGCTCATAACTACCGATGTTCTTTGCTAGGTCAACAAATGTTCCACCATCAAAAGACGATGGATTAACGGCACCATCTTCGCTAACCCACTTTGGCTTGTTGATAGCAATCTCGCCTCCGAACTTGTCCTTGCTATAGTTGCAATATCGGGTGCTTTGTTCCGCTATGGAATCTACACGATGTCTGTTAGCCTCTCTACTTACCGCAATCTGAGTAGTAAAGCGGACGGTTATTCGTTTCTCATGCCATTCAGTAGGCTCGCAGATATAGTCCAAATCGTCAAACCATTCATTCTCAACTATAACTCTGTAGTTGGTCGTGATATAGTAATCGTTACCAATCTGCATCACCTTGGAATACTTGTTCTCGCGATAGTGCTTGACCAACAAAGACTCAGGTACAAAAAATCCTTCGTCATAGGCTACATGGAGGTAAATCGTTCCATGCTCACACATGGCAAGATGATTGCTACTTACCATACGCTCAACGAAAGGCTTTGCGCTGTCTTTGTCTATCTTCATACTTGACGCATAGCAAGTGCGACCGCACAACTCTATCTGCTTGTAAACTCCATCCATACCCTCGCCTTGGGATAGAATTTCATATTTCGGTTCTAATATCTTCATATCCTTATAAGTTTGAAATTCGACTACAAAGATAACTATTATATTCCACTCTACCAAAAATTAGCACTCAGTTTAACAACACTTATCTATATTGTGAAAAACAAAAACTATCACCATGAAAAAGAGGAGAATACGTCACGCACTCCCCTCTTACTTTAACATGGCACATATTAAGTTTACAATCTACTCATCTTATCTTTCAATTCGTGTATATCATTGAATGCTTGCAACATAGGCTTATGCCATCGCTCTTGTCGCTCATCTATCGACTGCAAGTACATCAAGCTTTGGGCAAGGATAGTTCTTCCCTCATCAACGGCTAACCAAATATTTCCTACATTACCCATAATGGTATTCACGCTAGCCGTCAATAAGCTGCCCTCTGTACCACCATCACGAGCCGCAATAGCATCCAACTTGGTATTTATGAGCTTTGTTTCCTCATACGTTCCCTCCGTGGCGATCTGCACCGCAGTGAAACGACCATTCAACTCTTCACCTGTATCTTGGCTCATTGATTCAAAAGAACCGGAAGAAGCAGACTGCTCGTAAGATTGCTTGTAACCCGTAATTTCGGCTACTTCATCTCTAATCTTCAGTCCTTCTTGAACCATTTCATCGTACCTTCCCTTCAATTCATTAATGTCCGTCTGAGACAATTTGCCACCATTTGCCTTAGCTCGCTCCGTCCACTCATCATAGAATGCTGCCATATCATTACCCAACAAATCATCTACCTTAGCTTTCAGAACGGCTTGCATAAGCATCTTTGAAAAATTATCAGAGAAGTCCTGAGCAGAAGAATTCATATCCATCAAAGTATCTATGAACTCACTCTTCAAACTATCGAAAGATATTTGTGTCAAGCTCTCCGCAAGGTCATCAGCAATATCCTCCAATGTTCCTGCTTCATTAGCCAAATCTTTCAACTTTTCAAGAACTCTACCGCCATATCCACCTTTACCAGTGTTTTGAATCTTGTTAACAATATCAGGATTTTGCAACAACGCATTAGCTTCATCAGCAGACCGTATATCGCTTAGGTTTCCATTCCATTGTCTACCTATCGCTTCAGACACCTTATTAATTTGCTCTTGCGAAAAGCCTTTAAAGTATTTGTTAAAACTACCATGAGAACCATGATAACCCATTTGAGCCATCATAATGTCCTTTAAGTTTTGCTCTTTTTCCTTTTGAAGTTTTTCTGCTTTTTCTGCGTCTTCAACGGCTTTAATACCACTAGTCTTGTCTATAGAGTCACGTAATCTGTCTATTGCATCCGTCAAGATTTCATTCCTTGCCGTCAATTTGTCAATAGTCCGGTTTACTTCTTTTGCGTTTCCACCAACTCCTAACCAGCTATTTAGACCACCAAACGTGATAGTATTAAGAACATTTCCAATACCACTAATCAAAGAACCACCTATCTGTGTGATAAACTCACCACTTAGAATATTCTTTAATATGCCACTGATAGCATTAAATACAGTGTCAAGAAGACTGCTAATCAATGTTCCGATACCATCCTTCAAAACATCAAGTATCTTCAAAATGGCAGCAACAATTTGACCTATCAGTCCAGCTTTTGACAATCCTTCGCTTAGTGCATCACCAGCTTTTTTCCCAGCATCTGCGGCTGCATCTGCGGCTTCCTTACCCATATCCTTCAGACCATCAGCCGCTTTCTTTGCCTCGTCCAAAGCTTTCAATCCGTCAATACCACCTTTAAGTTGGTCAAAACTATCCCAAAGAGATGCTAAATCGGATAGTCCGGAAGTTGAAAGGAACTCATGGATAGCAGAAATCGGTTGCGTTACATTCTGTGTAGTTTGTGCTAACTTCTGACCACTCGAACGAACCTTTGTGTTAGCCGTAACTATCTTCTTGCCGGAATCCGCTAACTGACCTTGAACTTTATTCAAGTCTTCTTGTAGCCTTGTTTGCTCTGCTACATTACCCGACTTTTTCGCATTCGCTATCTGATTTTGTAAATCCTTAATGCGAGGTATAAGCTTAGTTTCCGTTTCCGTATATTCCTCTTGGGCTATTTTCGCATTCTTCAGAGCCTCCTGATAAGCTACCACGTCCCTTGCAAGGTCTTTCCAACCCAAATCACTTGTATTGCCAATCGAATTACGGATATTCTGCATAGCATCAACGATACTCTTCTGCTGGTCTGCACCCAAATTTTGGAACTTGTCCGTACCTACGAACTTATCCAGATCTGCCAATAAAGGAATAAGCGCATCTTTCATAATGCCACCAACATTTCCGAAGACTTGATACCAGTCTATCTTCTGCATAATAGCACTAGCCTCAACCGAATCCGTATCTTTCTTCTGCTCTTCTTTCAAAGACTTTATCTTCCATTGCTTGCTTGTGTCCGAATCCGTAGAGTTTTCAACCTCGCTAATCCTCTTAGCATAATCGGCAGCAATAGCTAACTTCTGCTCTTGGAATGTACCATAAGTCTTCAAATAATCGTACATGCTTTGCGCTTCTTTAGCAAGCACATCCTCATTCTGCTTTACAGCCTTATCACGAATAGCATTCATCTGATTAGCAACACTCATGCCTATGGTCATATCCATACCATTGGACTTAAAAGGATTACCCTTGCTATCCTTCATGGTCTCGTTCAAAACCTCATTCTTATACTCTTCATCGGTTTTGCTCTGCTTCCACATGTTAGCCTTACGACCCTTGCCGGAATTAACCCAAACAGCTTGGTCACGCTTTTTCCTAGCCTCAACCAATTTGTCTATACCATCTTCTACCGCCTTTCTCTCCTTGTCGACATTCTCGGTTATCTGAGCCAATTCCTTGCTATAACCATCATTCATCGCATTGATGCGGTTCTTGGTCATGTCTTGGATAGCTTTCTCCGAATAGGATGAAACAGACTTGGAATAGTCCTCCTCAGCCTTTTTGCGTTCATACGCTCTTGCTTGTGGGTCATCCGTTGCACCTGTTTTCTTAGGTGTAGTCTTGGTTGTGTTTGTCTTTGTAGTTATACTACCCTTCTTATTTGCATTTCTTTGGTCTAGTTCCCATTTTGCTAATTGTGCATCATTGAAACTTTGTTGTTGATTTCTAAATACACCATTTGTGTTAAGAATTAAATTACGTCCATTATGCGTTTTCTTATAATCACCTTGTGTTTTGGTGTCTCGTAATCTTCTATTCATTAAGTCTTTCAACTGAGAATCAGTCATTGACTTCATCCAAGATGGAATTTTACTATCATCAACGTTAATTAATAAATTCAATCCATAAGTTCGACTCCAAACACTAATAAGTTGTTCCGTTGAAGAAGTTAATTCGTCTATGGACATCTTATTCCGCTTATTTACCCAATTATTTCGAGCTTGTGTATTACTCCAATCAACTCCTTTTAAGATTACATTGTTTACCGCTTCTTCGGCTCTCTTATAACTATCTTTCAACGAATTTACAGAATCAACATGACGCAAAATAGAACTCTTCAAACTTGCTAACTGAAAACTATTGTATCCCATTTTTTTACCCCATTCTTCAAATGGTACTAACATCGAGCGAAGAGCGGTATCATAGTCTTGTGCCGCCTTTGCATACTCTAAAGTTCCCTTTGTGGCATCATCCATACTTTTCTTTAATGAGCCAATCTTTTCTATCGTACTATCGGGTACAATCTGGTTAAACATCATTTGAACAGCAGATATATCTTCCTTCTTGATATGTTGTCCAAAATCCAACCAACTTCCACCTAAATCATCCGCAAACTTATCGTCTAAAGATTTGCGTGCCTCTTCATATTGGGAAGCTATCGACATCAAGGCATTTGCCCTCTCTCTCTCATCATTTTCCAATTGTAATGATGCAGTAAATTCATCGTGCTTGTTTTTTAAAGTTTCTAAATTTTCCTTTTCACCATCACATTTAACTCCATATTGCTCATAAACACCAATAAGCTCTTCCTTTGCTTTTTTATGTGCATCGGTACTACTATCAGTATTCTTCATTACATTTAACAAGGCTTCTACCTTGTTGGTAGTTAGACTAGCCGTTTCACCAAAATGAGAGGTATCAGCTGCTATGTCATTTGTCTCATCTCCAAACATAGTAAACACGGAATACAAAGTTGTACCCAGTGTTATCAATGCACCTATTGGGTTAGCAGCCATTGCCGCCCACATACTCTTTAAAGCCTTTTCGCTACTTCTTACCGCACTTGAAAAAAGATTGACTACCGTAGTCGTATACTTAGTACCTGCTGCATAAAGCGCATTTTTGATAGTGGCTGTTGTTGTCGCCAATATTCCCGCTTTTTGGGCAGCGGTATTAGATGTTTGAGAAATGGTATTTATATTATTTTGTATCGTAGACTGTTGCTTACTTAGATTTTCCTTTGTTTGAGCAATTGTCTTACGTTCGCTTTCTATGGTCGAAATCTTTGTTTGAGCAACATTCACTTGTTTTGTTGCCGTTTCCAAACGTTCCTTTGCTTCTAGTGCATTCACGGCATTACCCTCGGAGTCAAAAGCCAAGTTTGCACCATCAGCGGTTTCCTCAACCAATTTTTGAGCCTCAGCAAAGTTATCTTGGGCATCTTGCAAATCATTCAAGGCTGCTGTATATTGTCTAGCCAACTCAACATCCCTATCATCAAGATTTGATATTTTCTCCGTGGTTGTTTTCAAATCTTCTTTAAGAGATTCTATCTTTTGTTGACGAAGTTCTTCGGTCTTTCTTTTTTCTTCATCAAGCTCAATCTGGCTTTGTGCAGTTGCTTGTTGCTGAGCCTGTAAGAGTTCACGTTTCATCTCTAACTGGGAACGCATTTCTGCCGTAATAACACCCTCTTGTTCAGCAGCATCTAATCTTGCCTTTACAAAATCATCGGACACAGCGGTATCTCCAACAACACTTGCCAAGTCTTGTTGTTTGTTTACTCGCTCTTGCTTTTTATCCTTACCCAACGACTTATAGTTTGATTTCTCAAGGTCTTGCAAACGCTTAATTTCAGCATCAATTCCCTTCATCATATCATCGGCTTGCTGAGCCTCTTCTGCCTTACGGATAGATGCAGCCGCCATTAATGATGCACGATAACTGCCAACGGCAACGACCGCAACGCCAATTACTTTAATGACTTCCTGCCAATTCTCAACCATAGCAGAAATAATTGACAATCCACTAGAGAATACGCCCTCGGATTTTTTGCCGATTTCGTTGAACATCTGCTGGATGGAGTCACCAATATTGCTCCACTGACCCTCCAAAGTCTTTGATTGTTGTTCCATCAAGCCTCCGAAGCGTCCACCTGCTTGCGTCATATTGGCGATAGCTTCCTTGAAGATGTCTGATGTCACCTTACCCTTGGAAACAGACTCTTGAACCTCCGTTGTGTTTTGATGTAAGATTTTACCCAACTCTTCTGCTAAAGGAACGCCTCTTCCCATGAACTGACGCAAGTCCATCGTAAACATTCTTCCTTGTGCAACTGTCGTTCCGTAAAGGTAAACGAGGTCGCCAAGCGGAATATTCAATCCCGAAGCAATATCACCAAGCTGGACTAGAGTTTTATTAACGTCTTTCGCTTCCGTACCATAAGCCAAAAGTTGTTTTGCGCCACTCGTAATGCTGGACATATCGAAAGGCGTTTTTGCGGCTGTAGCGATTAATTCATCCATTAACTGCTTTGACTTATCCGCACTACCAAGCATGGTATTGAAAGATATTTCAAGTTGTTGAAATTGGGAACGAGTATTAAATATACTACCTGCCAGTTGCTCAAATCCTAAACCGCCAAGCAAAGCAGCCGAAAGCATGTGAGCATCACCAGTTACCCTTTGAAACAAGCTAGACATACCCTCTCCAGCAGTAGGAGCAGACTTCATGCGTTCTATCATTTGGTTCATGCTATCGGTCAACATATTTGTGGCATCTTTTGCCGGATTTGCTGAACCTGCATACAAAACATACTCATTCCGCATGTTCTCCAAGGTCTGACGAGCACCGACAGCACCTCCTTCTAGGTTCTTTAATTGCGCAGTTTGTCCTGCCAAAGAACCTTTCAAATAGTCAATATTCTTCTGTAAAGAATCTATGGATGACTTATCCGTAGTTACTCCAAGAGTTAATCTCTTGTTCGTGATTTGCTGTTGGATTTTCTCTATACGGTCTTTTGTTGCTTGCATTTGAAGTTCATAGCTATAAACTTCTTTTGATGCTGACTGCATCCTTTTATTAAACTCGGAAGACATCACGTAAGCGGCTCTTGAAGCAGCTTGTGTCAAGTCCTTTAAGCGATTACTTGCATCTGCATATTTTTCCGTCAAATCCGCAACAATAGCTGGGTCGGTTGACTTATTGGTCTTCAACAACTCAGCCCTCAACTTTTCACACTCGGAACGAAGTTTCGTAACCTCCTCAAAATTTGCTTTGACATCGAATCTTAATTCTGCCATATTTTATAATTTTATTGGCAAAATTAGCTAATATTCAAAGGAATAACGAAAGAATTAATGTGTGCTATTTCACAAAAAATTTAAGTGCAAAGATTAAGGTTGGGTACAAAAAAAAGAGCCTTCCACATTCACATGCAGAAGGCTCTGAGTTCTTTATCTATTGCAACAATGAAGCCACACGCCTAAAAGGTAGCGGCTACCAAATCTTTTTTTATTTCATTCATGCAATGCGCCAAACGTTCATAAGTTTTCTCGCCAGCTTGCTTTATGCCTTTACTATACTGACGCATCAATGAAGGATTGACACCTGCTCGTTTTGCAATCTCTGACACATTTAGGAAAGAGAAATAATTAAAGAAAGATGGCAAGTCATACTTGTATTCAAATTCAACGTCAGGAAACACTTCTCCATTCTCTTTTGCATCCACTTTTGCCAACGCCAAACAATCCATTAAATCTTGCTTCGCAGCGGCAACAGTTTCTCCACAAGAGTTTAAACCAACCTTACCTATGCCATCTTCGGTATAACACCAAAAAGACCCATCCTTGGCTTGTTCTACAATAACTTTAATCTTCTTCATATATATATTCGTTTATCTTCTCAATAAAAAAGAGTCCTTTAAGCAATGAAGAGAGAAAGGTGGGGATTACTCCCCAACCAATTCTCTTAGAATACTATGAGCGGTGCCTGTGGCGACCTCTCTAGCGTGTCTTGGCACGAATTGAGACTTTCCCGTTTTAGGATTAGTCCATTTTTCATGTCCCGAACCTTGTCGAGACAGGAAGCATCCCGCTTCTCTCAGTCTCTTAATCAATTCGCTTTTCTTCATTGTTACAAGAACTCTTTTGTCCTTAAGACAATGCAAAGATATAACATATTTGTTATAAAACCAAATTTTATGGTAACATTTTTGTTATATTAACCACAATTAACAAAAAGAGCCACCCCAAAGGATGGCTCTCCATACTGTACTATACTTTACTATACCATACTGCACTTTACCCTACTACACTAGACTTCACCGCACTCCACTACACTTCACACCACTTTTCTGTTGTACACTGCACTTCATTTAATGACTTCTAGCTTATAAAGCTATTGCCTTATGTATAAACGTAGCTACCAATATCGCTAATGTAGAGAATGCAATATGGAAGCTACAAAACCATTTCTGATTTCGTTTGCAAATGTAAGCATAATTTCTGAAACGCGCAAATTATTTAGTGTATTTCTTTATTCTTTTAAACTTTATTTTCTTTTAGAAACTTATTTTTAAAATTACACCTTATTATAAACATAACAAAGTAAAGCTCCATAGCTAATCTGATAATTTATTAAGATTATCCTTTAAGTCTATGAAAACATAATCCTTTGCCGTTATTTTTATAACTTTTGTTTTTGCTTTTGGGTAGTCCAACAACCCCTCTCCCCAAACATCACATAATGTCAACTTTACACGTTCGCTTCCATGCAACTCTTCAATCAAGACAGTCTTTGATATTTCATCATCAAGCTCATAGAGCTTGCTAAACAAGGAAGATACGTTTTCAGAATACTCTAAAAGCGTTCCGGTTGGTCTCTTTGTTAAAGATTTGATTTTTTCAATTATCTCTAATTCTTTTTCAAATTTTTCTACTAATTGCTTGTCTGACTCTTCGTTTTTTGCCAATAAAGACAAATCACTTGCCATTTTGTTTACGCAGCTATCCACTCTTTGAAAAGACCCAACCTTATCATAAAAAGACCATCTCCAAGACATTGCCTTAGAAAAATCATCGCAACTTACGATTTTATTACTCATGTTTATTGCCACTTCGTTTTCTATTGAGCTATTCCAATTCGTAATATAATCAGCTGTTATAAATTTTAGTCCATATATAAGGCGAATCGAAGACATACGTATATCTTTAGCCTTAGACTTGCAAATAGCAGCATTCTCTGCCTTAACTTGGTTGGAATGGTACACATATCCACCAATGCCGCCACCTAACACAACGATTGCTGCGATGATGGAAATTATCAATTTCTTCTTCATAATCGTGTTTATTAAAATTGTTAATATCCTAAGTTCACAACACTCCAAGAGCCATCACTATTCTTCTTAACAACGCCATGCAAATCAACGAATTTCTTCTGACCACCATAGGTTGAACGCAAAGAATAAGAAACAGTAACCTCACGTCCACTAACGCTTTCTTTTTTAACCTTGAACACATTGGAACTTTCTGCGCCTACAGCACTTGAAGCATTACTAACATTCCACTCTTTTTGAAGAGCATCCTCTATTGAATACAGGTCTTCATCCGAAACATACACATCGGTCTCATTAGAAGAACTGATAGCATTTGCTTTTTCGTATTCTTTTGGGTCTTCCTGCTTCCCGTCTCTCACAATATAAACATAATGGCATGATTTCAAGTCTTTCACTATCAACGATACCAAATTCCAATCTTTAGGATTCCTATAAGGAATTGAGACTTCCATATCATACGCAAATTTCCCATTTTCCCCTTCCACAACACCTTCTACAGTTCCTTTATCACTAAAGCTACCATTCTGATCATTATAACCCTTATTGTTATAAAACTGACTATCAATCACCTTATAGCTTTTGCCAAAATGTTTTTTTAAAACCAAGTCACGTATTGGCATACAAAAATCCTTGGATATAGCTCGTATTTCATGTTGTTCCCACTCTTCAGCTATCATCTTGTCTCTTTCTGAGGCAACCTTTATTGCGTAACCACAAATGACAACAATTACTACAATAATGGCAACGTAAGCAATCTTCTTCATAATCTCATTTATTTAAATTGTCAATATACTAACTTTACAACACTAAACCTGTTAATTCGTTTATTTGTGAATTGGATGTATTCCTATGATACTTTTCATATCTTTGTCAAAGAACACTTCATATTTAGTGCATTTTCTATTTTTATCCACAAAAGAGCCATTAATCTTAGTTGGTGAAATGGTGGCGTAATATCCACATAACTCTTCTTTGGCAGAAGACGAGGTGGAAAGAATATCCGCTCTTTCCAGCAACCCCTTTGCATTGGCTTCTTGATTAACTATCTTTCCATAAACATAATTAATGTTATTGCTTGACAAGTCCATGTTTCTCATCAAGGAATCATTCTGCCACAAGGAATTATAAGCTGTCATCATAAGGACAGATGATGCCGGATTGCAGTTGAACTCTTCTAGCTTTTCTATATGTGGGCAATCAAAGCCTCTATCCTTAACTAGTGCATCCGCTTTATCTTCTTTGGAGGTACAACTTACCAATACAGATAGAGCCAAAGTAAATACAAAACATATCTTCTTCATAATCCCATACTTTTAAATTATTGAACATAGTGAGGAACACCCCACGTTACTTATCTATATGCAAAGTTATCGGTTTGCCACAATGAGGGCAAACAAAGGAAATACCCTGTTGGTCGTTTTCGTCCGCTACAAGCTCAGAAAGAGATACACCTATTATATCGGCAATCTCTTTTGCACGCGATATAGACATAGTACCATTTATAAGTTGAGCGGTTAATGATGGTTGAGCGATACCCAACCTTTCTGCAACCTTTGATATGGTAAACCCGCTTTTTTTTATTGCTTTCTTTATATCCATAATATTATAGAATTAATTGTATATTATATTATGGTGCAAAGATAGCTAAAAGATTTGAAAGTACAAAGGATTAATAGATTTATCTTTATAAAATTAAAAATATTATAGAAATCGAGCTATAAACGTAAATAAAGGTTAAATATAGAAAGAAACTTATATTTTTGTTTGGTAGTATAGAAATAAATCTATATCTTTGCATCGTGATTAAGAAACAAAGGTCACAATAACATTATTAATTTAGCTGAGGTTGCACCTCCGAGTCGGCACTCGTAAAACGGTATAGTGATTATGGCTACTACATTAAGAAATACATTGAGTGAGGTAATGAAGCTCGCTTGGCAGTTCATCAAGAAGAATGGCTACACAATGAGTGAGGCTTTGAAAGTTGCTTGGATGAACATCAAGCTGAAGGGTCAGATGAAGAAGCGCATCGTGAAGTTCTACTTTCAGAAGGTTGATGGCAGCTTGCGTGAGGCATTCGGCACATTGAGCGAGAAGGTTATCCCAGCTACACAGGGTGCAGGTCGCAAGATGAATGACACTTGCCAAGTGTACTTCGATACCGAGAAAGAAGAATGGCGTTGCTTCAAGAAGGCAAACCTTATGAGAGTTGCATAACAGATTTCTAACGATTTAAAAAGAAACTAGATATGGGCGCAAAGATTATCGTGATGCAAGGCAACATGGTTGCAACCATCGAAGAGACGAACAAGGACGCATTTATCAAGCGTGGTGAGTATAAAGAGACCGATCTGGACAGTCATAAGCGTGAGGTCGATTTCTTGATTACAAGCATCGCAAACCGCTACGAAGTGACATTCAATCACAAGGTAGAGCTGAAGGAAAGCCGAAGTATCAAGAAAAGCGAGTATTTCGATAACATCTACTACGTTACCGAGAATGCATTGAACAAGCTTAAAAAGCAATACTCATACGAGTGTGACTTGTAATAGATTTCGTGAGGCACACGTTAAACTGCACCGAACTTTGAACATTAAACATTTAAGAGATATGGATAAGGATTTGATGGATGCTCTTTATGTTGAGCATGATGGCAAGATTGGTGTTTTAAGCTCAGATGAGCGCAAGGCGGTATCACAGGTTATCGGTACGGATTTGACGCTTGTGTACGACAAGAAAGTGGGCAATACGTACCTTTTGATACCATTGACCCGAAACCACAAGTTCGAGTGCAAGGGTAGCCACATTATCGTGGATGGCAAGCGGTTCGATTCGGACATCTTTTTTAGAAAGGATGCTTGCCAATGGATTCAGATGCAATCTAAAGAAATGCTATCAATGGTAGCGTAATATATAAGGTGAGGCACACCTGAATAACTGCACATTATCTTTGATTTTTAACAATTAATTCCGTGAGCAATGGAAAGAAGAAGTAATGTGCAGCATTGTGCCGAAATAGTTGGTCGTGCTGGTGGAGGCAGAAGTCCTCCAATGTAAAATGAACGTTAACGTTTTAAATAAAACACTAAAGCGTTTGCAAGTTAGAAAAAATAGCATTAACTTTGCAGCCGAAAGTAATAATGGTTGTGAAGTAACGGACACGACTTACGAATAATGAAGACATATTAAACAAATGGTTATAAGCTCCAAGCGTGGAGTAATATTTCGTCAAGCCCATTCCGTTACATTTGTGGGTAGGCGAAACAAGCCCTGTCCATCCTCTCTCACAACATGGTGGACGGGGCTTTCCTATTTGCAAGAAACCATACTTATAATATTTAAATTGTTTAATATGAAAGATTTTTTAGAAAAGAATTTGAATGATGCACCCATGCTGGGAGCATTTGTAAATCAGAGTGAGGAAATCAAGGTTGAAGGCTTTGAACTCATCAAGGTAGAAGAACGTGATGGTAAGCAAGCCATCAATGCAAGAGAGCTGCACCAAAAATTGGGTTGCAAGTATCAGTTTGCGAATTGGATTCAAGAACGTATCAATAAGTACGGATTCGTTGAAAATCAAGACTATGAGGTTTTTAAGGAAAATCTTAAAAACTCAAATGGTGGGCGAAGCCGCAAGGAGTATGCTTTATCTTTGGATATGGCGAAGGAGTTGTGTATGATTGAGAACAATGAGAAAGGTAGGATGATTCGCAAGTACTTCATTGAGGTTGAGAAAAAGGTAAGAATGCAGAGTGTTCCATCTTTGCCCGATTTCACCAATCCGGCTATAGCAGCAAGAGCTTGGGCTGACCAGTTCGAGAAGAACCAAATGCTAACCTTGGAAAACAAACAGCAGAAGGAGGAACTTGCCAAGGCATCGCAGGAGATTGTAGGACTAAGCGCACAGATTACAACGATGAAGCCTAAGACTACATACTTCGATGTGATGATGAAGAACAAGAGCACAAGCGTGATTACATCAATGGCGCAGGATTACGGAATGAGTCCGCAAGCATTCAATAAATTGTTGCATGAGCTAGGCATCCAACACAAGGTTTCTGACCAATGGGTCTTGTACCGCCAATACTTGGATAAGGGATATGTGAATAGCGAACCAGTGACCATTACGCACAACGATGGAAAACAAACCATCAAATACAACACGAAGTGGACTCAGAAAGGACGTTTCTTTCTCTATGAGTTCCTAAAGGAGAAAGGTATCTTACCTTTGATTGAACGAAATAATAATGGTGAGACACACTAGGACAACTGTAAAAGCCCCAATCTCGTTAGAGGTTGAGGCTTTCTTTATATTTTACATTTATCTCTTATCTACTCCTAAGAACAACGAATACTTTTGCTCTAATTTTCAACGACTTGTATTTTTGTTACAAAAGTATTGTTATTTTACACTTCGGCTTCATTGTACTCATAATCCCAGAGGAACAGCTTACCCTTGACATTTCTAATCGGCTCATCGAACAATTTAGCATTCTTCAAGAACCAATGATATTGGAAATCTTCAGCAAACGCATCCGGATAAGCCTCATGAAATTGAATATCATCCAACTCTACGCTGCCGATAATAGCTGATGTTGGCAAGTCCTTAAAGTCCGGAATAACAATACCATGCTCTTGGCAATATTTCTTCATTGCGCTCTCCTGCCATCCGTCAAGTTTTTCGGGTTTGGCTTGGCTTGCATGGATAAGGAAACGACCACGGAATTTTCTATTCCATGTTCTGTTTTCAATGGTCTTGCAGCCGATAGCGATTAACCAAGCATACGGCTGGCGAATTGATAATACTTTCATAAGCTCATTGTTTTATTGTTTGCATCCGCAAAGGTAACAAAAACCTTCGTAAATTGCAAGAAAACTCTAATTTATTTTCATATTTTCTAAAAATAATCTTGAAATAATTTGCATATTTCAAATATTTTTCGTATCTTTGCAGTGTAATCAATGAGAGATTACAAAGGGGATGCCGAAAACCTGAAAGAGTAGGTAAAATGAAATCCCAAAGTCTTATGAACGTTCTCAAAGTTTCATTGAAGATTTGGAAAATAGAAATCTTATCTTTTACGATTAGATTATTCTAACTCCAAGGGAGGTGGTGTTACCCCACCGCCTCCCACCTTGGGATTTCGTTGCAAAGGTACGAAATTTATTTCAAACCACCAAATTTTTAACGTATGGACACAAACGAAGAAAAGACAATCAAGTCATGGGGAGGTGCAAGAGAAGGCTGTGGACGAAAGAAGAAATGCGCTAAACGTATGTTCTTTTCTGCTACAGAAGAAACGCTCGACATCCTCAATTCCTTAGACGGAAACAAGAGTGACTTTATCAACGAATGCATCCTAAAGGCGGTAAGAGGTTAGACCCTCTTCCGTCTTTTCTTTTTGATTCTGTCCCAATCCGGTTTAAGCACATCCATCGTGCCGACCATCGCCTTATACTTGTCGCCAAGTTCACCTTCATTCATAGATGAACGGAAGGTATACATCTTGTATCGTTCATGCTCAGGTACGTATAATCCCACCATCAAGGAACGGACTTCATCCACCTCCTGCTCCGGTGCAATAAGCACAAGCCCCTCATTCATACTTTCCAATTTGTAAATCTTTGAAGTTATAACCTCATAATAATCTAATATATCCATATTCTTATCTCCTATAATTAGTTTGTACGCTCAAGCACTTCAATATACTGGATAGAACTACAATCAATATATTTACGTGTGAATACTACAGTATTTCCACTCCCAATCATAAGTGTTCTGTTCTTTGTGTTGCAATTGAAAGAGGTTTCACCACCAACACTATTGAAGTCGAAACTTATCTTCGCTCCACCTACCAAGTTGATAGTTCCTCTAAGGCCTTTGTTCTCGGCTTCGTCCAAAATCACATTCACATGACCTGCATCCATATTCTTATCTAATTAATTGTTACAAACCTTCTTTACAAAATATACGAATGATGGAACCGCCATCAATGTAATCTCTACCTCCATCCTTGCCAAGTATTATCACAAGATTTCCTCTTTCGTCTATGATAACATCATCTGTTGCTGTAAACTTCTTTATATTCTTACTGAAGTTTACATGAGATACCTGCCCATTTGCAAGTGTAATTGTCGCAAGGCAACCACACTCCTTCGCATCTTCTAAGATATTTTTGATTTCATTAATCTTCATAACTATATTACTTTAATTCTTGCTCTACAATATCGAAATTATCCCACGTCTCACCTTCACTATCAGAGATATGAAAGAAAGAATCTGAGACGTTGTATAGACAATCATCGCAATTCAAAACTCGCTTGTAATTCTCCAAAGTGTTCATCCCTTTGTGTCTTATCGCCTTTCTAGCCTTATCGCTGGTATCGAAGACTTCTGCATCAACCTCAACAGCTTCACCCAATCCGTGTTGGTACGAAGAAATTACTACATATACTTTCATAGCTTAAACCTCCTTATTTGTTACGCTACCTTAGATAACGTTTCTTTATCGATCTCAATCCACTGCGCACCATCCTTACGGAAGAAGATTTCACTCTTGATATGCTCACCATCCACATCAATGCTATCACCATTGCAGACAAAGGTATGGTTCTTTGTCAAAGGTACAAGAAGGTACGTTTTGCCGTCTCTCTTGTGTTCTACAAGCGTTTTATCCGTCCCAAGGATAATAGATACCCTCTCACTCTTATCGTCCTTTAAAACGCCTATTTTGTCTGTGTGCTCGATATAGAGCACATTCAAGAAATTCTCATCCATGTTCTTATGCACTTAACATTTTGTAATACTTCTTCTTGTTTACACCTCTTTTCACGGCTTCATAGAGCAAAGCCAAAGCAAATGCTTCATCCTTGACTTTCAAAGCCTTCAAGGTATCTCTTTTGACGTTGTAGTTCTCATCAACCTCACACAATGGTACGTAGCCTTTGTGCTCGAAATTTCTTCGACCAATCGCCCAAATTTCATAGCCATCCGGAAACTCATTTGTCTTCTCGAATACATAACTGCCATCAATAAACTTTTCCATAATCAATTGTATTAAGTTCTTTACCTTATGTTTTCTTACTTCTCCCATCGGAAAGCGTTAGGGTCTTTTACAACTTTCTTGCTGGCTTCGTCCCACATATAGCCATCATTAAACCACTTTGGGGCTTTACCATTGATTACACGTTTCGCCTCGGCTATGCTAGCATAGTCCGGTTCAACTACATTATCAATGCGGACGAATACCTGACCGAATACGTCCTCCACCTTGGCAATATGATGCCCTTTGTAGAACACTTCTTTCAAACACTTATCAATTGTCTCCATATCTCAAATACTTTAAAAGTCCTAAAATAAAAGGCTCACCCCTATTAAAGCCTCCTGACATATTTCCTCGCTATTCGCAAGGGATTGTTGGGTGGCTAACGTGGCTGCGCCCTTGCGAGTGCTTGGGTGACTTACTACCACTCCCCAATTCGGCAATGCCCTGCCGAAGTATATTCTCAGCTGCGAAGAGGTCTCTATGATGAACTGCGCCACAACTAGGGCAAGTCCAAATCCTATCAACCAATGACAGCTTATCATTCTTATAACCACATGTACAAAGGCGGCTCGATGGGAAGAAGCGGTCTATCTTATGAACCTTAACGCCATACTTCTTCGCTACGTGCTCCAACTTCACGACAAAATCGCCATGAGCCAAGTCAGACATCTTTCGTCCCCAACGCTTTGTCATTCCATCCAAGTTCAAGTCCTCCAAGCAAATCAAGTCGTAACGCTTGCACAACTCATGCGCCAGCTTCCACTGGAAATCGGAACGCTTATTCACGATGTTTCGATACAATCGCTCCAACTCCAACTTCTTGCGTTTGCGGTTGTTGCTGCCTTTCTTGCACTTCGAGAGATTGCGAGACCTGCGCCTAAGCTCCTGCAAGTCAGCTTTAAGGAACTGAGGGTTATCAATCTCACGACCATCGCTCAAAGTCAGGTACTTCTTCAATCCAAAGTCGATGCCCACGGATGCACCATCGTGTGACTTTCCGTAAGGTCTGGCTTCTTTATCTAAGCAAAGGATAATGAAATACTCGCCCAGTTTGTTGCGCTTGACCGACACCCTCTTGACCTTGCCATCGTAAGGACGACCCAGAGAGAACTTGAAGGACTTCTTTATCTTGTTTATCACAAGCTCATTTCCATTGAGAGAATAGCCTCCATTCTTGAAAACGAAAGAACAAAATTCAGATGCTTTCTTGAACTTTGGTGGACGCTTTGCATCATGCTTGAAGAAACGCTTGTAAGCTATATCCAATCTATCCAAGACTTCTCTAACGATATGACTGTTTAACAAAGTAGGTTTATAACGCCTAGCAAAATGGTGATACATAATATATCTCTCTATATACTTGTGATATAGTTTATAGTACCTCTTCTGCAAGGCTAACGCACGATTCCAAACATAACAAGACTCTCGGAGCATCTTATCCAAATGCTTCGTCTTCTTTGTCCGGTATAGCTTGTACTTGTATGAAATCATATTACTTAATTTTAAACAGTTTATTATTTAAATGTGCGATTTAACGTGTACGCTCACTCACTTAACTCTTTTTATGCAACCTTGATAAAGTTGAAGAACTTCATCTGTCGCCAAGCTTGTTTCTCAACGTCCCAATACTTAACGCAATCCTTGCAAGCATAACCCTTGCCATTTGGAGTGTAGTCTATCAAAGACTCCTGCAAAGTGCCGAATGCCTGACGGATAGAGCCATCCACCTTCTGAAAGTAGAACTCAACAACTCTCTTCTTCATCGCCAACTTCAGCTTCAACACTGCCCACGCTTGTTTCAAGCACTCTGACCAGCTCATTGTTGCTGATTTCAACTCAAAGGCTCTGTGTGCCATTGCCATCACTTCTCTCATCATATTCTTAAAAGAATTAGCCATAATCAACTAAACCGTTTTACGAGTGCCACTCGGCTGCATAGCAGCATCTAATAGTTAAACTTTAAAGCCTTTATCTCTTAAAGACATTGCAAAGATAAGTAATTTTTGGATAGCTACCAAATATTTTGAGAGAAAAATCAACATATTACTTTACTTTTAACCTTTGTTATCTAATTATTACTTACTTTTTACAGATTTTAGCACATTATTACTTTATTTCTTTGTACCTTTGCGCCTAAATAATCAAAATATTACTTTATGATAAAAAGCAACATTAAAAGCGAATACCTTATTAATATAAGTAAGCGCATTAAGTATTATCTAGATTTACGCCAAATGAAGGCTAAATCATTGGCAGATGCAATAGGAGTAACCGCTAATGCTATTTCACTTATAGTAAACGGAAAAACAACTCCTAGCATAGATTCTTTGCATCAAATTGCTATTGCATTAAATGTAGAGGATTGGCAACTTCTTACAGATGAGCCATTGCAAAAGGTTCAACCAGAGCAGCCATCCGTTCCGCAGTCTCCGGCTATCATCTGCCCTCATTGCGGCAAGCCTATCGAGCTGGAGATTAAGACAAAGGAGGGGAAATGATATTCCTCTCCTTCTACTCTTCTATTCTTTCTCCTTCAAAAAGCCTATACCTGCATGAACATTACCCAACTTATACCAAGACTGATCTAAAGTCATAACATAACTACTGAAGGATTCTTCCCCAATATCAAGGGTGAAGTCTTCATCTACATCTGGCTCTCCATGTCTTACGTACCCCTTATTCGGGGTGTATAGCAATCTATGATATGAGCCACTCTCACAAATATAAAGTCCGCTATTACGCCAATCTGAACTCCAAAATTCCGGTTTGTTCACGTAACAAAGCATTACATCACCATCATAAATAGGAATACTATGACTTCGCTCATCCTTTTCTCCAACAAACTGTTCGCTGTCAACATTATCAGACTGACGGATAACAGATACGATGGAGTAACCATTTCCAATAAAGTCCGCTATATCTACATATGTTCTTTGCTCTCTAAGGTCAAATTCCTGTTGGCTTCTCACGCCATCTTTCTCAAAGATTACAAGTATTCTTGTATACTTATCACCAAAATTGACCATACTCAGAATCAAGCCGTTGTTCATGTAAGACGCATAAGCTTCTTTGGCTAGAGTTAATACACGCTCTAGATATTCCAATGGCTTGTATCTAACTAACCAAGACTGACCTTTATGCATCTTTTGCAAATACGAATACATATTCATCGCCTCGTATTCATCTATTCCATGCTTCTTGCAGACCAACTTAAACTTATCCGGATAAACACTGGTTACAAGTCTATCCAATTCGTCCATAGCTTGCATAGCTTTCAAAAAATCATTTGCTTCCATTTTACTAATCTTTAAGTTTCTCAATTATATAACCACGACCTGTATAGGTACAAGCCAAGCCGATATATACTAGCTGATGTAAAAGCCACAATTCTTCAGTAAACGGCAATCTATCACACTTTACAAACTCATCTTCATCCTCAAAATCAGATGCCTTTTCCAATATTTCTTCCTTTGTCATTGCTTATATTGTTTGTTCTTAAATACTATCAAACACACCATCCGCAACGACCAACGCACAACTCATATTCCAATTCGTTGCAGATGTCATAATATTCTTTATCCGTTATATTATAGCGGTCTAGTACTTCCTTTGTTGGAGGTTTTGGGTCAAAGTGCATATCGGCACAAGCATAAGGCTCTGCATCTTGAGCATGATGGTCATACATATCACCAAAATCATTTTGTTCGGCATTCTTTCCGTTAATAGTGAATACCTCTGTACGGCAAGGTAATGCATGATGCGTTTTTATCTTTAATTCCATATCTTAATATATTTAAGCTACTATTCAAAACTAAAAATTATACAACGCCCTCTTAAGTTTAATCCTAAGTTCTTCCTTCATTTGCGACACTTTATCATAAGAATCGTAATATCGTCCGTAGTTGTTATAATTAGACCTGTCTACACAATGCAACCCGATAATAAGTAATTCCAGCTCATCATCAGTCAAAGAAACTTTTTTCATACGCTTACTTCTTTTGATTAAAATACTTTTTCAGTTCTCTAAGGATGAACAATCCTCCTATCTTGAAGGACTGCTCTATAATCCCCCGATGTTCCTTAAATTCGTTTTGACCTCTTGAAAACCGAAACGCCTCGTTCTCTAATACAAGTACAAACTTATTAAATTCTGCCTCGGTCATTTACTATCACCTCCTTTCTTGGGAAACAATTCATCCAAGTAGAGCCAACGAATAATAATCCGTTCTGGATTTATTGGCTTGTAACCACATTCCTTCCAACGTATCTTTTCGTATGTAGCCTCTCTGATATATATTGGTGGATTTATCTCACCATTAGGCTTATATACATACAAGATTCGTCTATCCAAGTCAGGAGCCTCAATTGCATCATGCCACAAGTTGCTCAGAAACTCATTGATTATTTTGTCTTTATTCTTCATATTTTCATTCTTCACTAAAATATTTTTTAACAAACGCTCGTTCGGTGAGCCATTTCCCTAACCCTACTCTAAAGTAACGCTTTGGTTTGCCTTTCGCAAACCCATATTCGTCACGAGGTGTATTAACACTTAGGTGTATCTTAGGAACATTGTTCACTGACACGTATGCGGTTATATATTCATCTGTGAATGCCCAATGCTGAACTTCACGGAACTTTACATTCTTAAAGAACATTTCCTTCATAAGCCTTAGTCCTTATAGATTGCATCAAGAGTGCTTCTGAAATTCGGATTATCAATAACGGCTTGGGCATCTTCTTTATTCTTGAAGTAAACAGTTCCTTCGTTATAATGACTAATAGAGGTAATACCATATTCGCTGGTTCGCATGATATTATACTTACATTCATTAGAATTCCAATCCGGTTTCCAATCTCTATTATAGTACTTAGCTATAATCATTAACCTAGATAATGCAATTAGCTTATCCACATTCATATATGAAACTTGAATACATGCTGGACGAACATCTTTGTCTGCTAAAGCTGATATGGCATCCATATAGCCGATTACCCTCTTTCTAAGCTTAACAATACCAGCTTTCAAGTCACTTTTCTCAATGTCCACTTCCATTTCTTTAGGGATGTCAAGGACTATTTTGTTATCTTTCATTTCCATTTTTCTTATGTTTCATTTCCAAAATATATTTTTTATTCACAACCAACTCGAAGAACTTATATTTAGCATGCTTGTAGTTGCGACCTAAATCAACTCCACCAACAAATTCTTCTCCATACCAAGAGATTGCCGTATACTTTACAATATCATGCTCTTCCGGATGATTCACACGACCAATCCATACATCTGTGCGTACCAAATCGCAATACCCATAAGGTAATTTGGCACGTATCATCCTCGTATTCTCCGCATCAATATAAACGTTTTTGTATTCCAGGTCTACACCTAGAATTTTACGATTAAGCATTGCTACATCCATATCTCATTATTTTTAAAGCACTACGTCGAAGGTCTCTCAGTTTGAACGGATTCTTCTTCAATATGTTATTTCGCATCTTGCGGATTTCCCACTTCTGTGTAAGACGCATAGCCTTCAACAAACGATGGTCTCCGGCTAGCTTTCCTGCATCCGTTTTGCCACAATAATAGCCTTGTCTATAAGCCCAATATCGGGTTTTATAGACTTGCTTCATTATCTTCTTAGCTTGTCTTATCTTCATACATTACTTGTTTTATAAATTTCACATGTCCCCTCATAAATAGTGTTATTACTATAAATGTCATTATATTGCGAAATAGAAATTAATCCATTTACCTTCATTTCCCGAAGAATGCCATCATACACACTTTCTATTGCTCTTCTCTTCAATTGCTCCATGCCAGATTTGTCACGGCAATAATATTGCATTTCAAAGCTTGACATTGCAACTCTTGAATGAAGCTTAATAACTTGTGGCTTTATGTATCTAACCTCTATTTTTGGTTTGATGCCTAGTTGGTCAGCTAGCCATTGTTTCCATTTTGGTTTGACATCTTCTCCATCCAAACAAACAAGCAAGATGTAGATAAAACTCATACTAAGATATAAAATTGCTATATTCATACTCTACTACTTTTTTGTTAATCTTATCGCCTTGGTTATTCGATGGTCTTTAGAACGCAATTGGTCAAATCCTAATTTATACCAATATCTTCTTGACCACCAATAATCATTCCGGCTCTTCAAAATCTTATTGGCTTGCCTTGTTTTCATCTTGCACCTCATTTTTGGCGTTTTGTAAATACGTCAAGCATTCCTGTAAATACGACAAGCAATCTTTTCCGATAGTGCCTACCGCCTTGGAATAATCATCATCGTATAATGATTCGTTACCATCATACCTACTAAGATATTTCTTTCTTTTTATATCAGCACCATCCATGATTTTAAGCTTTGCCACAATCACTTCATTACTGGTTGCCTTGCCAAGAAACCACAACATATTAGTTAATGCTAACTTGTTTGGTTCATAAGCATCAACATTGGATAATTCCGATAGCCTTCCTTGAATGTATCTCGTTAGTACCTTTTTGTAATTCATACCTTGTCCTCCTTATCGGGTTTGTTTACCCACATAGTTTCGTTCTCCAACTTTTCAAGTGCTTTTTCAAGTTCCTCAAATGCTTTTGACTTTTCTCTGTATCTCTCATCAGGAGGTATCATCACACCATCAATAGCACTACGAAACCTGTTTCTAGCACTGATTAATAATAACTTTACTTCATTTAAAGTATTTCGTTTGTAGAACTTTGGGACTCTGCTAACCTGCCACCAAGAATAGCATTCGTCACTCCAAGGTTCAATCCACACTGGTTCTTTTGTGTCTTTATCTTGGCAGTATACAATTCCACGTACTTCATCATTAAGCAAGAAAGCCTCTACCTCAAAATCCAAATCGTCTAATGTTGTATAAGTCTTGCAATACTCATTACGTTCCATAGTGCCTTCTCTTACGAACAACTCAAAATCGTTGAATAAATCTATTTTGAGTATCTCTAGGTTGTTGCTTTTAACAACTTCTAAAAGAGACACCTTAACGTTCATTTTGCTCATTGCTTATCCTCCTTGATTACTGGTTCTTCGATAATGTATTTACCTTCAATTTCAAATGGTAAAACGTTAGTAACATTTGCTCTGTAAACTTTACCATCTAAAGCCTTAAATAAAGGATGAATAACTGTAGGTAAATGAGGAACGCATTTATTGCAATGATGCACAACCTCAAAATGACCTTTTGAGCCATCACGCAATTTGCTTTCACAACACTCACAACTACCTATTCTATATTTGAAATATGTACGTGATAAAGCAGCTTCTTTGCCACAAATATCACATTTTCCAAATTCCATGTCTGCCATATTTTCTTCTTTTTACCCTCTCCCTGTTGCCAAGGAGAGGGTGGTTAATTACTTACTCACAAATAATAGCGAGCTGGCCACAAGCAGCTCCATTCTCAATTTCAGCCTTTGTTGCGATTGCTACTGCATAATCGTAGCCCATTGCATCTAATTGTTTCTTAATTTCTGTCATTGTTGTAAAAAATAAAGGGTTTATACTAAATTTACACCTTCGACAACACCATTGCCAAGGTGATTTTTCTCTGAGATATTATTAGGATTGATAGGAGACAACTTTACAAAGAAATGTTCCTTATCAAACCACTCAGCCAACTTTTCCGCATCGAAATCAGATGTATCAACAAGGGTGAGGTTGATTGTTGTTTTTAGATTGCTTTCTGTGCGAATCCGACCTAACTCTTGAATAGTCATCTTGTTCTTGTAAGGAATCAACCAATTACGCTTGTTATCATCAAATGAATGTAAGCTGATCTGTAATGTGATATTTCCCTTAATGAAAGAGAAATCGCTCCCCTTGATGCCAATCGTTGATACGTAATGATGGGTATTAGGATATTTCTCAGTAATAACACGAATAGCCTCTTTGACTGCATCAATATTAAGGAATGGCTCGCCCATACGAGTATAGTTAATCTTAAACTCTTTTGCTTTGCTTGGGTCAGCACCTGCCTTGTTGATGGCAAATTCAACCTGTTCAACAATTTCTTCTGCCGTAAGATTGCGATAACGTTTCATGTTGCCTGTAGCACAGAACTTGCATCTTACTGGACACCCACTCATTGTAGATACTCCAATCATCCAACGTTCCGTGCGGTCGCCAAGCTCATTATTATCGAGCTTATTCTGATGTCTGCCTATTGCATCTTTGGTGTAATAAGGCAAGAATGTATCTGTAGTTTCAACTAGAAATCCATCTTCTAACTGAAGGCAATACACAACACCATTTTTAAATGTTTTCTTTCTTAATTCTTTCATATTACTATCTATTTAATATCCCATAAGGGATAGTTCGTTACTCAGGTATCTTTGTTGTGTATTTATCGGATGAAATATGTAGAAACACATAATCACCATCCGTAGAAGTATTCTCAATACCACAAGAAACACCTTCTGCTTTATCAAATACAAGCATTTCACAATCTCCACCTGTGATGTCAATGTAAGATTTTAAATGCTCTATCAACTCACTTGCTTTCATATTACTATCTATTTATATCCTTAGCATGATGGCTAGTTACTCTATTTCATATTTATTGCTTATACAAGCATCAATGGCTTTTATAGCTATGTCAATAGCTTCTGCTTCATATTCATTAAGACACATTATTCCGCTTAAAAAGACCTTTGCTCGTTTATAATTCATTGCCATATTACTATCTATTTGTGCCCGAAGGCGTTAAACATTAAACTATATAAGACAAGCTGATACCCAATATACCTGCTCCTAATATCATAAGTATGACTCCTTGGAGCATATATGCAAAATCTTTCAAGAACAAGTACACTCCAAATATAATCAAGACTATACCTATTATAAATATTACTTTCATACCTACACCTCCATTTCTGATATGATTTTAAAAGCAAATAGGATATGCTGTAACTCGTGGACGTAACTGATATACCCTCCCATAATATCATTATTTATTGAAACAGACCAACTAATACCGCCGTTTGTGCAAAGTTTAATTCTTGGAATACGACTATGCCTAAAGTATATTTGTCCCTTACTCCATCCATTCTTAAGAAGAATGGCAGATGTAAGGAGCACTGGCTTTATTTCATCAACATCAACAATGCAGTACACCAATCCTTCTTTAGGACAAGATAAGTCAAAGTGGCTTCCGTCTCTTGGTTCTTTGATAACCATGATTTTGTTGTCATACATAACAACATCACCTTGAATATATTCTAACTTTTCCATACGTTTATATTTTTAAATTGCTATCTAATTGCAAGCCATAAAGAATATGTTGGAGTTCATCTACATATTTTATCATAACAGCATCGTCTTTTCCGTCATTGAAAGATACTCCGCATATTCCTAAAAAATTATTATATCGCAAAGTGAAAGGGTATTCTTGGGATTTATACCACTTATGCCCAAGACATTCTCCTTCAGAGCGATAACATGTCAATCCATTCTTTTTAAGAAACTCTTCCCAAATATGAACGTGCATAATGTCATTTTGACAAATTTTGCCCAAGCTTTGCCCATCAATAACTTTCAAGTCGTAAGAATAATCTATATTGAACGGATAGATACTACAGACAGCACAAATAAATCCGTGACTATAAACTATATCGCCCACCATATAACGAGGTGGCTCTATGTGAAATTCTTTCTGTGCCATACGCTTTACTTCTTAAAACGCAATTCTAAAATCCTTACCTTTCAAAGTTGGTCTCTTTTTGAGGACGAACTTCTTTAAATCTTCAAAGTTTATTGGGAAGAGCGCACAATATTTATACTTTAATGTGCAGACGAATCTTCCGTTGAGCATAATATCGAATGTGAATGTCTTCATTAGTCGCCTACTTTCTTTTTAGGAACATACTCTTCTAACTCTTCGTTAAACTCATAGCAGTCTGGACAGTAGTGCTTTTCGCCAATTTCTACCCATTCGGATTCCATTGCTTGTTCTCTAGCAGTACAGATGTCCACCCAACAGTCAATGCCATCATCCACACCATAAGTCTTTCCGCATCTGTCACAAACGACAGAGTACATTGTCACTTCCTTAATCATGATTGCCTCCTTCTATAATTAAGTCAAACAAGTCAGCTGCGTATATCCACCCAGTCAAACGGCACGCCTTAACTTCTACTTCCCACATTTCTTGATATGTGTCGCAATCGGTCTTGGACATCATATCGTATAGGTTGTAAAAATTTCTATAACAGCAGTCTATTGAGTATGCAAGAACTCTTCCTCTGCCAATTTGAGGAACTTCGCTAGCAGGGTGACACAAGCTCTTCAGGAATTCATTGATAGCCCACTTAACACCATCCTTAAACAACTCTGCGCCAAACTCTTGGCAGAAATGATGCTGGCCATCAACCTCTGTGTCTTCATTATAAGACATTATAGGCAAGTCTTGCTCATACAAGTCTGCTGCTCCTTGTGCAGCTTCTTCTATTTTCTTATTGTCTAAAACCATTTTATTAAGCTTCATAACCATTATTACGTAGTTCATCAATTAAAATCTTGACATCTTCTATGGATTCTCTTGCGAGAGTTCGTAGATGAGTTCTGCGAACAGCATCTGGGCAAGCGCATCTATTATCATGCTCGTAATCTTCCCCTCGTTGTTTTACTTTATCTCTAAACAACTCTGCTGATTTTTCATACAAAAATTCCAATTCTATTTCAGATAATTTCATAATCAAACCTCCTCTTTAAATTCGGACTAACACTACAAACCTTTATTTCTATTATCGAAAACACGCTCAGCTAACATCTTCTTAAGTTCATTTTCACGTCTTTTAGAGTTCTATCTAGAGAAACGCTTTATCGCCATAAGAATACGATGATTCTTCCTGCATGGCACTTGACCTCCTGCTATTGCAAAATATAATGCCCATCTAGGTTCACAATATTGCTTAATATTAAGAACCCCTTTTCTTACATCAAAACCATCAATTATCATTCGAAGATATTTCTGAGTACCTTGACTATTCCTTCTTTCTTATCATAAAGTAATCTTCTTCAACTTTATTATGTAAGTAGTATATAAGTTTTAACTTTGTGAGTTTTTCCAACTTTCTTACTACATACTTTATAGTATTAGGACTTATATAACCGTCAGTCCAACCTCTTTTCAAAAGCCATTTAGCACTCTCCTTGTAGAATAACTTCTTGCATTTTCGTTTATTCATTTTTTAGTCTCCTTCACATAAAGTTTCGTTAACCTCGTCATTGAATGTATGAGTAACCGGATTGTACTCGGAATGGGTTTCATCTACCCTACCTTTCCGGTTAGTGAAATAGATAGCATGTCCTTGGTCATAGAACCTGTACACTGTTATACTATCCACGACAAATAACTTCTCGACCTTGAATTTATCAACAGAATCCGAGATTTGGACTCTTGTACCCTTACCCTTGCAACCTACCAAAATGGCAGCAATAGCAATTAACGTAATAACCTTTTTCATAATTCTTTCATTCTTCGTAACCTAATATCTTAAAAAACTCATCCATCCTTGGATTTAGATTGCTCGCCACAAGCATGTAAGACGGAACAGAACGGCTGATATTGCACTCTAACTTTAATGCATGTATCATTGCCGAGGCTTGACGGCTTGAAATCTGAATCCTATCCAATCTGGAAAGTATTTCGCTCTGCGAATCTGCATTACGAAACACTTTCTTGACAAGACTTTCAATGTACTTACGCTGCTTGTCCGTCATTGCTCTTATTGTGTTCAAGGGACTCAACCAAAGCCTTCAGACCTTCGAAAGAAGCATTCATCAACTCCTTGCTATCTGAAGAGTCAAAATACCAATTGCCAATTATCTTCTTATTATTTTCGGCAAACATCGTAATACTCGTATGAGTATTTGAGGATGACATCTGGATAGACTCCTTTGTTCTACCCATAAGGCTAGCAATCTTTGCTAACATCTCTACATAAGCATTATTCTTTTCCACTTTCTTCTTACAGTTTTTAAGGTGTGTCTCACCTTTCTAATTAATAACCTTGTTTCTTAATTACGATGCAAAGATACTAAGAATATCTGAAATATGCAAGTTATTTAATGTGTTTCTTTTAGTATTTAACATACTATAATGTTGCACGCCAAATATTTGCTGACGTTAACACAAAAAATCCCCACCACTACATTATTATATATAGTGATGGGGCAAACATTTAAAACAAAATAGCATTATAGATTTCTACGATTACTATCAAACTAAATCGTCCACATAAGCCCATTTATAGATGGCGTTTGACTCCGTGAACTTCTTCCACCATACCTCGCCTAAGAAATTCAGATGCTTGAAACGCTTGCGAACCTTGGTCAGACCGACAATGCGTCTGTTGTGCTCAGGCAATTCTTCTACCGGATGCCAAGCACTATCCTTTTGGCATTTCATTCCCAACTCCAAGGCCTGTTTAGCTATCTGCCTTGCACCTTGATTAAAGTCTATCTTATCTATCAATAATTCTAAGTCCATAATCAGATTGCTTTTATATTAACTTTGTCATTAAAAAACGCTTCAAGCACTTCATTGGCTTTAGCATCTGCTTCATCCAAGTCTTTGCACTTGGCTACTTGAACACCATAGCCTATAGGGTTGCGCAGTTCATAGCAGCCATCAGCCTTAACCAAGCGAAGGAAAATATCTCCACCTTTGAAGCGGTACGAATATCCTTCAGTTGCCTCGTTCCATTGCCTAACAATGTTCCTTGTCGCCATAGATTTTTTTCACTTTTTCCAATGTAGCACTAGCACCCTCAATGTAGGCTGCGATAATAACATTTCTATATAGCTCACTATTTTCCTTATCAATTCCTACCAAGCCTTCTGTTGGTCTCAAAGGCTCAATTGTAAATTTATAAGCCTCCTCTACTATCCAGCTAGGAACTCCATTTGAAATCAAATTCTCACAATACTCATTCATAATTTAACCTTTTAAAATTAGTGGATGAGAAGGGATTCAAACCCTTCTTGGTGGCAATACCTCCCCAGTGACCCAGTACACGGAATGTTTAATCAAGAAATCCGCTCCAAGTTTGCGAGGGTCGCATTGCTTTCAGTTGCCAATGCCACTCATCCGTTTGTCAGCGACAGATGCGAATTTGAAGACTGTGCACCATTCCCAACCTTGCCCAAGGGTTTCTGTCGCTGACTGATGGGCATTTGCCAATGGCTATCGGCAATTTTAAGTGTTCACATCTTACGATGCGGTATTAACTATTTCCCTGCCCAAGGGAACAACCATTAGCGATAGGCTATTTATAGTTATGGAAACTTCCAAATAAAGCCGTGCGACTCCTAAGTTTACCATCCTGCCCCCACGCAAGGCATCACACGGCTTTGACACGTGGATATTTGGTAGATTATGGCAATCCTACCTTGACTTTCTTATATCATTCCGCTGCCAACCTGCCGCCCAATCTACCGGAGCTGCATTACAGCAGTGAAAAGATGTATTCACATTATACAAGGCAGCTCTGAACTCATCCAATTCTTCTGCCGTGAACGGACAATCCTTGTTAACTCGCCTTGTCATAATTTCACAACTTTATAACCAAGCAGACTTGCAAGCAAGGAACACGTTAAAGTCTTCTTGTGCAAGTTCTGTTCCTGACACCACTCCATTCTCCATAGTAAAGTAACGCTTTGTATTGTAAAGCGTATCCTCCAAGCAATAAGTTTCTTTCATTTCTTCATTCTAATCAATAGTAAACAACCTTTCAATAGGTCTCTTTGTGATATTCGGGTTAAGGGAATTGGTTACTTCCTTTTCCCAAACACATCTGAACTCTTGCGGCATCTGGTACTCGCTGATAAAGACCTTATGACCTCTTCTAGCCATTTCCATGCACCATATATAGAATCTTTCGTAATCGAAATTCTTTGATACATCATACTTTTTCGTAGCTTTGTAAGGCAAATCGCAATACACTATACTCCTATCCGGTATCACAAGTTCATCATAACTGCCGCTATAGAACTCAACACCTTTGAGAAGAGGCACATCACACATTGTGTTTTCTATCTGCTCCCTTATGTAATCTCTTGCCTTTCCGTTCTTGCCGACAACATTATGTCCGCTATAGCCACCATCAAAGAAACGGCCATTAAAGCTCGCCATAAAGCCAATTAGTCCGACACCTGCATCTGTGAAGAAATTATTCTTTCCATGATAGCAGTCTCGTGCAAAGTCATACAACGTCTTACTAATATGGTTGAAGACAAATCCATCGTTCTGTAGATACTTCCACATTTCGATAAGGTACTTATTCTTGTCGTTGGCAATCCTGCGATACGTGTCCGGAACGTTCTCAATAACGCTACAGCCACCACAGAAAGCATCTACAAACGTATTATGTTCCTTGTCCAGCATAATCGGCAATATCTCATGCACGATTCTTGCTTTGCTGCCCATATACTTCATTTCAATAGTTTCTTTATCATTTTAACACCTCGCTTGCCAAACTTTCGCTCGACAACCGCATTGTAACTCACTCCATCAATGGAACACTCATCCGGATAACGTTCTTCAAGCCAGTCTGTGAACTTCAGTAAGTTAAAGACCAACTCTTTTCTCGCTAAAAGAAACCGCATATCAATGAACTTTCCAAAGCTAACACCGAAGATTTTCTGAAACTCATTACCTATCGGCAAGAACTCACTTGGTTCTATTTTCATCAGCTTGCTTTCTTAGATGTCACACTCTCCAAAGGATAGTCACTCTTCATAAAGTCACTAATTCCTATATAAGTTCGCTGTAAATCCTTCTCATCGTCCTTCATGTCTTCCGTTGCGTTGATAGCCGCCTCATTCAAAGTCTGTTCGTCAAAGACACCTTTTCTTACCTTATCGAAATAAGAAAGAATTTCTTTAGTCATCAAATGGTCAGCCAATCTCTTGAAATCCTTATCCATCACCAATGCCATGAAGTCATAAGAGTTTTCAAAGGCCAAGATAGGAGCAAAATCCTTGAACGCTTGCATTAAGTTAACATGCAAATCTTCATACAGCTTACGGATGATATTCTCATAAGTTCCCAAACAAAGGTTGGTCAGATTGTACAGAATGATTGCATTCGCATAAACTCCCGATTTTTCACCAATCCCTAAGTTCTGTAATCTTAAAGCAAGCTTATCTCGCAACTTATACAAGTCTCCACTAATCTTGTCATAGAACGTCATTGCGAATTCTTCATTAAAATCTGCATTAGGAACATAAGCGTCATAATACTTAACCACCTTTCGAAGGTTCTTCTTGCAGTCCACCCACTTCTTCTTAACTTCAAACCTAACGCATTTCTTCTTCAGAATACTCTTTTCGATTTTCTGCATAAAACACTCTGCTAAGACCATTTCGACATATACATACTGCTGAAGATAAGCCCTAGTAACGACCATAACCTTATTCACTTCGGTTTCGGTCATTCCATTCGGAACACTTATGACTATCTTCTTGCCACCTACGTTCAACAAGACTCTTCTGAAACAATTTACACTAGGCATGATGCTTTCTGTTTGAATATTCAACAACCTTGTTATAGCACTCTGTTCTCACCAAATCCTCAACCCTATTCAATGTGCAAACCTCATGGGTATCATTCATATTGACTTGTGGGCAACAAATCTGATAAAAATACTTTGTCCTGATGGTAAAACCAAGCAACTTGATTTGTTCCTTGAATACCCGACCGGACACCACCTTATCAAGTTTCTTCCTGCCTTCGAAGAGATTCAAACTCTCCTCTCTACGATAAACAATATCGGTCTTAACCGAAAAAATCTTTCCAATCATAACTATGCCTCCAAATTTCTAAGCGTTTCCAGACCCTCATCATTATCAACATCATAGCCAATATGATATTCGTTGCCTATTCTAGCACCAACATATACCTCTTCTGCATCCAAAATATAACGGAACATCTGCTCACGCACCTTTATCTGCTCATTATCCAAGCCTAGCTCATCAAAGCAGTCTTCCTGCAATGACTTATATGGTTTCGTTCCCATATATGAGACATAAGCCAGCTTGCCTTCCTGATGCAATGGCTTCCACTTCTCCCACCAATGGTTGCGGTACTCCAAGATACCTCTTTCTACTCCATCGGCACAAACATGTTTAACTATTCGTAATTTCATTATCTACCTTTTTTAAAACTACTTTAACTATCTTCCCATCACACTTGAACACACGAGACTTAATCTTGTATGTAAGGTTGTTAATCACAACTTTATCTCCTACACAAGGCATGAAGTGAAAGTCGTAATTTTTCCAAATGATATTCCCTTCAAAGTAAAATTCTACCAATTTTCCTCTTCTTTTAAAGCTTTAAACTTATCCTTCATAATAGAATTGGTCTCTGTCCAAAAAGCTATAATAACATTTTTGACATCAACCCCCTCTTCTTGTGCAATATCCTTTGCGGTCTTAACAAAATCAAAATATCCCTCATCTGATTCCGATATTCCGGCAGAATACCTCATATGTCCATCCTTGATGAATCTTGCGGAAAAATAAAAGTATCTTTTCATCGCAGTAACTCCCTAGTAAATTCGTTACGCATCGGCTCAACGATGCTTGTGTACAAACTCTTTTTATCTTCAGGAATATCATCCTGTGTAATAGAGAACATCAATAAATAAGACATCGGAATCTCCAACACCTTGCATATTGCTTCAATCTTACTCTTGCGTGGAAACGTTCTTCCGGTTTCCATAAACAACATATTCGTCTCGCTACAACCGATAGCCTTAGCCAGTTGTCGTTGAGTTAAGCCCTTGCTTACCCTAATTGTCTTAATCGCCTTTCCTAAATCCATTTAACCTCCTATTTTAATTTTTCAAATCTATTCTTTATCGCTATCATAGCATCCTTGACCCCATCTTTGTATCCAACTGAATACAAGGTACAATCCTCTTCGCTCGGTTTCTCAGACTTGGGCTTAAGAAATTCTTCTATCTCACGGAAAACATGCTCCAAGAGTCTAAGGAACATCGCATTCTTCGTGATAGTTGGTCGTAGGGTATCTTTAACCCAATCCCAGCCATCACCATAACCTAACGTGAAATTTGATTTGCCACAATATCTCACTTTCGGTTCATCAAGCCATTGCTTTAAAATTTCTTTCTTTGTCATCTTTTCAGTTTTTGTGGTGTGTCTCACCATTCCCTTGTTTAAGATTGGCGAAGAGTTTCACCTCCTCGCCAAAATGTAAATTTACAAAATTATTGTTCTCATACTATGATAAAAGATGCTCACTTGACGCACGTCATCTTATCTTTTTTACGCCAAACCCAATTTTTATAACCTCAAAATAGCAAAAATCATTTAGATAAATCAGTGGAATTCACCATTTTTTTGTTAATAACTATCTCGTTCCTATTACAGAGATAAAGCAAGAATATTCACTTCAAAAACTCCATTCACACTTCTTTTTTCTATCATAATCATTTTGCTGCGGATTTACACCGCTCATGTCCTTTAACATGAATTTTATAGTTAAACTTAATCAAATCTGTTGTCCCAAAAAACAAACAACGCTCGCACTAGCGAACACTATAATCACTATTATAGCCATCTTTTAAGAGTATGGGCACTAAACCCAGATACTCTTGTAACGAATCCTATTCGTTGTTTTATCGTTCAAATTAAACTTGGCAGAAAGCTCAATGGCTGCTTGTTTTACTTCATCAAAAGTATGCAAGTTATCACGAACATCCATCGTCTTACCATGCTTGCCGCAAACCCAAACGGAAAAAGACTTTTTATTGTCCTTATCAAAAACTGCATCTGTACAAAGAGCATTACCTTTACGCTCTAATGCATGGTGCAAGCTATCTACCAATTCTTCAACCGAATTGTTTTCGACCTTCTCGAAAAACGTTTCGATACTTGGAAAAATCTTGTAACAATCATTTGATGTAATCATCTAGTCTCACAGTTTTTAAGGTGTGTCTCACCTTTCTAATTAATAACCTTGTTTCTTAATTACGATGCAAAGATACTAAGAATATCTGAAATATGCAAGCATTTTAATGTCTTTTTCTCTTGTATTAATATCTTTTAATCAAACAGACTTAATTCTATGGGTTCTTTAATAGTTTTTTGTACTTTCTGACCTTGTTTGTTGACTTTATCATCCTTTTTCTCTTCAACTACAGCTCCGGTATCGGGTCGGAATCTGATACAATCCCAATCTTTCGCCCTCTTTTCTAGCAAATATAATGCTTGATTATATTGTTCCTCGTTATCATAATATTGCAGACAAGAGAAGTTATTGGCAAATGGTACTTTGCATGCGTTAACAATAAATCCAAAATACCAGTCACGAGTAAGTGCATCCCGTTTTTCAACCGCTCCAACCATTCCATGTACCATAAAATTCAAAGCGCACATATATACAGACGTAGAATCCAAGTCTCCAGCAAAGAAAAGGTTTCTATTATACTTATTGCATCTGTTCCATGCCGCCAACAAGGTTCGTCCACTTCCGCAAGCACAATCATTAAATTTAACCACTTCTTCAGTAGGCATAATACACTTGTCGTTACCATCAACCATAACATTAGACATTACATCACAGATATTCATAGGCGTAAAGAACTGACCGCAGCTATTAGCCTTGAAAGATGACTGGAAATTAGCCTCATATAAAGTACCGAAAGCATCATAAGCTCCACGTTTGTATATTTCACAATAAGACAATTCCAACCACTCACGCATAGCCTCAAAGAACATAGCATCTTCATTCTTACATTCAATGAAACGCTGAAGAATGCCGCCAGCCTTGTCTATGGCTTTCCACTCGAATACCTTGCAGCACCATTCAAGCCAGTCGTTCCATGTTGTAATTACATCACGACCTGCTTTGCTTGCATACTTGAATAATATATCAGCTATAGGCTTTGTATCGTTCAGTTCATTTACAAAATCCATAAATCTAAGTCAGTTTTTAACGTGTGCCTCACGCTTTATAATTTCTGCATCTTGCAGCGATTTCTGTCAGTCTCTTCCCTTGTACTTTCGTTGTGCTTCCTTTCTGGCATTTTAAAACATTTCCTGTACTTGTATTTTGTATTTCCAAGAAATGAACACAACAAAAGCAACTTCTAAAATTCTTATCCATTTGACATTTCCTTTTTAAGCTTCTTTCTTTGAGTCAAGAACATAACAACCTCCTCGAAATCATCGCAATTCAAGATCATCTGACCAACTTGCCATTCCATGGCTTTCTGCTTGGCATCCTCCATACCCTTTGCAAAGAATGTGACTTGCTTGCCTTGGCTTCGATTCTCTACAATCACTTCAAGTGTACCGAATTCAAGTTCGGTAGTCTTCATACTGAGACCTTCATCAAATAGCCTCAATAAATGATTTAAAAGATTACTTCTTTCCATTTTTCAACCTTTCGTTTTCTTGTTTTAATAAATCCTCAAACTCCTTACGCTTTGCTCGCATATTTTCGAACCATTTACTTGGTGTTATAGGACACCCCATAAGCCAATGGTCGAAGTTTGGAACAGGCAAATTGAACTCACTAGCTTCAATAGTATAATCATACCATTTCAACAACTCTTCCTCTGGAGCATCCTTGTCTATATCAGTTACAATAGTAGCCATATCGAAGGTAAAATCACCGCAATTGGCTATTCCTCCAACTTGGTCTCCTATCCAATATGTCTCCGGATTATCCAATCCGTAAAACTCATGCTTCTCACAGAATGCCTTCAAGTAAGCATTGCAAGCATTCTCGTAATCATTCTTTAATTTCTCCTTATCCATATCACATATCTTTAAAAAGTTTCTTAACCTCGCTCTTCTCATCCTTTGGATGGGAGCACATCACAACTTGCGCACTTGGGTTGTGTCTTACCTGCCATTCGCAAGTGTTACATCCCAGATCACCAACCTTATTAATGGCGTTGGTATATCTGCCTTTCTCTCCATAGGGGCAGTCGGTAACGAAATCCTTTCTTCCCCAAATGAACTCTTCTATCTTGTATGAGATAGCATTTGCTTTCTTCTTTTTCTCGTTATTATTTAAAAACATCATATCGTCAATATTTAAAATAGGCATAACTGACCATCATCAGCAACCTTAATATTACTCTCAGGAAACCAAAGTTCCTCTAATATCCTTTCCATGCATGCTACAACAATCGAATTTCCAGCAGCCTTTTGAAGACTCGACTTCGATACTCCACTTTCTAGCATTCTGTCTATGTATTCTTCGTCAACATCCATCAAACGGAAAAGTTCTCTCGGAGTCAAACGCCTAATGCGCAACCTCGTCTCTCCAAGCACAACCAAGGAGTCCTTGCTCGCAGATGTAATGGTATTGGCTATATTCTTTCCTAGCTCAACCTTTGGGCTATGCTTTTTGCCTTTTATCCACTTCCCCTCAGAGCGAGTTCTTATAGCTGCACTTATAGGCTCCTTCCATTCATTCGACACAAACTTCTCTTTACATAGCAGGGTATCGCTCAAAAAGTACTTTTCGTCCACATTTTCCTCCAAGACATCAACTAAGTGTTTCTCCAGCTTTATCTTTCTCGGAAAATGATAATCTATCTTATCACCATCATTTCGTATAGAGAGCATAAAGACACGCTTTCTGTTCTGAGGAACACCACAATCGGCTGCATTTATCACCTTAGCGTAGTTAACATATCCATAGGATTCCAACTCCTTGCGCCACTTGTTGAAGTAGCCAATGAACTTTGTTTGAACCAAAGCCTCAACATTCTCCATCAAGAGGTATTTCGGTCTCTTGGTAATAATGGCGTTTCTTGTGAACCAAAGGATAGAGGAACGGGTGTTACTTCCCTCCTCTATTCCTTTCTGCTTTCCGGCTTGTGAAACAGACTGGCAAGGTGTTGAATATGTCAGCAAGTCAAAGTCTTCAACCTTGCTCCAATCTATCTTTGTCATATCACCAAAGTTCTTGCCGGACAGACTAGGAAAGCAAGCATTATGCAAAGCTATTGCACTTGGCCATATCTCCGACCAACCGATGCACTCGTAATCGAAATAAAAATGTTTCTTCTTCAGTCGCTCCAAAGCCATCAGTTGAGAGTCATATCCGGCACATACTTCAAATGTCCGTATCTTCATTTCTCCCATAGCTTCTTTCTTTTCCTTGTTTCTTTAATCAACCTCACATACGCATGAGTAGTTTATATACGTAAGTGAAATATACTACGTATATTCCCCTTACCTTTACAAGCTCCCTTACGCACGCAGGTTGTTTATTGATTCTCTCGTCTACTATTATTACGTTTGATTTTTTACCCACTTCATCTTTCGCTCAATAATTTTGGGGTTTGTTCCGCTCTTCGACTTAGATACTTGGCTCTTTAAAACTTTGTATTTGTTAGCGCATCGCAGTTGACCCTTTCGATATTTTGCAGAAATGATGATTAGATTTCCAAACGCATCATAGTAATGCCAATTGTTAGTACAAGCACATGCGTCTATTCCGACTTCTGTGCATTGAACTATTTTTTTTACAGCACCAGACTTAACAAGCTTCTTGATAGTCTTCCCTACTTGGTATCTAGTTGAAGAAGTATCTTTCATCATTCTAGCGTATGAATAACATGTGTACTTTTCATTGAATGGTCTTTCCAACATACGAGCTTCCGCTTTTTTGGCACTACGTACACTTTTAATCGTATTTCCATTGACGGCTCTACAATGCGTATTGGAGACATTTTCAATGACATTGATTTTGTTACTCACAACGACATCACACAAAAGACTTCTCAACTGAGGCAAGGTCAGTTTAGTTATCTCGCATCGTCTTGTCTTGTAGCTGTACTGGAAACTGTCATACAACCTGTTCGCTATGATTCTCTTCACACCGAACTTATTAGTTTCGATTCTACAATATCCAAATTTAACTGATAAATCCAAATATTGCTTGAAATCTTTCTTGTTGTAACCCATCGCTTTAGCTGCTTGATTTGTAGAGCCAAAATGAAGGTCTGATGCACGGAATAGAAATTTTATCTTTAAAGCAAAACAAAATCCCACCAAGCGATTCTTGTCGCCCAGTGCAATTTTAGCTTGCTTGATTCCAATTCTAATCTGATGCATAATGACTCGTTTCCTTATTTGTTTAACTTATCTGTGTTTCGCCTACTCCAGCAATTATAGCCCATAGCAAAATTAGAGCTATCTAAGAGTGTTTCGACTCAAAATAAGGAATCTAAAAAGAAATCCTTACCCTTCATTCGTCTGACACCGAAATCTAGGTAAGGATTATCGTGATGTGGCTTTCGCCACGGAAAATCTTATTGATTCTTGTAAGCGTGTCAGCACCAACAAAGCACGCTACAAAGATACTAATTTGTTTTCAAACTGCAATAGCTTTAGTGTTTTATTTTATTCGGATTGCGCATTTTTAACACATAACACTATTTTAGTTACATATATAAAACTATAAACACATTAAAACACTTGCATTTTTAACATCTAACACTCTAGTGCATTTCCAAGATAAAAAAGAAGAGCAACCACCATCACTGGCAGCTGCTCCATAAGTTGTTACCTAAAAACCAATCTAAAACCTTAATAACTAAAAACCAACCTAATAAAATAACTTTTTCTTATATTTTACCGTGAGAAAGAAAATCATTGTAACCAGCATCAAGGAAACGAGCCAAAAGGAAATCATACCGAATTTCCAATAGAACAAGTCCCATCCCTCCAAGTCTTTCTCAACATATTCCTTTTTGGTCTGGGTAATACTCAACTCTCTGTTGAGACTATCCATCTGAGCCTTGTATATACTTGCTCGCTCTGCTATCCCCTTATAATGAATAAGGCTATCACGAACCTTGGATAGTTCCTTGCTGTCCCTGTATCTTATCTCTATGTGTGTAGAATCCTTACCTAGCACCTTACCACTCTCATCTACCCTTGTCTTGACATCATCCTTGATGTATGTGGAATCCTTAACCTGCTTTTCGGTCTGCTCCCAATGATACGAGAGCAAGCTATCCCGAATGAGCTTTACCCTTTCATTGACGATTGAGTCCCAATGAGCATAAGTAGTAGTGTCTCGCACCACCTTTGCCACTTCTACATGTCTTGTTGTCCGGCATCCGTACATCATCAGCATGATGAAGAAACCTACCAATATGGTAACGAGCCAACGCCACCAATCAAATCTAAGCTCCATATCAACCTCCTTTTTGAGTGCAAAGGTACAAATAAAACCAAAAGGAACGATTTCTTCGCCCACTCTTTCTTTTTCAAAATTTCAAAAGTGAAGAAAAAAAACACCACCCAATTAAAGTTGATGGTCTTACTAATGCCTTAGTTGAGCCTGTGTCTCGTAAGATTACCAAGTGAGTATCTTTCCGGTATTACATACGAGCTTTCCGTATTGTATGTTCCCTACCCTACGAAGCCAACCATGCAAATTCACGCCCTGTCTTGGGTCATTGTTCACAATCGCATTGAGAAAAGCAATACGTGACACCTTCAGCTTATCGAACAAAGCCCATTGCCCTTGTTTGTATGAATTAATAGCAGCCAAGGTCATGTTACCCATGATGCCATCAGCTTTCGTTCCTACGATAGTCTGAATCTTTTGTACGGCTCTGCTTACTCCACTATTGTAAGCGAAGTCAACCAACAGGTTAGCCACCGACTGATTGTTGATTTGGTCTGCCTTGCAAGCATCCCAATAATATTTCTTGAATATATGATGCCATTGTTCATCGGTTATCTTCTTCAAGTCCGATGCGGTCTTACTAGCACCATAAACTTTACGGAACGTCTCTAGAGTCACGCCTTTCATCGTTGCGCATCCCCTATCACTCTTTTTGTTAGAATATCCACCCTCGAATGAGAGGATGAATGGCTTTAAAATACTTGAGTCTGCCATAGTCTATTTGTCGTTTTCGTTTTGATGTTCGCCACGTTCCCCTATCGTCTTGGTAATGCCAGCCGTGACGAACAAACTAGCCACACTACCAACAAATGCACTTAACCCCATCAAATCGGTCTTGATCGTCCCATAAGTCACCACTTCCCACACTAAGATGAAGCATACAACTAAGAGCATCAAGAAACCTATCAAGGTCACGGACACTAAGAAGAATGCCTTGCTTGAATGTCCGCTATTAACTTGTATGAGTAATTTCAGATACTTCACCATATTTTAATCCTCCCTGTCACGATATATCGCACTCTCTTCTTTTTCAACTAATACTTCTAAAGAATCTCGTTTTCTTGGTGGGGTTCTAAGTTGACATCCATCCTTGATGCATCTGTTCCATTGTGCCTCATGCAAGGCAAGCTTCAAATCGTTCTTCTCATCCCTAAGATTACGTATCGTAATACGATACTGATTGATTTCCTCATACAATTCATCTACTTTACCGTTAAGATTAACGACTGACTCATTGGAACGTTCATAAAGAGCCTTCCACTCATCGGCATACGATGATATAGTCTTATTCTCTTCCTGCGATGCAATAGCCGCCTCCTTTCGTTTTCTACTATTATAATAAAGCAGCGTTGAGATTACACCTGACGCACAAAGAAGATTAATTCCCGTCTGTATTAATTGAATAGTTTCCGCTGTCATTTTCTCGTGTTTTTGTTGCAAAGATAGTAATTTATATATAATAATGTGTAAATAGTCTCACCGGATAACTACACAATTAATTTTTGTGCAAATAATCAAATATTTCTTTAAACAAAGTTATAACACATTAATTCATTTGCTCAGCCAAGAATTTTTCCTTAACTTTGCAGAAAAAGGTGAGTCACACCATAAAACTGAATATACATGAGAATTATAGAACAGGAAACAATAGATTATATCAAAGCTCATATTAATGAGCGTCCAAGGTACAAGTTGGCACAAAGAATGGGTGTCAGCGTTAAATTCTTGTATAAAATAATGCACGAATGCGATTGCAAGTTCGAGCAAAAAAGACTTGTTCCACAACCTGACAAGAAACGTGATGAACAAATCACAAAGCTTTATCCATACCATTCAGTCAGAGAGATTGCTGAAATTGTAAGCTGCCATCCGTCTACGGTAGGAAAGGCTGCAAAAAGGCTAAAGCTTACTCATACGGAAGAAACTATTGAAAGGCTTAAGAAGAATAGTTTAGCAAATTTAAAGAAAGCATATGATAAAGCGACAATAGGCAAAAGGGTGAAAAGCTGGCAAAGAACTATGCAGATGGAGAAATTCAGAGTTATATCCTGCATTCCGCAACAGACGAGATTCAAATTTGCGGATATGCCTATAAAAGCATATCATGCCAAGTACAATCTCATAACAAAGCATGGATATTTCGCTTTCGAAGGTGAGCCATACACCATAGGTTATGACCGGAATACTCATAGGATGAATGAAGAATACTATAAGAACAAATATGGATTTTCTTTTGAGGAGGATGAAGAATGCCAAGAAGATTAACAAAAGAACAGATAGACTATATTAAAGTCCACATCAATGACTACCCACGAAAGGAAGTAGCCAAGGCTGCTGGTGTTACACTACACACCTTATATAAATATATCACTATTTTAGGTGGCACAAAAATAGACAACAAGTTGAGTAAAGAAACCATCAGCCAAATTTCCGTCATGTACCAAACGATGACAGCAAGGGAAATTTCCGAAGTGTTGAATATTCCTCAATCTACAATATTAGGACAAGTCAGTAAGCTTGGTTTAAAACACAATGTTGAAACAAAAAACAGGATTCGTAAAGAGCGAAACAAGTCTCTAAGAAACTATTGGAATAAAGAAAGATATGCAAGTAAAGGAAGAAAACTTCACATGCAATACAAAATGGATGAACTTAGAGTTATGTCGGGCAAACCACAAGAGACAAAGTTGAGGATAAGAAAACTCTCCCAAAAGGCTTTGAATGCTAAGATGTATTTGCGAAAGTCTTATAACTATTTCTACTCTAAGGGTGAGCCGTTCATTCTCTGCTATGACTCCGAGACAAAAAGACACCCCAAGGAGGAATACTATACTGAAAAGTTTGGTTTCAAATTTGTGTGTGCTTAATTTCCGTATGCATTTTTCGTTTTCTGCAAACGGAATTTGCAAACAAGCCTTTGATTTTCATGCATCCGAAAGTATGATATTACCTCCTATCACCTTAACTGCTTGATTATTAGCGATTAAAAGAAAGTTTGATAGAGTTATTTAATCTTATCCTTATTATTAGTAACTTTGCAGCCGTAACGTTACATAGAGTTAGTTTAATTAAGGTTTAACACAAAAAGATTATTCTTATGGAGACATCAAAAACTTATGTTTTTAATCCAGAGGGTTCAGGTAACAATGGAGGAATGATGAGCTTGATAGCTCCTTTGCTCCAACAGAGAGGCGTTGATCCAAACGTTCTTCTTGCGATGAAGGGTAATAACGGATTCGGCAATGGCGATGGTTCTTGGTTCATTTGGCTGCTCTTTATCCTTTGCTTCTGTGGTTGGGGTGGTAATGGTTTCGGCTTTGGTGGTCGTGGCAATGGCGCAGGCCTTGCTAACGAAATCAACAATGACTATGGTCGCTCCTTGCTTATGGATGCAATCGGTGGCAATCGTAATGCACTCAGTAATCTCGCTACTCAGCTCAATTGTACTGAAGGACAGATTCAGCAAGCTATCTCTGCCTTGACAACCCAAGTCCAGAACGTGGGCAACCAAGTAGGCATGAGCGGAATGCAAACCATCAACGCTCTTCAGCAAGGTAATATGCAGATTGCATCACAACTCGCTGATTGCTGCTGCCGTGTAAATAACAATATTACGGCTATGGACGGAAACGTCAAGTTGGCTATGTGTCAGCAGACTGGCACTTTGCAGAATGCCATCAACAATGTAGCCGTAGGTCAGGAACGAGGCTTTTCTAGTGTTGCTTTCGAAACCAAGGGTCAGACATGCGACATTTTGAATGCAATCAAGGATAGCACTCAGACCGTAGTTAATGGTCAGCGTCAAGCCGAACTAAGGGATATGCAGGACAAGATAGACCATCTTCGTGAAGAGAATGGAACTTATAAGTCTTCTGCCATGACTTCTCAGATTGTAGGTCAAGCTATCGCACCTGTCAACGCTATGTTGGCTGGCTTGCAAAAAGAGGTAGATGGTATCAAGTGTAAGCTTCCATCAACAGTTACGACTAGCTATAGTCCATTTACTGCTGTTCCAAATTGTGTTGCTTGGCAAACAGGCTTATATGGTCTGAATGGTGTCAACAATGCAAGCTTTTGGGGTTAATTAGGGGAGGAGGCTGCTATGTTATGGATGAGACCTTTTGCATGGGTTAATCGTAACGGCTCGGCAGCTATCGCATCTACAGGCGTGGTGGTGAACACCGAAAATGTTGTTTTCTCGTTCAGAAACCACGCCTTCGTGAATGCCAATTATAGGGGAACTATCTTTGTGAACCTACATCAAGCCATTCCGACAGGTACGACAAATACGCTGCCAATCCTTTTCGAGACCAATGGCGTTACCCAAGCTGTAACTAAGTTCAACGGCAATCCTTTGACGGTAGCCGACATTGCAGGAACTGGAGTTTATCAGTTTTGGTTCGAGCGAGATACTAACACCCTTCAGCTAATGACGGGTATTGTTTAACAATTAACATTACAAAGCTATGTTTCAAGGACTTCGACCTAACTGCATATTCTATGTGCTAGACAAGGGTGAAAACCCAAGTCTTAAAATCGGACAGGTTGTATCGGTCAGCAACCCACAACCTAAGTTCCCGACATATACTCCTGGGCAGTTCAACCCACAACCAATGGAGACTACCGTTGATGTTGTCGTAAAATTGCCTAATGAACAAATGGAGTTCAAACAACTCCCAGCCAATATGCAAATCGCAAACTCAGAAAACCTCGTGGTTTCTGAAAGCCGTGAAGCTATGGATGCGGAAGTCGAGGCTATGTATCGACATGCCAAAGAGATTGTGGAAAGTGAACCATACTATAAAAAGGTAATGGGTGAATGCACAAAAATGCGTGCAGTCTTGAATCCACAAATAGCCAAAGACAGGCAACAGGAAGAAGACATCAATAACCTCAAAAGTGAGGTTAGCGGAATGAAGGGAACTTTGACCGATATTAAGTCTATGTTGTCTGTGGCTTTGGAAAAAGTTAATACAAAAAAGTAAATCATTATGGGATACATGATAGAAATTACCGAAAACAAGGTAAACGAAATGTCGGAACTTGTAGAGAAGATGCTTAAGTATGGTGGCAAACTCATGCACTGCATTGATGAAATGGGGGATGACAAGTATGGACGAATGGGTCACAGAAACCCAATGCCGGATTACCGAGACAATTGGGATGACGATGAAGACCGCTATGGTGAAAGACATGGTGGTCGCAGAGGTGGCGGCTATCGCTATTAGTATTACACTTGAGGTGGGGAGAAATCTCCACCTCCTTTAAAAACATTTATTATGGGAAGATACAAAATGCCACTTGATGCATACGATATGAAGCCCGAAGGAATGATTGCATACCTTCGCTACAATGGATGGCACTTCAATAAAAAGATGTGTGATTGGGCTATCACCTTAATGCGCAAGACAAACGCAACGACTGGTAAGCTCGAAAAAGTTGAACCGACAGAAAAAGATACAGTCGAGGAACTTCTTAAAGTCAACAACGTAAAGTTGGAGAATGCCGACAATTACGATTTCGTCTATGTCGCAAACATGGCTAGAGCCGATTTCTTTAAGTCCTCTTTAAAGGATGAAGCTGCTTTGGCACAATTCATTAAGGATATGGTGGATGACCCAGACCAAGCGGACGGATTTATTTTCAATAGATTTTATGCCGATTGCAACCATAATGGTATCGGCATTCCATGGGATGATGTATTATGATTAAACAAGAAATTTACTTGGAGAAATATGATTGGAATGTGATTGTATGTCATGTTGCTAATCAAGAAGAGGTTGACGAGGCTATGGATTTACTAAGTTCCATTGATTGTAAAGGGCAACCATTGTTGGATGCATACGACCACATCTCAACCAAATCACCAAACAAAGGCTTGACATACACAAATGTTTCAAAGAAAACAAGTGTTGTCCTTATCTGTAAGTCAACATCTGAAGGTGAGTATATAAATAGTCTCACACATGAAATGTTTCATGTAGTTGCACATATATGCAACCATCTGGGAATAGATATGCAAGGCGAAGAACCATGCTATCTTATGGGATGGCTTTGTCAGTCGATATTATAGAAGATTTCCTTATAAGTTTAACTTGGCGGGCAGACCTTGGATTTTTCCATCTGCCCTCCTATAAAATTACAAGAATATGAGTTGTTCTAGCATTAAAAATTATCTTTTCGAACGTTATAACGAGGATTACAACGTTCTTTCCGAGAATGAAAATCGAGTTATCATCACATTTGATGATACAGACTTGTCTGTACTCGTAAACAAGAAAGAGAATAAATTATTCGTTCTTATTCCTTTAACTAAGATGCATTCTTTTGAGTATTATCCGGATTGGATCTTAGTAGATGGCGAGCGCATCAATAGCACTCTATTTTGGAAGGAATGCGGTTGCCAAGTGATAGAATATCAAGGTGATGCCCCTATCATCATCAAACAAGAAGCTATTTCGAGAATTATTAATGATTTCTTTAAAAACAGATAACGATTCAAAATTTGCATTAATTTATTTGCAAGAATATCCATTTTGTCGTATCTTTGCATTGTTAAAGAGGTGAGACACACCAAAACAACTGTGTTTTATAAACTTCATTTTTTAGGTAATGACATTAATATAAAGGATAAGCAAAATATGATAGAAAAAGGATATTTAATCAAGAAAAAAGTACTATTCATTGATTTAGACGATACTATAATCAAGACTATTTCAGGAAACACCTTTCCTACAGATGTAACAGATTTCAAAATACGTAAAGAGGTTTTGGATAAGATAGTAGAAGCGTTCCCTACCCTATACTATGTAGAAATAGTTTCAAACCAAGGTGGCATACCTCAATTCGTTGACGAACAGGATTTCATCGGAAAGATAAAAGCGATTGAAAGCTTTATGCAAAAATATCTTCGCCATCATACCGGACGCAACATCTTTGTCAACTCCATGTATTGCCCATCAAATGCAGAGATTTGCATGAGAAAGCCAAATACAGGAATGCTTGAGTCGTATTCTTCTTGGAAAAAGAGTGAGCTGATTATGATAGGTGATGCCAGTGGAAAAGAAGGTGACTTCTCTGACTCCGACAAACAATGCGCAGAGAATTTCGGAATTGAGTACATTGATGTAGAAGACTTCTTGAAAATATGAAAACAATAAAAAAGAGAGGCAATCACTTACCTCTCTTACTCAACCTGTAGGGAATACTTACATGTTCAACTATTAGTTTCAATCCACACACCCACGAAGGGTGTGACGGGCTTATGCGTTATGATTTTCTCTTCTTTTTGATGAAGTGAAGAATATCCCATTTCTTCCAATAGCGGCTGTGTCCTCTTTTCTTACACTCACCATTCGGAATATCACCCCTAGCCACCATGCGGTTCAACGTTGCATCAGAAACGTGTAACTTCTCCTTGACCTCCTCGGTGCTCAACATTGGGTTGAGAGCATACGGCAGATAGTTCTCACAAAGGTCTTCTATCTCATCGCTACTCATTCCGCAAGCAGTTA
>ERZ1026772.68-NODE-68-length-73877-cov-82.836824_pt1 | contig 73877 bp, 61 predicted proteins | sample MGYA00380124_ERZ1026772 | MGnify/ENA primary metagenome ERZ1026772 (study PRJEB33269, sample SAMEA4719760) | human gut metagenome | biome: human-associated habitat; feature: organic feature; material: feces | place: Cameroon | collected 2013-10 ...
TTGCTTTGTTGTTTTCGATACATTCCAACAGGCGGGCAAGTTCCGTGTCATTGCCATTCCAAGGCACGTAGAACATGTCCTTCTGCGTAACGAACCGGAATGTGTAGGTCGTGTCTGCTTTCTGCTGCGCAATGACAGGAAAAGTTAGCGTCATCAGCCACAGAAACAGGGTAAGAAAAGTGATTTTTCTGCTCATATAAACTTGAATTCATTATCTTTGTCATCTCCAAAGGTAATAAATGCCATTCAGCGCCCAAAATATTACAAAAACTTTTTCTGTTGAAATACAGCGTTTTATAAAAAATTGTCGTTTGAGCACTTTTCAAATTGTCGTTTGAGCACCTTTTTGTCGAATTAGCACTTTTTTGTCGCTTGAGCACTTTTTGAAAATGGGCTTCTGAGACCTTTTTCATCGGCTTTTTACCACACAAATTATTCCAGATTTGCTTTTTTCCACTTGCCAGGCGTACATCCTTCCTTTTCGGTAAATGATTTGATAAAGTTACTGCGAGAAAGAAAGCCGGAAGACTCAGCCAGCTTCTGTATATTGATTTCCGGATGCTCCTTCAGTATGTTTTTCGCATACTCCAACCGGAGACCGGTTATCCATTCGCGGAATGTCATTTTATACGTAGTCTTGATATAAGCGGAAAGATAGGTACGGTTCGTATGAAGTATTTCGGACAGTTCTTTTATGGTAAGTCCCTGCTGGACATAGCCGTCTGTCTTTATCCAGTTGGCCACTTTCTCTATAATTTCTGTATAGGACACTGGAACTTCTTTCTCAGAAACTATTTTAGGTTCTGTTTCTGTATCTGTCAGAAGTTCTTCTTCAGACTGTATATCTTGCTCAAAAGCATTTTCCACCTGTTCATAGAACAGCAGGTAGTTCTGATAGCTGTAGAAAAGATAGCTGTAGAACGGTATTGACGACAAAATCCAGATAAAAACATATTTGTCTGGCAGAAATGTCAGCAATCCGCATCCGACACCGAAGATAACAGCCCAATAAGTGAATATGGAAAGCCATTCGATATATGTACCTATATCATCCGCCTGAGTTTCATTGAAAATCCGAATGGCTCTACGGTATGCAATTATGACTCTGCGAGCTAAAACGACTCCAAAAACGACTAACCATACAGCTAAAGCAAATAAAGAGAATTTTTGCATGATTCCGCTTGGCAACAGGAACAACACAACTCCGGAAAGAGTTGAAAATATAATCCATAAAATGATATGTGTCCACACACGCCGTTTGGTAATGTAAAAACGATCAAGCAACATTATCAATGCCGAACTGAACAGAGAATAGCACAGGAAGTATGTGGACATGTTCATCAATATGGCAGAATCCGCATTTTTGAATCGGATACCAAAGAAGAAATGTACCAAATAATTTGCCGAAAGCAGCAGCATAGCTATACCCATAATCTGTCGGGAGCGGAGATAATTCTTGAAAATTTTCTTTTCAGGAGTCTTTGCAAACAAAAAATAAAAGCCGAAGAATAACATCAACGGCAGTGCGGTATAAAGTGAAAAACTGTATATAGATATAGATGGCTCCATTGTTATGCTTATTTGATTTTGATACAAAGTTACGTCTTTTTCTTCACAAATAGACACATAATCTATGATTTAACGTTATAGATTCGGTCATATTAGATTGAAAAATTATTAGAATTAAAGCCAGTGGTGAAAAATTCAACCACTGGCTTTTTCTGTCAAGACTTCGATATTAAAGTTTTACACCTTTGGATTCCGATAAACCGGGTCTCCCTATAATTAAATGACTGCGTACAAAGTCCACGTGCGGGCTTTCCGGCTGTTGTTCCGTCTGTTTTTTCTCGTTGCCTTGCCGGTTCTCTTCCGTGTTTTCCTGAGCCGGAGGAGCCAGCTCAAGCTGTATCTTGCGGTCCAGTGCGGCGAGTTCGGACTTCAGCTGTTTCAGCTCGTCCTCCTTCTTCCACACCTTGCCCGCTATCTCCTGCAACTGCGGAATCTCCTTTTCCAGCACTTCGTTCTTAGACTTGTACTGGTCGATGATGGTCGGAATTCTCTCCAATGCGTTCAGAAAGTTTCGTGCGGCAGCAATCGGGTCTGCCATCGCCAGATGCCCGTTGTTGTAGGTGTACTTGTAGTTGCCCTCCACCACGAAGCGGTTGTCGGTGAACTCCAGACCTTCTTTGAGTGTCCTCTCGCTGACCACCTTTATCGGAAAGCCGTAAAGTTCCCCGACAGCCTTGTACAGTCCACCAGTCGTGGCGTTCTTGGCGATTTCCTGCAAACGCTTACCGATGACCTTCTCATCCGTTGAATCCACGCCGTCCACCTTGACAAGATTAAGGCGGCTGCCTTCCCTATCAGTCTGCACAACGGAAAGAAAACGGTTCCAGTCTTCCGTCATGGCTTCGATGAAAGCCGTGTTGTTGCGCAGTTCTCCCGTCTTGGATTCCAGCTTGAACTCCGAATCGCGCTTGCCCTTGCCCCACGACTTGCGTTCCCCTTCGAGCGAGGCGATACGCTTCTCTAATTTCGCCTTATCCAAAAGGTCGGTATTGCCGGAGAGCAACGCCATATACTCCGAGAAGTTCATACCCGATTTTTCGTCCATTGCTCCCTCGTCGATGGTACGTGCGCCCATCGCTCCACTTTTGAGCTGCGATATGAACGTCTGCTTGCAGTGCAGCAGATTGAACTTGTAGCTGTCCAGCGACTTTTCCACCGCGTAGATGATGACATCCACGTTATTCTCGGCAAAATGCTTGGCAATCTCGTTCCCGGCTCTAACACCCCGTCCGTCACGCTGTTGCAGGTCGGACGGTCGCCACGGTGTATCAAGGTGATGGATGGCGACACATCTTTTCTGCGCATTCACGCCCGTTCCGAGCATACTTGTGGAGCCGAACAGCACGCGCACCGTCCCGGCGTTCATGGCATCTATCACCGCCTTACGAGCCTTATCCGTCTTACACTCCTGAATGAAGCGCACCTCACTTGCCGGTATGCCGTAATCCTCCACCAACTTGCGTTTTATCTCGCTGTACACGTTCCATCCTTCCCCCGGCTGATATGTCCCCAAGTCGGAGAACACGAACTGCGTACCCTTGTGCGCCTCGTACTTGTGGTAATACTCTGCAATCATCTTGGCACAATGGCTTGCCTTGTTGTCGGGATGGTCCTCGTAGTTCGGGTCTATCATGCGCATATCAAGAGCCATCTTTCTCGCATAGTCGGTGGCGATGAGCATCTTCGCCTTTTCCTCCGTTTCCGACAGGGGTAACCTGCCAAGCAGAGTGGCATCGCCGGTTTTGGCAAACTGCATCAGCTTCTGTATGAAGTCCTCCTGCTCCGGTGTGGGCGGTATGTGGTGCAGTCTCTCATTCTTGTTTGGTCTGTCCACACCTACATCCTCCGCCGTGCGGTAGTCGGTAATCTCGTTGTAGAAGGCGGCAAGCTCCGGCACCTTGATGAAATAGCGAAAACGCTCCTTCTGAACGATATTGTTCGTTACGTTGAACTCAAAATCGGTCGTCTTTTTGGCGAAGATGGCAGCCCAAGCATCGAAACAGCGGATGTCCTGCCGTTCCAGTTCGTTGGGGCGCAGGTATTTGAAGAGCAGGTACAGTTCCGTCAGACTGTTGGAAATGGTCGTGCCCGAAAGGAACGTAGCCCCCAAGTCCTTGCCCGTGCGTTCCTGTATGGTACGGATGGCAAAGAGCATATTCAGGGCCTTCTGGCTTCCTTCCGAGTTTCCCAATCCCGCCACACGGTCATGACGGGTGTTGAAAGTCAAGTTCTTGAACTGGTGACTCTCGTCAATGAAGATGTGGTCGATGCCCATCTGCTTGAAGTCCACCACATCATCCGTGCGGGACTTGATAGCGTGTTCCACCTTCTCCAGCTTCGCCACAAGGTTGTGCTTGCGCTTCTCCAGCCCTTTCAGCATCGCCCGCGACACGTTCTTGCCCTGCTGCCGCAAGACTTCGAGGTTTTCCTCCACCGTGTCAAGCTCCGCCTGCAGGATGCGCTGCTGCAACTCCGGTGACTGCGGTATCTTGCCGAACTGGTCGTGCGACATGATGACGCAATCGTAATCGTTATTTTTGATGTTGTTGAAAAAACGCACGCGGTTGGCGGTCGAGAAATCCTTTTCAGAAGCGTAGAGAATCCTCGCATTGGGATATGCCGCCTGATAGGTGGCGGCAATCTCCGCCACATTCGCTTTCAGCCCGATAATCATCGGCTTGTGCGCCAAGTTCAGACGCTTCATCTCATGTGCCGCTATGCACATTATCAGCGTCTTGCCGGTTCCCACCTCGTGGTCGCATATCCCGCCGCCATTCTGTTTGAGCATCCAGACGCAATCCATCTGCGACGGATAGACGCTCTTGATACCCCGGCTTGCCAGCCCTTTGAGGTTGAGGTCGGGAAAGGTCTGGTGCGATCCGTCATACTTCGGACGCACGAAACAGTTGAACTTGCGGTTATACATCGTCGTAAGTCTCTCCTTGAACTGCGGCGACTGCTCTTCCAGCCATTCCGAGAACCCGTTGCGGATTTCGTCGATCTTGGCGTTGGCGAGCTGTATGCCCTCACTGTCGCGCACCTTGATGTCGTTGCCGTTATCGTCCTTGCCTATGGACTTCATCATGTCCGGGCAGGTATTGTGCAGGGCGTGTTTCAGAAGGTGCATACCGTCATAGTTCCGGTAATAGCCCTTCACTAAAAACTCGTCCGTGATTTTCATGGTGCGGTAGCCGCACGCCACCGAAAACTCGTCCATGCTTGCGGAGTAGGCGATTTTCACGTCCGTGTCGAAAAGACGGCTCATGTAGGCGGCATATACGCCCGTAGGAATCCAGCGTTCCCCGAAGTTGAAGTCGAGGTCCTCAAAGGCGATACGCGGCGGCTCGGCTTCTTTCAGAGCCTCCAACGCCTGCTTCACTTCCGGCATACGTCCGTTTTCGGGGTTGTCGCCCATCCATGCCTCGATGCGCTCCGCCTTCTCTATCACGTTCCCGGCGATGAACCTGTCCTTTATCTCGTAACCGGTTACGAGCGGGTTGTAGAAGATGCGTCCTTTGAGGGCGTCAAGCAATCCCTCCTCCGTGCTGTCGGTTATCTCCCGCATATAGTCGAGATTGACCGTGCCGAACCTGTTGAGCGATGCGGAGAGTGCCTCTTCGGGAGAGCTTACGTTGGCATGGCTCTCCACCGAGAAGGAAACGGGACGCTCGAAGATGTCCGCCTTGACGAACCTGCCGTCCTCCGCACGTTCCAGCGAAAGGATGTCGCGCCCTCCGGCATCCATCATCACCAGTTTCACGTTCTGTCTGGCGTTGAGGTTACCGTAACGCATGACAAACTCATCGTAGTAGGTGTTGAGATACCCGCGCTGCGGTTTGTGTTCCGTATGGTTCTCCGTCTCGTGGCTATACAGACGTTCGTAAGCGTCACGGAGCGATATATACAGCATCGCTTTCTCTTTTTGATAGCCACGGAGGTCGAGCGGTTGGAAGGTCGCACCGTAAGGCGTGAGGTCTTTCAGGTAACCGAGATTGCGTGAAGCATCCAGCACCATCGAGCCATCACGGTGGTGTGGCTCCAGCAGGCCGTTGAACGGACGGGGAGAAAGGTCCATGACTTCCTCCTTCGGCTTTTCCGTTTCAAGTTCCGGGAACAGGGAAGTGGCAACCGTTTCGGAAGTAGGCACAACTTCTGCCAGTGTTTCAGGTTGCTTTATTTCTTCCGTTTGTTCCGGCTTTTTATCCATATTGTCCGAAGAAGGCGCAAAAGCAGGGTTCAACGTGTCTTTGATACCCATCTTTTTCAGTTGTTCCTGCCTGTGCCGTTCTGCCTCAAGCCGTAGGGCCTTGCGCCGTTCCGCTGTCAGGCTCATCATTGTCTCATAGAAGCCGTTGATGGGAGGATTGGTTTCCCAATCCAGAGTGGCGTAAATGTCGTCCGGGTCGTTTGGCTTTTCGGCATTTTCCGGCTTTTCTTCCTTATTACCGTTTACCGGCTTGGCGGCTTCAACGGGTGGAGTAACTTTGACTTGCGGTTTAGGCGTGGACGGCATAGGCTTCGGCTTGCTTTCCTTTTTCGCTGCCTTTTTCTTTTTTACCGGTTCCTCTATGGGCATACCCCAAAGGTCGAGCAGGGTAAGCTGCACGGCTGACGAATGATTGGGTTGGCGCGGCTCAATCTCCGGCTTTTCCTCTATGGGCTGTGCCTGCGGCTTCTCCACTCCCTTGACAGGCTCAATTACAGAAACGGGGGCTATTACAGAAGGTGATACCTTTTCTGTTTTCGGAGCAGGTTGCACTTCCGCAGCCGTGCTTTCCTCCTTTGTCGGATGCAGCCTGTGTCTCTCATACAGTTTCCTGTCAAGTTGTTGCAGTTCTATTTTCAGATGCTCCCGCAAGTCTTCCGCCAGTTGTGCGATGTCCCCACAGTGCAGGAGTTTATAGGCTGGTTTCCCGTACGGGTCGGTACTTCTGATCAAATCCGTGTGTGAAAGCGAGCCGATGCTCCATACATACCCATTTACGGAAGTGCCGATAGGGGTCTGTTCGGTCTGCACGAAGAGTTTTTCGTTGTAATACAGTTCACCGTTCTTTCCGCTGTTCTTTTGCAGGATAATCAGGTCGCTGCCCACCTCCGTTCCCGCGTTATCCGTAAAGAGGTTGTTCGGCAGGCGGGCTACGCCCACCAGATTGGCATGGTTCATCATATACTCGCGTATGGGCGCGTTGGTCGGGGCATCCAGTACCCCCTGCGAGGTGATGAACGCCACGATTCCGCCTTCACGCACCGCGTCAAGGCTTTTCAGGAAAAAGTAATTGTGTATCGTCCGTGCCGCCGAGAGCCTTGCAGGATCCTTGCTGCCCGAAAAATCCGGGTCGAACACCGCCACATCGCCAAACGGTATATTGGAGACAGCCAAATCAAAATGGTTCATGAACGGCTTTTCTATCTTCTCGAAGCCCTGTACCCTTACTTTCTGTCCGGGATGCAGGTGCTTCAGTATCTTGCCCGTCATCAGGTCTTTCTCAAAAGCCATGATGTCCGCGTCCGGTCTGTTCTCCAGCACGGCGTCCACGAATGCACCGACACCTGCCGACGGCTCCAGCACCCGGTCGGGACGGATGCCGTGTTCATGCAGCACGTCCGCGATGGTCCCGGTTATCTCCGGCGGGGTATAGAAGGCGGTCAGCACGGACTGCTTCATGGCATCCATATTCCGTTTGTACTCCGTCTCGTCTTTTGTGTTCTCCCGCAGCAACCTGTGCAGTTCCACGGTAGGGGCAAACAGTTCGAGGTCGGACTTCGCCCAGTGGACGGCATCCGTCAGTTCCCTTGCAGGGTTGAGTATGTTCTTCAGTCCCCCGAAACCGCAATAACGTTCTAACAAGAGCCGTTCGCGTGCGGTGGGTGTGCGCTGTTCCCTGTCAAGGAGGAATGCCGTCCGTATCGCCTCGATGTTGTCCCGCAGCCTCTGTTTGCGGTTAAACGCCATACTCTTCGATATAGAGGATGACGGCTCCCGTCAGCTCCGTGTAGAGCAGGTCATATTCGGGCGACAGGGCGAAATTGTCGTCCGAGAGGTCATAGATGGAGAATACGTTTCCGACAAGCGGTAGCAGCTTCTGGGTAAAGGCTTCACATTTTTCTCCCGGTACTTCACCCGCAAATTCGTTCTCCACGACTTCGCGCAGGATGGCGTGCTTGGAGTAGCGAAGGCCCTCCGTCAGCACCTTCATCGCCAGTTCCTGCGCCCCGTCGGCAGGATAGCCTTCGAGCCTTGCCCGTTCATACGCTTCGGCGGCACGGTCGGTTCTTTCTCGGATGAAGGCTTCATCGGCTGCCTGTTCAAACTTGTTCGTGGTGAGGTAGTCCAGCAGGTACAGACCGTAATAGGAAAAGTCGGTCCGACCCTCGTTTTTCTTCTTGTTGTTCATTTCTTTGGAATTTAGTGGATTGATAATGATGATAGGGATAATCGTTGGAAAACGAGAAGAAAAAGGCACCCGGTATCCCTCCGAGTGCCACCACTAAATCCAAAGTATGAGTGTAATCCGGTATCGAAGAACAATTCATTACTCTGAACCAGTGGCAAAGTTAAACATTTATTTTCTTCTTTTCGCAGAGGTCGCTTTACTTTTCCTTTCTGGGAACACGAAAACCGTGTTATAGTCCCCGTCAAAGGCGACTACGGCATCAAAACTCTTGCCCTGCTTGCTCTTGAATCCTTTGAGCAGTTTCGTGTGTCCGTCGGTGAGCAGGTTTTTGATTTCATCATCAGAGAGGGTGCGGTTTGCTTTCAGGCGGAACACGGGCAGACCGCACTCCGCGTTGTCGCAGCGGACGACCTTGCCGTAAAACTGCATCGTCCCCGCTCCGCACTTGGGACACTTGCAGCCGGAATCCCTGCAGGCGAACAGCTTGTCGCACGACAGCAGTTCGGAGGTGATTTCCCGTGTATATGCCTCAATCTTCCTGCGGAAGTCATCGGCGGGCAGTTCCCCACGCTCGATGCGTGCCAATTCCTTTTCCCATTCGCCCGTCATGGCGACATCGGCAATACGCATCGCCTTCACGACCGAGTAGAGGGCAAGCCCTTTTTCGGTGGGGACAAGCGACTTCTTGCAGCGTTCCATATAGCCGCGCTTGAAAAGCGTTTCGATGATGGACGCACGGGTGGCGGGCGTGCCGATGCCGCAATCCTTCATAGCCTGCCGCAATGCGTCGTCCTCTATCTCCTTGCCGGCCGTTTCCATCGCGGACAGCAGGGTGGCTTCGGTATGCAGCGGCTTGGGTTTGGTCTTTCCCTCCGTGATGGAGGCGGCTTTCAGTGCCAGCGTGTCGCCTTCCTGCCAACAGGGAATGGCGGCGGTTTCCTCTTGGCTGTTGTTCTCTTCTCCATTCTCCTTGCCATAGACGGCACGCCATCCGGCTTGCCTGATGATGCTGCCTTTTGCCACGAACTCCACTCCGGCACACTCTGCCGTGACGGTGGCAGTGTCCTTGACGCATTTTTCGGAGAAAGCCTCAAGCATGCGCCCGGCTATCATGTGATAGACGGTGCTGTCCTCTTTGGAGAGGAACAGCGGCTTCTCGCCCGTGACGAGCAGGGCATGGTGGTCTGTCACCTTGCCGCCGTCCAGGCTGCGGCGTGTCGGCACGGCTTTCGGCTGCAACTTGCCCTTCCATTCGGGCAGGCTGCCGATGAAGGCAAGCAGCTTGGGGATTTCCGCGAACACGTCTTCGGGAATGTAGCGGCTTCCGGTTCGCGGATAGGTGATGAGCTTCTTCTCGTAGAGCTTCTGCGCGATTTCAAGCGTCTGTTCCGCCGTGAAGCCATGCTTGGCGTTGGCTTCCTTCTGGAGCATGGTCAGGTCGTACAGGAGCGGTGTTTCCTCCGTCTTCTCCTTGCGTTCGGCTTTCGTGACGGTGGCTGTGCCTGCCGACTTCACCTTATTATACAGTTCCGTCGCGGACTCTTTCTCTTTCCATTTTTCGGAAGAGGAAAACTTCACCGTTCCTTCATCGCAGCCGTCCGTTGCGATATGGAGCTGCCAGAAGGCTTCGGGGGTAAAGCGGCGGTTCTCCCAATAGCGTGCGCACACCATCGCCAACGTGGGTGTCTGCACCCGCCCGACGGAGTAAGTGCCGTGTCCGGCGGCGATGGAGAGTGCCTGCGTGCCGTTGATGCCCACGAGCCAGTCGGATTCGCTCCGTGCTTTGGCGGCAAGATAGAGGTTGTCGTATTTGTCGCCCGCTTCGAGGTTGCGCAGTCCCTCGCGGATAGCCTTGTCGGTAAGCGAGCTTATCCAGAGGCGGACGAACGGGGTGGTGCATCCGGTATAATGGTAGAGGTAGCGGAAGATAAGCTCACCCTCGCGTCCGGCATCGGTCGCCACGATGATCTGTTCGCTTTCCTTGAATAGCCGGGCGACGGTTTTAATCTGCGCCACCACGCTGCTGTCAGGCTTGTAGCCCTTCTCCGTCTTTACCTGACGGGAGACGAGCGTGAAGGTGTCGGGTATGACGGGCAGGTTGTCACGGACAAAGCCGCGTATGCCGTAACCGTCGGGCATGGCAAGCTGCACGAGGTGTCCGAACGCCCATGTCACGGCGTAGCCGCCTCCCTCGAAATATCCTTCCTCTCTCTTTGTCGCGCCCACGATACGGGCGATCTCACGTGCCACAGACGGCTTTTCTGCAATGATTGTCTTCATATTTTTCTGTCGTTTTGAATTATACAAATGTTACTTCGGATTTAGTGGCGGACACCGGATTACATCTTCATGCCCTTATTGTTTTTCTTTTGCGGCTTCTCCTGCTGCTGTTGCTGTGCGGTGTCCTTCGGGGCGGTCTGTCCCTTCCGCAACGGCTCCTTCAGGTTCTTGGTAGCCTCGTTGGTCTTGCCCTCGCTGTTCACCGCCACCTGCGTGCGGCTCTCGTTGGAAGGCGCGACCTTCTGCGCGTTGTCGGGGTTGGTGTCGTAGCGGTACGGGCGTCCCTTCTCCGGGTTGAACCTGATGTACATCGTGGCGTGGAAGCCCTGCTTGTCGGTCACGTTCTCCAGTTTCACGGCTTTGCCAGCCACGTAGTCGGCTTTCTGCTGCTCGGTGAAGTCCACGCCGCTCCATTTGCTGATGGGGCGGATGCTGCCGTCGGCGTTCGTCCACGTGTTGCGGCGTTGCTCCTTGTTCGTGTTGGCTGTGTTTTCCGTACCCTGCGCCTGTCCCTGTGTGGGGTTGTTCTTGGCTTCCTGTGCTTGTGCGGCACGTGGCGACCTGCCGGTTCCCGGCACGAACTCCACGCCGCGCTGCTCCACGTTCACTTGCAGGGTGGTGACGAACTTCCTGCCGTCCTTGCGCTCGATGAGCTTGTCGCGCACAGGCAGCCCGGCACGCAGCATGTCCTGCTCCTGCTTGGTGATTTCCGTCTTGCCGATGCGCTCCGGTATGCGCACCTTGCTTGCCGGGACATCCGTGATTTCGTTCGTCTTGCGGTCGATGCTGACGAACGAGGGGATGATCTCGCCCGTTTCCCTGTCCACGAGATCCACGACCCTGCCGAGATTGCCCGTTTCGCGCAGGTTCTTCCGGTCATCGTCGGAGAACTTATGTTCCTTGTACTCGTCGAGTTTCTGCTCCTTGCGGATGAAGTGCGGCACAAGGCTGACGTTGCCCTCGCCGTCCCTTTTGAAGGAGAGGCGGGCGTCCAGCTCGAAAGCCTCTCCGCCGAAATTGGGCGACACCCTCACCAAGTCGGACTTGCCGTAGTTGAGCATCCGGTCAAGGTCGCCCGACTTTTCAAGGTCGGCACGCTTCACGCCCCATTTCTCCTCCAACTCCTTCCAGTTGATCTTGCTCTCGTCGATGGGCTGGTAGCCCCGGTTGCCCTGCGTCTGTTGCGGGCTTTCCTGATTCTGTTCGTTTTTCTGTTCCATTTCTTCCTGTTTTTTAGGTTCGTCATCTTGTTTCTGTTCCGGTTGTTCCTGCTTTTCGGCGGACTGCTCCTCCTGTACATTCTTTTCGTAGCCGGAGGTGTCCACCTTGTGGGGCGCAAGCATCTCCTTGTTGCCGTCGGGGTCTTTCAGCAAGTCCTTGATAACCTCCAGCAGCTTGTCGGCTTGGTCCGCCGCGACACGGTAGAAACCGAAGCGGCTGGGTTCCTTGCACTGCCGGAAGAAGTTCTTGAAGAAGTTGTCCAGCACGTCGCCGTGCCGGTCGAATTGCAGGAAACTCTGCGCGTTCTCCGCTTTCGCGGGGATGCGCTTGGGGGAGCCGTCGGCGTTCAGCCCGGCTACCACGCTGATTTCGCCCGTCTTCTCGTCGCGGACTATCAGCACGTCTTTTTCTGTTGTTTTCTTTGCCATTTGAAAAATGTTTTAATGGGTTATTTATTAAAGAAATTATGGATACGCGCCTTGTAGAAGGCTATATCTTCCTTGCGGAAATCCTTTACGTGTTCGGAGAGGAATGTCAGTACGTCCTCCTCGCTGTAATAGGTCTTTTTGCCGAGCGTCTTGTACGGCAATGCACCGATGCTGCGGTAGCGCTGCAGGGTACGCTTGCTTATCTGGAGCAGCATGCAGAGGTCTTGGTTGTCGAACATCCTGATACTTTCCATCGGGTTCGGGGCTTTGCCGGACGGTCGCAGGGAGAGCAGCAGCTCGTCCTGACGGTCGAGCCGTTCCATCAGCTTCTGCATCCAGTCCTCAAAATTGTTTCGTGTAAGCAGTTCCATATCTTATGTCCTCCTTCCTTTGGGTTTGCCGCCGCCCGTGCGCAGCGTGTGGTTGCGTTTCAGTTCCGTCAGTGTCGCTGTATCTTCTGCCACGGTGCAGTCTGCGAGCAGGCGGTCTATTTCCGACCGGCGGTAGCGGCATTTGCCGCGCAGCACGACATAGGCGATGCGCTGTTCGCTGCGCATACGTTGGAGGGTACGGGTACTCACGTTCAGCAGGTGCGCCGCCTCGCGGGTGGTGAGCAGCATGTCGGAAGACTCTCCCTTCCTCTCACCGGAAACGGCACGCACATAGACCGCTATCTCGGCTATCTGTTCCGTCAGGGCGGTGAAGGCGGAACTTTCAATCGTTATCACTTTCATATTTTGTCCTTTCTTTTGTTTCTCTGCGGCAAAATTCGGCAATAAACAAAAGGGGCTTTAACAACTCACTACGTGACTCACGTAAGATTTTCTTTGAAAGTGACTCCGTAACCCGGACAACCGGCGCAACAAGCTGCCATATAGCGGAAAACGGCACGCATTCAAGGCGGCTGCGTTACCTTTGCGGTAAATCATTAAATATTTTGGTATATGGAAATCGTATCTATCGAGAAAAAGACCTTCGAGATGATGCTGGCGTCATTCAACGCCCTCTCGGAGAAAGTCGCCGCCCTAAGGCGCAAAAGCGACGGCGGGCGGCTGGAAAGGTGGCTCACGGGCGAGGAAGTCTGCGGGCAGTTGAGAATCAGCCCGCGCACGTTGCAGTCATTGCGTGACAGGCGGCTTATCGGCTACTCGCAGATAAACCGCAGGTTCTATTACAGGCCGGAGGAGGTCAGGCGGCTTATTCCGCTTATCGGCACGATCTATCCCGATGGAAAATGACTCTGTTTTTATTAACCACTTAATCCGATGTTATGATGAACGAGAACAACGAGGTTTTCTCAATGGAGGACGAGCCGGTTGCCACCGCGATACAGAATATGCTCAAAGGCTCCAAATGGCTCTCCACATTTTTGGAAAGTTACCGTCCGCCACTGGACGGGGAACATTACTTGACGGACAAGGAGGTGGCGGAAATGCTCCGGGTAAGCCGCCGCACCTTGCAGGAGTATCGCAACAACAGGATGCTGCCCTTTATCCTTCTGGCAGGTAAGGTGCTTTATCCCGAATCGGGACTGCGTGAACTGTTGGAGGCGAATTACCTCAAGCCGCTGGAATAAGGCGGTTGCATGAAAAAAAGGAAACGGACGGCACCCGATGGCGTTGTCCGTTTCCTTTTTCGTTGTCTGTATGCGTGTTCAGCAATATCCGGTTTTCCCGTTCTGTATGAACATCACGTATGTCTGCCTCTTTTCCTTTGAGAGTGCCTTCTCCACCAGCCACATGCGGAACACGTGTGTATAGTAGGTGTTCAGCCGGAAGGCTACTGGAATGATGATTTCAAGCGAGTAAACATCCGCGTACAGGCCGTTTTCAAGCTGTATGTAGCGGCATACCTCGTAGTCGTTCAGCACGTCCGACTTGCGGACGGCTTTGATGGCGGCGTTCACTGCCGGGACGGTGGCATGGAACTCTTCGGCGATTTCCCCGGCGGTCATCCATACCTCGTTACCGGTTACGCAGACCGTCTTGTCCTCTATAATGATTATGTCACGTTTCATGGCGTCTCTGTTTTAGATGGTACATCCTGCAAATTCCTCGATTTGGTTCAATCTTGCGGCAAGGTTCTCCATGTCTTGGTTGAGCTTCTCTTTGGTTATCTTCGCGTATATCTGCGTTGTCTTTATACTCTTGTGTCCCAGCATGGAACTGACTGTTTCGATGGGTACACCGTTGGAGAGGAACACCGTCGTGGCTGCCGTATGGCGGCTCTGATGCCACGTGATATGCTTGGTGATGCCGCAACGCTTGGCGACGGCACGGATTCCGGCGAGGCACGTGTTGTAGTGGGGAACAGGGAAAATCCTGCCGTTTTCGCACAGCCCGCGGTATTTGTCGATGATTTGTTTCGCAATGTCAAGCAGGCGGATGTTAGACACCACGCCCGTCTTCTGGCGGTTGATGTTTATCCACTCGTGTTCATCGAAGTAGGTGCGGATGTTCTCTTCCGTCAAATTGCGCATATCGGCGAATGACAAGCCCGTGAAGGCGCAGAACAGGTAGAGGTCGCGGTATAGTTCCTGTTTGGCGTTCTTCAGTTTACCTTCCATCAGCAGGCGGATTTCGTCTTTGGTCAGGAAACTGCGTGTCGTTTCCTCCTTCTTGATTTCATACTCCCTGAACGGGTCGCGTGTGAGCCATTCGTTGTTGATGGCGATGAACACCATCGTCCGAAGTGGGCATACATACAGCCACACGGTATTGGTGCAGCAGTGTTTGTCCGTGCGCAGAAACATCTCGAAGTCGGAAATGAAAGCGGGGGTAAGCTCTTTCAACGCGATGTCCTTCACGTGGTAACGGATGTTGAGAAACTCTTGCAGGTGCTTGTAAACGGTCTTGTACTTCAAGAGCGTGCCTTTGGCTTTCATGCCTGCTTCCACCTGCTTGGCATAGTCCTCGTTGTGTTGCTGGAACACCTGCATCAGCGTGTGATAGCGGTGTTCCAGTCCGAGAAAGGCGTTCTTCACCTTCTCTGCCGTGACGAAGTTGTCACGCTCCATGATTTCCTGATAGTGCTTGTTGATGCGCACCCGCATCTTGTCAAGCATGCGGTTCGTTTCGAGTGCCGCCGTGCTTCTGCCCGTGACACGTCCCCCTTTGGTGTCCCACAACTTGGGATCGATGGTCAGTTTGCAACTGAATTGCGTCTGGCTGCCGTCCACCGTGATGCGTCCCATGACGGGAACCGTCCCGTCTTTTTTCACTACCTGACGTTTGAGGTAGTAAATAACTGAAAATGTACTCTTCATCGTCCTTAATTTTTTTTGTTCAAAATTAGTTGGTGAAGAGCCCTCCTCTGATACGCAAATCGCGGAAGAACGGCGCAATCTTTTTTCGTTACCGGATTTTTTGCGTGAGTTGTCAGTAACTCACTAATCCTTAAAGCCTTGTTTCGTTATTCGTGTCCATTTCGTCACCTATTGGGCGTGGTTACGAACAAGTAACGTAGCTCCGTCTTGATTTGGCTTCGGCGTGGATTGTAATGGCTCTCGGAATAATTGGCAGCGTAAATGAAACCCCTGTAAATCAAATCCATTACCATATTCTTCCGCATTTCACTTTTTTGTAGTAACTTTGCCCCCGAAATCTACACTTTTTCTATCCGAGGAAGGGGCCGGTGACGGAGGAGGCGTTCCGGGCGAGGGCTTCGGGAGTGCCTTGGGCGACGATCAGGCCTCCGCGGCGGCCTCCGTCGGGGCCTAGGTCGAAGAGGTAGTCCACGCTTTTGAGGACATCGAGGTTATGCTCGATGATGATCACCGTGTTGCCTTGATCCACAAGTTGCTGCAGGACGTTGAGGAGTACCTTGATGTCCTCGAAATGAAGGCCGGTCGTCGGCTCGTCGAGGATGTAGAGGGTGTTGCCGGTGGCTTTTCTGAACAGCTCCGCAGCCAGTTTCATCCTTTGGCTCTCGCCGCCGGAAAGCGTCACGGCGGACTGGCCGAGATGGACATAACCAAGACCCACATCCACCAATGCCTTCAGTTTCTGGGCGATGGCGGGAATCGGCCTGAAGAACTCGTAGGCCTCGCTGATCGGCATCTCCAGCACGTCGTTTATGTTCTTGCCCTTGTAGTGCACGGCCAGGGTGTCCTCCTTGTACCTCTTGCCCCTGCATTCGTCGCAGAGCACGTTCACGGACGGCAGGAAGTTCATCTCTATGACCTTGATTCCGGCTCCCTTGCATGCCTCGCAGCGGCCACCGGCCACATTGAAGGAGAACCTGCCGGCCTTGAATCCCCGCACCTTGGCGTCCGGAGTGTCGGCGAACAGGTTGCGGATGTCGTTGAACACGCCTGTGAATGTGGCCGGATTCGATCTCGGCGAACGTCCGATCGGGCTTTGGTCGATCTCGATGAGCTTGTCGATGTTCTCCACGCCCTCGATCGAGTCGTAGGCAAGAGGGCGGAGTTTCGCTCTGTAGAACTTGTTCTTCAGAATCGGCATCAGGGTTTCGTTGATTAGCGTGGACTTGCCGCTGCCGCTCACTCCGCTGATCCCGATGAAGCATCCCAGCGGGAAATCCACGGAGACGTTTTTCAGATTGTTGCCGCGGGCACCCTTGATGCTGAGGAACTTACCATTCCCGGCGCGGCGGGTGTGCGGAACCGGGATGGCATCCTTCCCCTGAAGGTAATCCAGTGTCTTTGACTTTCCGAATATGCAGTGGCCGGCGGTCTCCTTGTCCAGCGAGGCCGGAACCCTGCCGCTGTCCGATGAATATTCCAACAGAGCTTTCAGAGGGGCGTTCAGGCATATTCTTCCACCTTTCTCGCCCGCGCCCGGGCCGACATCCACCAGCCAGTCGGCGTTCATCATGGTCTCGTAGTCGTGTTCCACGACCATCACCGAGTTGCCCTCGTCGCGCAACTCTTTCAGCGAGTCTATCAGCTTGCGGTTGTCCCTCTGGTGCAGCCCGATGGACGGCTCGTCGAGGATGTACAGCACGTTGACGAGCTTCGAGCCGATCTGCGTGGCGAGCCGGATCCGCTGCCCCTCGCCTCCGGAAAGCGAGGCCGTGGGACGGTCAAGTGACAGATAGTCAAGGCCTACGTCCAGCATGAACTGGACTCTCTCGCCCAGCTCCTTGAGGATGTCTCGGGCGATGTTGTTCTCCCTGGCGTTCAGTTTGCCAGGCAGCGACAGGAACCATTCCTTCAGCTCGGTCATCTCCATCGCGGCCACCTCGGCGATGGTCTTCCCGTCAATCCTGAAGCACAGGGCATTCTCGTTGAGGCGGGTTCCGTGGCAGACCGGGCAGACGATCTTCTCGTCGATGTCGTCCACGATTCCGTCGAACGTCACCATCTCGGACAGCCCTCCTTCGCCGACGCGGAACAGCTCGTCGCTCCCGAAGATGATGTGTGAAATGGCCTCGTCGGGGATCGTGTCGATCGGATCGTAGAGGGAAAAGTTGTACTTGCGCGCTATCGAGCGGATCACATCGTATTTCTTGGTCTCCCGCATCTTCCCCAGCGGAACGATTCCGCCGTCCGCTATCGAGACGGAACGGTCCGGGATGATCGTGTCCATGTTTACGTCCACTATCATTCCAAGTCCTTTGCAGTGAGGGCAGTAGCCTTCCGGGGAGTTAAAAGAGAAAGAGTGTGGCGCGGGTTCCTGGAGGGATATTCCCGAATCTGGATCGACCAGATGCTTGGAGAAATGCCTCGGCTTGTCCGCTCCGGACTCCAGCAGGGCCACCGAGCCTTTGCCGATGCCAAGGGCAGCGGCCACGGAGTCCCGCACGCGCTTCACGTCGCCTTCCGACGGCTTCAGCTTATCGACGACCAGCTCGATGAAATGGCTTTTGTAGCGGTCCAGGGCATCGACCTCGTTCAGCGGAAGGATCTTCCCGTCCACCCTGATGTCGGTGTAGCCACGTTTGCGCATCTGGTCGAACAGCTCGCGGTAGTGTCCCTTGCGACCCACCACCAGCGGGGCGAGAAGGTAGCACTTCTTCCCCCTGTACTCATTCATTATCAAGTCGATGATCTGAGCGTCGGTGTAGCGGGTCATCTCCTTCCCGGTGACCGGTGAATATGCCCTCGAAGCCCTCGCGTAGAGGAGCCGGAGGAAATCGAATATCTCCGTGATGGTCCCCACGGTCGAGCGGGGGTTGTTTCCGGTGGTCTTCTGCTCGATCGCGATGATCGGACTCAGCCCCGTGATGCTCTCGACCTCAGGTTTTTCCAGCACTCCCATAAAGTGTTTGGCGTAGGTGGAGAGTGTGTCCATGTACCGTCTCTGCCCCTCGGCGTAGATTGTGTCGAACGCCAGCGAGGACTTCCCGCTTCCGCTAAGCCCCGTCACCACCACAAACTCCCCCCTCGGGATGTCCACATTCACCCCCCTGAGGTTATGTGCCTCCGCCCCCCTGATCTCGATATATTCTTTCTTGCTCATCATTTCCTCTTTATTCCGCAAATTTAACGAATATTCAGTAAATTTGTAGTCAAGAGTAAACAAGACATTCAATGAGTCAGGATCATCAACTAAACATCAAGACATTTATATTCAATTCTTTTCGTGAGAATTGCTACTTGCTTTGGGATGCGGTTGGGAATTGTGTGATTGTGGATCCGGGGTGCTACTGGCCGGAGGAGTTCGCCAGGCTTCGGGAATTCATCGCGGCAGAGGGGTTGACTCCTAAGGCGGTGTGGCTGACGCACGGGCATTTTGACCATGTTCACGGAGTGCTGAAGGTTGTGGGGGAATATTCAGTGCCGGTTCTGATGTCGCCGGATGACAAGATCGTGCTGGACAACAACCAGGCCGCGGTGAGGGATTTCGGGCTGCTGGCTCCGGACTCGTCTCAGATCCAGACAGTTGACATCAGTGACGGTGAGGTGCTGGACACGCTTCAGGGCGCGCCGTTCAAGGTGATCACCACGCCGGGTCACACGCCGGGATGCGTCTGCTACTATGGTGAGGCGGACAAGGTTCTGCTCAGCGGTGACACTCTCTTCGCCGGAGCTATAGGCCGTACAGACCATCTTGGAGGGGATTATGACAGGGAGATCATCAGCGTCATGGACAAGTTGATGGGCTTGCCGGGAGATGTGGATGTGCTTCCGGGACACGGGCATCGCACCACCATCGCCAATGAGAGGACGCAGAACCCGTTTCTCCAGCCGTTCAACGAGCCGGAGGAGGACATTGACTGGGACGGAGACGGTATAGAGATAGACTCCATCGGTCGCTGAGCCTGTCGAAGCGACTGAAAAAACATAAAAGAACATATTACGATGCACATAGGAATAGCAGGCAACATAGGCAGCGGCAAGACCACCCTGACGAGGATGCTCTCCGCCCATTACGGATGGACACCGAAGTACGAGTCGGTGACCTATAACCCTTATCTTGAGGACTACTACAAGGACATCCCCCGCTGGTCGTACAATCTTGAGACTTACTTCCTTGCCCAGAGATTCAAGGACGTGCTGGAGATCGCGCGGAGCCGGGAGGTCATCATCCAGGACAGGACACTCTTCGAGGGAGTCCACATCTTCGTGGCCAACAACTATGCGATGGGCAACCTCAGCAAACGTGACTACGAGACCTATATGGATCTCTTCAATGTGATGGCCGCCACCGTCCGAAAGCCCGACCTGCTGATCTACCTCAAATCATCGGTGCCTCACCTCGTGGCGCAGATCCAGAAACGTGGCCGCGACTACGAGCAGACCATGAGCCTTGAATATCTCAGCGGCCTGAACGACCGTTACGACAAGTGGATCAATGAATATGACGGCAAGGTTCTGACCATCGAAACCGATGATCTCGACTTCGAGAACCGCCCTGAGGACTTCGCCTCCATCACCGACAGGATAGATGCCGAGCTCTACGGCCTTTTCCCGTTGGAGAAGTAGTCAGACACATTGCCCTCTCCTTGGTCACTTTGGTCACAAACCCTTTTCCCGGTCACTGAGCTTGCCTAAGTGACCGGACTCACCTTCACACCTCATTCTCCGAAAGCTGATAGAATGGCGGTCGGAGTGATAGCGGAGCCGTCGGAGGAGAAGGCTCCCATATTATAGGCTCCCCAGTCGCGGTCCGGCCTCTCATAGATGGATGGTCTCCATTTGCCGTCAACCTGAGGCTCCCAGTAGAACACTCCGGCACAGACGGACAAGGATTTCACGGAATTCATAAACTCGGTCATGCACAGTGTGGAGGCAGCAAGGTCAGATGCTGTGTTCTTCACACCTACCTCGCAGACCATCACCCGGCAGCCGTACTTGGCGGCCAATGACTTGATGTTCAGGATGGCGGAGGAATTCATCGCCTTCCAAGTCATGCTAGGATTGGTCATAGGGTAGTGCGAAAGGCCGATCATGTCGAACTTGCCGCCAGCGGCTTTGAGCTTGTCAAAGAACCAGGTGTTGTCCTGGTAGGCGTTGTCGATGTGGATGATCACCTTGGCGGCAGGAAAAACCGACTTGACGGCATCGTAGCCTGCGTTTGACAGGGCGGCATAGTTGGACCATCCTCCGGAGATCTCGCCTTTGTCGTTGTAGAGCCGACCGGTTTCCCAAAGCATTCCCGGGCGTGTCTCGTTGCCGACCTGTACCCAGAGCGGAGTCACCCCGGCGGACTTCAACGCAGTCAGAACATCCTTGGTGTGCTCGGCGACCTTGGCGGAAAGGCCTTTCAGATCCAGGCCAGCCCACTCGGCGGGAGTATTCTGACGACTCGGATCAGCGAAGAAATCGCTGTAATGGAAATCTATCATCACCGACATCCCCGCCTCGGCGGCCCGTTTGGCCATCCTCACGACATCATCCTTGCCGCTCCATCCGTTCGGATCCTCAGGCTTCACCCAGACACGAAGGCGTATGGCGTTGATCCCGGCGGCCTTAAGCACCGGATAAAGCCCGGCATTGCCCTTGGAGTCCTTGAAAGCCGTTCCGCTTATCCGGGAAGGATTGTGGGTCATGTCATACTCCATTTCCGAAGCCCAGCTGACATCCGCACCACGTGCGAACGCCACTTCGTCCACAGAAGGCTCATCCGGTTCGTCTTTCTGATCGCCTCCGGAGCCACCGCAGCCGACAAACAAGGAGGAAACCGCAAATGCCAATGCGGCCAATGTAGCAAAACGTGAATATAATGTACTCATACAGCGTAACGTATTTCAAAAGATCCGGTGACCGGCTTCATCCTTGTAATGCCGCTGGAAATAAGCCTCAGCAGTCTCCTGAAGTCCCGAAAGGTTGACTTCAAGGCCGCTCTGGAGCGCAATCGGATAGCGGTCGTCGCGGTTACTACGGTCACTGAGCTTGTAGAAGCGATGCTATGCGGGTTCGGGTCGGCGGTTACTTCGGCAGGCTCAGTGACCGCGGATTCAGAGACCGCTGCCGATCCGGCGGCCGGTGTCGGAATCCGTTTGCCGAACGGGTAATAGTCGCTGGCCTCGAGGACGGTGCCGGTGTCGCCGTCGACGACGGCGCGGACACTGCCGTGAGTGAAAGTCAATATTATATATTTCATTAATCTGGGCTAATAATCTAAGGCATTGATATCAAATTGTCCTGACGTTTTTTATTTTGAGAGATATGAGTCGGCCAGCCAGCCGGGACTTCCTTCAAGGTCGGGATGGTCATCGATTCTGAGCAGCTTGCCCTGCTCGTCAAAATAGAACCAGCGTCCGGAAAGCATCCCCTTGCAGTACCATCCGATCGAGAGGAGCGTGCCTGTCTTTCGAGAGTATGAGCGGAATATTCCGTCCACGACACCGTCCTTGTAGTAGACCTCCCTGTAGCCGTCATCCTCCAGCCACAGCCCCTGACGGCGGCCGCAGGAGTCCAGATTGTTTAAGTCCCGACCTCTCCTTTTTTTATAATCATATAAATCGACATCTGATTCAGTGCCGTCTTCTTTGAAGTAACGCATCCAGAGATCTTCTCCGTCGCACATCGGACTCTCATAATATTCCATATCGCCTATTGAAGAAACCGCCCCGTTAGAGAAAAAGCCTATTATTATGCAACGGTACTTATAGCGATTACGGTTAGGCATCCTTCCAATAAACTCACGATTATTTAGCCGGAAATTCGAGCATTGCACTACTATAGACTTAAAATCAAAAGAATAATAGATGTCGCCAAAATTATCTTCAATGTCGTGGACAAATATCTCTAATGAACCAGTCTTTCGAGAATATATTTTTTGAATCGTCTCTTTTCCTCCTTTAAAGTACTCGAGTTCTGTATAAGTTGAATTATCCGTTTCTTTCCACACTCCCACTCTTGACCCTTGTCGGTTGATCAGGTTGAAGCCCGGCCAGACGGTCGTGTCCTTTATGATGGAGATTATGGAAAGAGAGTCCAGCTCTGTCATTCTTTTAGATGATCCATCGTTAAGCGTCGCCGGGTCGCCTTTCTTATTATCTGCGCATCCCAGCGCGGCAAGCAGAATGCCAAGAATTATCGTCAACTGTTTCATAATGTAATATTTATTTCGCTGGTCATCTTTTTATGGATATGTGAATGGTTCGTGGGATAAGATATCTTGGCATTCTTCACTTATAGTTTATAACCAGCCCGTTTATTATTGTGTACCACTGTGTCCAGACACGCCATATTCTTTTCATTACTGAATTCCAAACGCAAACTGTCCCCATTTATAATGTATGACTTTAGATATGGAACGATGCCGCCTGTCACATCCAACGCATAACTTTTTCTCTTCTCATATAATTCAAGAGACAGACCCTGCAAAAACACACTGTCCAAAATGGAATCCAGGGAAATATCCACATTGCTGTTTACGGCAATTATGGTTTTGTTGACATACTTGGCCCCTACTACGGTCTCGTTATAGATCCAAGCCCCAGTACCAACGTTGATCGGAGCTGATATCTCGTGCCTGCCTGCGAAAATAACGTTCGTGTCCTTATTATCGACCCAAAAGGATATTGTCACAACATCTTTTCTATGAGACGTGTCCTCGCTGTTACGATACACTCCAGGCTTCAGGCACACCATAAAAACATCGCTGGTGTCAACCAGTTTCAAAAAGTTCTCCAACGAGTCTTGAAGCCTGTCGGAAATGAACATCCTCTCTACTGACGGACTGTCCTTTCTGTCAGTCTCCTGCTCCGCCACCGTCCTGCGTGCGGGATTGCAGCACATCTGGGCGTACAGAATCGCTGTAAGTATAATTATCAACTTTTTCATTTGTGCTATTTTTTGTTTAATGTTCCGAAATAGAAGCCCTTGTGGTTTTTAATATTTCTTATGAAAGACGCAGGTAGTATCCGACTTTATACAATCTTCTTGAAACAGGAAAATAGACGTAATTGATCCGGGCTTTGCTTCCGTACTTATCGATCTCCTGTTTGGCGTGAGTTTGATCTGTGTTATAGAAAGCACTTCCGTATCCCATAGAATTAATCTCATCTGCCATATCTTGCCAAGTACCTGGATGTGAATGAACTGTAGCGTTGGGCATTGCGCCGACATAATCCTCCCACGAAGCTGCATTGTCAGTTTTGTGACCTGTGCCAATGGTGTAGGTGTCTCCGTTGCGGTGGATCACCCATTCGACCTTAGTGTTATCCGAAGCGAATTTGAACACCTTGAACATATCGTTGATTCCAGTCTTTGATGAATGACTGCTGACCTCGGCTCCGCCATCCGTCTTGACCTCAGTCTTTGTAAGGTCATCCAGGATACTTCTGTCAGAGACTGTCACATAATCCTCGGAGAGATTCCCGTCATTGTCCACATAATAAAGGCAATGAGTGTCGCTTTGCTCTTTCCACACGACGTTTCCAAACGCATCCACTGTCCATACATCAGTCCCGTTAGGATCAAACAGAGATATCGGATTCCCAATGCAGTATGCGTACGGGCTGACGGCGTAGTACTTCTCCGCGAGTGGGTCCTGCGCGGTCCATCGGGCGGTGGTCGGGTCGTACATCCTTGCGCCGAAGTCGAGGAGCGGGATTGAGGCGGAGAGGAAGGACTGGGACTCCTTGCCGGAGAAGAGCCAGCGGTTTTGGGAGGTCGCTGAGCCTGTTGCGGTCGCTGAGCTTGTCGAAGCGACCGTGGCTTCGAGGGGCTCGGTCACTTCGACAGGCTCAGTGACCGATAGTGTCCCAGTGACCGTGGATTCCGTTCCAGGTGACGGGATCCGCTTGCCGAACGGGTAATAGTCGCTGGCCTCGATGACGGAGCCGGTGTCGCCGTCGACGACGGCGCGGACACTGCCGAGGTGGTCGGAGACATCGTCAGCCGGGCAGAATCCAAAAGTTTCCGCAAGAGTGAAAGTGCGTGTCAATCCTGTCATATTCAATGTTGGCAATGTGGCCAAACCTAAAGATAACGGTTATAATGGAAAAAACAAAAAACATACGTGTTGCAGACTATGGTCACTTAAACCGCCTCTTGTCGTTGTTTTTTGCTGTCTCTGCTATTGTCCTCTTAATCCTGTCCAGCCATCCGTTGACGTTATGGTGTGGTTATCGCGGCTTATGTTGACAACATAGAAGTTAGGAGGATCATTGTCATAGGCCTGAGATTTTATGAACACTGTTATAGTCTGTTTATCTCCATTGCTTGTCATTCTTGGTAAGTAATGTGATGGTAATCAATATAATGTTAATCAAAACATACAATGCAAATTCTTTCAAAGTAGTAATTGTTCCTTTTAAGTAATTGGATGCTACATCTAATGTGACGGAATCAAATCCGGGGCGAGTCAGTTCCGACACTTCATTCTTATAACTCAAAGCTGTGATTGCGATAATCGATAATAATTGTAATAGAACCATCGCTGACAATACTGTCCAAGTTATGTTAATCAATCTGTTATTGCGTTTTTTTTCAAAGAGTACTACTATTAGGATAATATTGACTACAACATATATGGCGAACTCTGTCAAAGCTTCGATCCTGAATTTAAAATACTTCTCTGCCGTTTCGATATAAACCGTGTCTGTTGTGTCGAGTAATTCGTTTATTTCGTATTTCAGACTTATCTCTGTGTTTATCACCATTAGGGAAATCAACATCAACACTATTAGGGATAACGTAACCCATGTGATTCCAATCCATTTACACATATCATTTGCTTAACCTATTATTCAAATCACTGCTGTCCGGAGACTGCTGTGGCCCCGGAGACTAGTAAAGGGATCCGTTTGCCGAACGGGTAGTAGTCGCTGGCCTCGATGACGGTGCCGGTGTCGCCGTCGACGACGGCGCGGACGCTGCCGAGGTGGTCGCGGAGGTGGATCAGGGATTTGTAGGAGACAGAGCCGTCGGCGGCTGTCCCGCGGACTATCCTGCCGGCGGAGGTCAGGGCGCAGTCGAGGGTCAGGATCGGAGATCCTGACTGGCCAGCGGTCTGGGTGTAGACCAAGGAGCCTCTGTACTGGAGGCCGTTCCCGGTGCCGTCTACCGAGCGGATCTTCGTGCCGTCTGCGAGATGCCCATACACCGCGAGGGTGGCGTCTCCGGAGGAGACCCGGCTTGTCAGGTTCAGGTCATAAGAAAAGGCATTCTCGCTGAATGCGTTGGTATGGTATATCATAATAAACATCTATTGATATCTAATACTACAGAAGGACCTCCTGTCACTTCAATTCATAGTTAATTGAATATATCTAATAAAACTATGTGGAATTCAATGTCCATTGAACCGTATCGTTAGTTTTATCTATCACCAAGTAATAATCCATCTTATAGCCGTCTCATTCTCTGAGTTTTTGAAAGAGATTTTTATAATTAACTGCTTCATAATAAGCTAATCAAACCAGTCTGATTTGTTTGTTTGCAAATATATTCCTGGAACAAATTGTTGATCGACCCGCTTGAGCAGAAGAATGTAGTAATAATAACTGTCCACTTCGTCCGAAACGCTGTAACGCTCTGTCAAAGATTTGATATCCGCACGTCGTACATAGTTGACTATTTTGCGGACACCGGTCAAGGAGTCGGTTTCTTCTTTTCCGAGAAACTCTTGAGAGTTCTTGTGTCCTGTAGAATGAAAACTCCAGACCGTGCTTTTATCGGACGAACATTGCACATAAAGGGACTCACCTTTTATGCTCTTGTCTTTTCCTACGAGTTCTATGAACATTAATGAGTCGCTATCGCAGATTACATTGTCAGGAATTGTGGCTATAGCGAATCTCCTCAGATCAGCCATCCTTCTCAGCGATGATTTACTTAGTCCGAGTCTTTTTGAATATTCACTTTTGGCTAATGAGGATGAGGTACGTGACAGTTCTTCAACTCTAGCGTTTCTATTCTTTGCCTCCATTTTAACAGGCGTGCGGCAAATGACTAAAGGAACTGAATATGAATATCCTTTCCGTAGGTTTGCTTTTTGGGAATATTCTAAAAAGGAATGATACAAGATAGGCACATATTCAAGTAAAACTTCATTGCTCACGATGCGGGAGGCTTTTTTTGATGGCCAGCAGAAGGTCTCTTTGCTCCCATCTTGATATGAGAATATTTTGGTTATTGCTATTCCTTGATATTCTGGTTCGTCTGTGGTCGGAAGCTTGATGTCGCATCTGACTACCACGCTGTCGCAACGGATCGCTGACGAGAAGAACCGTGGAGTGTAATAATCCAAGGCGCTTGCCGCGAAAGTCTGTAAGAAAATGAAAATTGAAATTAAATATGTCCTCATTTTGGATAGTATTTCATTAATAGATATTTGCCTTGATTCTGGGTCAGTGATCGCGGCCGGGTTCACCAATCTCCAAAGTGACTTTAGACTCAAAACCACTTTAAATCCCTCGATGAATGGCGATGATGCTATGAATGTGTTCTTTTTTACCGAAAGACCTCCTGTATATTTTTTACTGTATCTACACATTCAAGTTTTTTCTCGTTAGTGAATACCAATTCCAGTTTTTTACCATTGTAAATATATTCTTTAAAAAAAGAGAGAACGTTTACACCAAAGTCTGAAGATTTCTCTATCATTGAACCATATACTTCCAAATCCAATCCTCTCAAAAACAGACTATCAAAGACAGAATCAACAGCTATGTTGCCATAAGAATTGACTGCAATCATTGTATTATTGACACGCTTCGCACCGACTGCGATTTTTTTTCTAAATACCTTGTGCATTTTGAGGCTTGCAGGATAACCTATGAAGTTGTCAATTCCACCATAAAAATTTATGATTGTGTCACCGTTATTTGTGAAACAGCATAATGTGACCGAATAGTGATAATAATCCGGCATTATGTGGCGGCAGTATTTTCCGGGAGATTTAGAAGAAATATAATAATCGGTTGTGTCAACCAGTTTCAAAAAGTTCTCCAACGAGTCTTGAAGCCTGTCGGAAATGAACACCCTCTCGATGAACGAACTGCCCTTTCCGTCAGTCTCCTGCTCCATCCCCGTCCTGCGGACGGGATTCCCGCACATCTGGACACACAGTATCACGGTAAGTATAATTATCAACTTTTTCATTTGCTCTATTTTTTGTTTAACACACCGAAATAAAAACTTTTATAACTCACGACATTCTTAATAAAAATAGCATTGTTATATCCAACCTTATACAATCTGCCCGAGTTCGGAAAATATACATAATTTTTTCTGGCAGCAATCCCATTTTTGTCGATATCTGATATTACTTTATTTTGGTCATTATTCTGTATAGCGGCACCGTATCCCATAGAATACGTTTCTTCACTAGCAATCGCATTTATTCCAGGATGGGAGTGCACTGTCGCATTAGGTTTGTCTTTGGAATAATCCCCCCACGAAGCTGCATTGTCAGTTTTGTGACCTGTGCCAATGGTGTAGGTGTCTCCGTTGCGGTGGATCACCCATTCGACCTTAGTGTTATCCGAAGCGAATTTGAACACCTTGAACATATCGTTGATTCCAGTCTTTGATGAATGACTGCTGACCTCGGCTCCGCCATCCGTCTTGACCTCAGTCTTTGTAAGGTCATCCAGGATACTTCTGTCAGAGACTGTCACATAATCCTCGGAGAGATTCCCGTCATTGTCCACATAATAAAGGCAATGAGTGTCGCTTTGCTCTTTCCACACGACGTTTCCAAACGCATCCACTGTCCATACATCAGTCCCGTTAGGATCAAACAGAGATATCGGATTCCCAATGCAGTATGCGTACGGGCTGACGGCGTAGTACTTCTCCGCGAGTGGGTCCTGCGCGGTCCATCGGGCGGTGGTCGGGTCGTACATCCTTGCGCCGAAGTCGAGGAGCGGGATTGAGGCGGAGAGGAAGGACTGGGACTCCTTGCCGGAGAAGAGCCAGCGGTTTTGGGAGGTCGCTGAGCCTGTTGCGGTCGCTGAGCTTGTCGAAGCGACCGTGGCTTCGAGGGGCTCGGTCACTTCGACAGGCTCAGTGACCGATAGTGTCCCAGTGACCGTGGATTCCGTTCCAGGTGACGGGATCCGCTTGCCGAACGGGTAATAGTCGCTGGCCTCGATGACGGTGCCGGTGTCGCCGTCGACGACGGCGCGGACGCTGCCGAGGTGGTCGCGGAGGCGGATCAGGGATCTGTAGGAGACAGAGCCGTCGGCGGCTGTCCAGCGGACTATCCTGCCGGCGGAGGTCAGGGCGCAGTCGAGGGTCAGGACAGGAGATCCTGACTGTCCTGCGGTCTGGGCGTAGATCAGGGAGCCTCTGTACTGGAAGCCGTTCCCGGTGCCGTCTACCGAGCAGATCTTCGTGCCGTCTGCGAGATGCCCATACTCCGCGAGGGTGGCGTCTCCGGAGGAGACGCGGCTTGTCAGGTTGAGGTCGTCGTACTCTATGTCGAGACAGGACAGGCCGTCCCGGGTCAGATTGCCGTTGGCGTCGTGGGTGTATGATCCCCCGCCGCCGGACGAGCCGGAGTTGCTGACGCCGACAAGCATATTGCCGTTGTAGGAATATGCCAGCGAGTCCTCCGGGACTGCCGTGTCCGCCCCGTACCTGGTGAGCGACAGGATGTTGCCGTTCAGGTCATAGGTGACCGACTTCTCGCTGAAGGCGTTAATATAATAAACTTCTATTGACATATAATACTACCGAAAGACTTCCTTTATATTTTTAACAGTATCTAAATATTCAACCTTTTTCTCGTTAGTGAATACCAATTCCAGATTGTCACCATTGTAAATATATTCCTTGAAAAAAGGAAAAACATTTCCACAATAGACCGGCGATCTCACACTTGTTGACCAGTATAGTTCCAAATCCAAACTACTCAAAAACAGACTGTCAAAGACAGAGTCAACTGCGATGTTGCCATAGGAATTGACAGCAATAATTGTATTGTTGACACTCTTTGCGCCTGCAGCGATATCTTCTATAAATACCTTTCGCATTTTGATGCTTGCGGGAAAACCGACAAAGCCGTCAATTGCTCCATAAAAATTCACAGTTGTGTCACTGTCGTTTGTGAAACAGCATAATGTGACCACCTTGTAAAAATGATCCGATTCTATGTGACGAATGTATTTTCCGGGGGCCTTAGAAATAATACAATAATCGGTTGTGTCAACCAGTTTTAAAAAGTTCTCCAACGAGTCTTGAAGCCTGTCGGAAATGAACACCCTCTCTACTGACGAACTGTCCTTTCCGTCCGTCTCCTGCTCCGTCTCCGTCCTGCGTGCGGGATTCCCGCATAGCTGGACACACAGTAGTACTGAAAGTATAAATATCAACCTTTTCATTCTAATAATCTTATAATAATATCACACCACGCTTTTTTACTATATCCTGTCTTCCTGAGAAATGACGGAGGGCTCGGCGAAGCGCATACACGTTCATTCCATCAAGGAACGGATCAAGATTGAAGATGCAAATCTCTTCAGAAAGATAGATAAAGAGAGACGGTGACTTGCCATCTCTGCGAAAGCAAATTTCATCAACTTGATCCCACGTAACGGTCTCCAAGAGTTCGTCCTGATTCATAAAAATTCCATCCCTGTCAATGCGTAAGTATACTACTTCTTTGTTTTTTATATATTTTCTCAAATGCTTGATGGCCAGAGCCGCATTCCAAGTAAAAAAAACTGCTATGCAAATAGCATAATAGACTATTGTCTTGGTACTTTCATATTCCAGCAGCAGATTGTATGAAATGGCAAAAATCGCTATGACCATTAAAGCCGGCCATATGTCGGCCACAACAAGTGTCTTGTTATTTAAAATATACGGTTTCATTATTCCTCCTTGTCATATATGACGTGACTGATCTTATGGGCGGCAATAGCGCCTGCCACATCTCCGGCTTTCGTGTCTTTTATCGCATTTGCGATGGACAATTCGAACCTCAAGCCATTAGCTATGCGGTCATTGACTTCCTTCTTTACTTTTCTTCCTCCGGCTTTCCCGGCTGGATTTACTCCAGTCCTAATCATTTCTTTCTGTACTTCTTTCCTGACCGAAGATTTCATTGCCACTGAGGAGTATTTTTCCTCCGCCCTCACAGCCATTTTGCTTCCTGTATGCTGTGCGGCTGCTTTGGCAGAGGCACTTACCACCCCTCCTACTATTCCACCCACGGCATCCGTAGCCACCTGTTTGGCATCAACGCTTCCTTCACCGATGACCTGACTTGTTACGCTTCCGGCCGCACCTGCAACCCCGGAAGCAAGAACCGCCGCTACTTTCATGCCCAAAGACATTCCTCCTGTTAGTGATACCAAAGCCCCTTCAACAGCTCCTCCGACAACGGCACCACCTATTTCCCTTAGGGACTTTCCCTCCACCACCGCTATCACGCCCTCAATCGCCGCGCCGATAATTGCCCCGGCGACCACCTGAGGCATCTGACCGTCGTCATCTATGAGGCTTATCGGATTCCCAATGCAATAGGCATACGGGCTGACGGCGTAGTACTTCTCCGCGAGTGGGTCTTGCGCGGTCCAGCGGGCGGTGAGCGGGTCGTACATCCGCGCGTCTGTCAGGAAGCTCGACCGTCTCCCTCGTCCTCAGCGGCTTTCCTGTGAATGTGAGGGACTGGTGGATGTGCCTCCGTCCGCCGAGAGCCATATTCGGGTTGTAGTTTATCTCGTCGGCTACCCCGTTGATCGTCCTGGACAGGGACGGCCCCGTGGAGAGGCTCCATCCGTCGCCCAGCCAGTGGCCTGACCTCATATTCGGCTTCAGGCCGGAGGCGTGATAGTTCAGGGTTATCGGAATCCGGATGTCTCCGTCCACTATCTCGTAAAGCGGGATGCTCGTCTGTACCAGGCCGTTGCTCAGGTTCACTGGGTAGGTGATGTATTTCGTGAGTTCCGCGGCTTCCGGGGAAGGTGGGGTCACCTGAGGTCGCTCCAGCTCAGGGATCTGGGCGAAAGCCGGCGCTCCGGCGAAAAGTAGGAGGGTGATAACGGTCAGAATGCTTAGCTTCATGTTCACATGTTTTTGGGTGTTTCTTGGTGGCGATGGCGCTTACGGCTTCAATATACGAATTGTTTTGCTAATAATACACTCGAAGTGTCAAATATCTGCAATTGGAATGATGTGGCTTGGAAACTTGTGGTTTTGCAGACGATTGCATTTTCGATCCGGTTACATTTCACGGCTTTTCACGCTGGTGCTAAGGCTATAAGGCGAAGCCTCCCTCTCGACCCAAGAATTTTTGTAACGTGAAAAATTCTGGTTGAGAGGGAGGCTTCGCCTGTGCTGGCGTCATTGTGTCTTGTGATGCTCCCTTCAGACTCAGTCACTTCGACAGGCTCAGTGACCGGGAACTCGGCGACCGGCAATGGGGCTACAGGCTTTCGATGTTCTTCTCGTTGAGGAGGTTCTTGCCATCGGCGGTGTAGGCGTACTCGATGCGGTCGGCGTAGTGCTTCTCGACCTTGCCGCGGACAATCTTCATCGTGCTGTTGACCAATCCGTTCTGCTCGGTGAACGGCTCAGGCAGCACAGCCACGGCGGCAGGAAGCCACCTCTCCGGGAACATTCCGCCGTGAGATCCGCCCTTCTTGTAAGAGTCGATCTCCTCCTGAATCTTCCTCAGCATCTCCTCCTTGCCCTCGCGTGAGGCTGGATCCAGACCCTTCGAGGAGACATATTCCTTGAGGGCATCCTTCGCCGGAACGATCAGGACGATTGTGTAAGGATCCTGGTTGTTGTGCAGGATGACCTGCTCGATGTACTTCGAACCGTCGGTGAGCGAGTCCTCGAAGCCTTCCGGACTGTACTTCTCGCCGTCGGATGAGATCAGCAGAGACTTGAAGCGGCCGACAACGTAAAGATATTCACTATCATACATATAGCCCATATCTCCAGTGTGCAGCCAACCGTCGCGGAGCGCCTCGGCAGTGCCTTGTGGATTCTTCCAGTAGCCGGCCATCACATTCTCGCCGCGCACCACGATCTCGCCCTTCGTGCGGAGCGGAACCTCCTTGCCGTTGTCGTCGCAGATCTTGATGTCAAGCGGCTTCACGACACGGCCCGAAGAACCGAACATCGCATGGCCGGTCGAGTTGGCGGAGATGATAGGGGTCGCCTCGGACACGCCGTAGCCTTGGAACATAGGAATGCCGATGGCGCAGAAGTACCTCTGAAGCTCGATGTCCAGAAGCGCGCCGCCTCCCACAAAGAACTCCATCCTGCCGCCGAATCCCTCTCTGACTTTCTTGAATATGATCTTGTCGAACAAGGCCATCAGAGGCTTCTTCCACAGCTGGAGGAAACCGCCGCGGTTGTAGTACTCCTTGTTGTAGGAGATCGCGAGGTTGAGGGCGTAGTTGTAGATCTTCTCGACCTTCGGCCCCTGCTTGTGGATCGTGGTCTCGACGTTCTTCTTGAAGTTGCGCGCCAGAGCGGGAACCGACAGCATCACGTGCGGACGGATCTCCTTGATCGCTATAGGAATATTCCTGAGCGTCGCCAGCGGATTGGCTCCGACAGGAACTGTGGCGATGCTGCTGCAGTAGGACATCATCGTGTAGAAGCCGGCCACGTGGGCGAAGCAGTGGTCAAGAGGCAGGATGATGAGCATCGTGGAATCAGGCTTGACTCCGATCACGGAATGAGCCTGCTCAACGTTGGCAGTGTAGTTGCGATGCGTAAGAAGAACGCCCTTAGGGTCGGCTGTTGTTCCGGAAGTATAGCTGATCGTGGCGTAATCGTCTGGCTCCACAGACTTGTAACGCTCCTCGAACTCGGCCTTGTGACCGAACAGGTAGCTGTCGCCGAGGGCCTGTACCCATTCCATCGAGACCTCCTTGGCGTTTGCCGCAGGGACATCGTCCAGCACGATGACCTTCTCCACGCAGTCCAGCTGGGAGATTATCCTGCGGATCTTAGGGAGTTGCTGGCCGGAAACGATCACGAACCTGGACTCGGAATGCTGGATCCTGAAAGTCAGGTCGTTGCTTTCCTCAAGCTTGATGGAGAGCGGGACGCTCACGCCGCCGGCGTAGAGGATTCCCAACTCGGAAAGGATCCACATGTTCCTTCCCTCTGAAAGGAGAGAGACCCTCTCGCCCTTGTTGAGTCCCATGGCCATCAGGCCGGCCGCGATGCGGTAGCCTTCCTTGCGGGTCTGCTCGAATGATGTTTCGGTCCACTTTTCATCCACCTTCTCGCGGAGGAACACGTGTGATGAGAATTCGTGAGTGTACTTCTCCACGAACTCGATGATTGTCGGTCTTGTAGCTGACATATTTATTTGGATTTATTATTCGTTGATCTGTCTGACCTCCGGGAACAGTCCGAAAAGTTCCGCGTCGATCTTGTCGGTGACTGTCTGGAAATCCTCCGGACGGTTCTCGAATTTGATGTTGTCCACATCGATGACCAGAAGATGCCCGTCATATTTGGAGATCCACTCGTCATAGCGCTTGTTGAGGCCCGTGAGATAGTCGATGCGGATGCTGCTCTCATATTCCCGACCTCTTTTCTGGATCTGCGCGACCAGGTTTGGAATCGTTGATTTCAGGTAGATCAGCAGATCCGGCTTGCTGACCAGCGACATCATGAGGTCGAAAAGATCCGAGTAGTTCTCGAAGTCCCTCGTGCTCATAAGCCCCATGTCGTGAAGGTTCGGGGCGAAAATGCGGGCATCCTCGTAGATCGTCCTGTCCTGGATGATGACATCCTCGCATCTTGAGATGTCCACGACATCCTTGAACCTTTTGTTCAGGAAATAGACCTGAAGGTTGAACGACCAGCGCTCCATGTCCGCGTAAAAATCTGAAAGGTAAGGGTTGAAGTCAACCGATTCGAACTTCGGAGTCCAGCCGTAGTGGGCTGCCAGCATCTTTGTCAGCGTGGTCTTGCCACTGCCTATGTTGCCTGCGATCGCGATGTGCATATCCTTGATGTTTATTGTGTTCAGTCTTCACGCGGTACCTTTCACCGAATAAGTCTGCCACCAAAATACGGTCGACTTGTTTTTTTGCCGCCGGCAAAGGAGCCGCAATGCAAAATTAATAAATATTCCGTATAAACTTAAGGATGTGCGACAAAAACTCCCTTGGCGGCCCTGATGCTCAAGGCGCGGACACTTCCTTGGCCGCCCTCCAGCCCGAGGCAGGCCTTGTCAGAGCCTGAGGGAATAATCATCAAGCCGGCTGCCTTTGTTGTCGAAGGTTGTCATCCTGAATATTCCAGAGTAGGCATTCCCGCCGAAATATTCAATGATCCCGTCAGATACGAACTCGGCGCTGTAGCCGTTTGTGTCCCCGCTCCTGCTGGTCAATTTCCCTTTGATGGTAATGTCGGCCTTGTGCTTGTCCGAGGCCGCTTTCCTGTAGGTTGCGAAGTAGTTGATGCCCTCGTCGAAGTCGAAGATCGAATTCCCGTTTCGAGATCTGATCTCCCATTCGTCCTTTTCGACGCAAGTGACTGTCAATGAACCCTTGTTGATGTCCATGACCATAATTCCTTCCTTGGCTTTCATTGACAATCCGTTTGTGCTGAACTTTCCGTACAGCCCCCCGTAACCTGACACTTCGTAGGCATTATCGCCGACCTTAGAGACGGTTTTCCTTATATCCTTGTACTTATCCAGGATCTTATCATCACCAGGAGCGTCGAGATAGTCCTGGAACGCCTCGCAGAACTCAACAGCGTTCACGGCTTCGGAGACGGTCTTGCGGAAAAGCTCCTTTGCTCCGTTATTCAGCCTCTCCTCAGCCGTCGGCCAATTGTCATCCTTCCTGCAGCCGTTGAATATGATTGTACCAAGCAGGATGGGGATTATGTACCTTTTCATTGCTTTCTGAATTTAATTTGTAGTCAAATAATTACATCTTAGCCAATTCCGAGGCGGCTTATTCTTTACCGCCGGCTGGTTCCGATGATGAGCTTTCAGTCATCGCGCGCCGCCTAAAACCTGTAGCCAATTCCTCCGTGAACCGAGAAGTACTCTGTTCCACCTCCGGTCTCCACGAAGCCGAAGACCTTCTTTCCGAAGGAGACTCCGAAGACCGTGAACTGTATCGCCGGGATTAAAGACCCGTAAAGCGTGCTGATGCCCAGTCCTACTCCTGAGTACAGCCTGACTTTCTCTTTCCTCATGTAGGTGAATTGTGCCACCTCCATGATGCTGATTACCGGATCGATCTCAAGATGGTCCACATGAGAGTCTGCTCCGGTGTAGATGTAGTTGTACCGGCCTGAGTAAGAAAGTCTGGTGTTCAGCGAGAACCATTTTTTGAGATAGTGGTTGTAGGAAATGCTGAGCAGCGGGAATACGCGCGATTTGCCTTCCTTGTCGCCGTAGATCTCCTCCAGAACACCTTTCCTTTCCCGGTCTTCGAATCCTCCCAAAGAGGCCCAGAAAGGAACAGGGGAGATTCCCACGCGAATCTCGTGAGTCTTGAAATCCTGGCTTTTCTGTGCGGACGCCGACGCGCAGAAGGCCAACAGTCCGGCCAGAACCAGCGTCGCCTTGTTAATGGTTTTCATAAGTCACCCGTATTGTTGTCAAACCAAAGCCCGAGTGTTTGCCACATTCAGGCAATTTACCTTTACAAAATCCCTCTATACCGGATTCTTGCATCTGTCTCCTTATTTTTTAAGGATTACTAAGTTCTTGTTCAAAGACAAAATGGACAATTAGGAACTTCAGGCATGGTTAGAAATACACGGTAGCCTTGGCAACCGGAGCTTTACAAAACACGTTCAGGTAAAAACGCGACTGAATGTCGCCAATCAATGAATATGTTGAATAACTCTCATCTTTTCTCTCTACTTTTTCAACACACTCATGCTTCCATTGGCCCCCAAAGCCCTTTGGGCTGAACGTGTTTCGTAAAAAGTGCTATTCGGGGTGCTGCCTCTTAGGCGCTCTTCTTAATGATTACTCAACTACCGGATAACATCCGAGGCTTTTCCGCATTGCCACCGGAAGTCTACTGGTCGTATTCCGATGGGAGACGCTCTGTCGGGGGCGGTAAAACAATTATCCTTCCGTCGGTTGGGCGGAAGGATAACGCTGATTTTGAATTCATAATTAGTCGACCTTCTGGCGTGGCCGCCTCTGTCCTTGTGTCGGTGCGTTTCTGTACTGGCTTGAAGGTCACTACGAAAGACTCGGCGACCGGGCCGCAAGGCTGACCTGGTGGCCAGGCCGTGTAAGGTCGTGATGATTCTAGTCGAGAGTGTGGATGGCGAGGCCGGAACGGAGTTTCGGCTCGAACCACGTCGTCTTCGGAGGCATGATGTTGCCGGTGTCGGCGATGTCGATGAGCTGCTGCATAGAGACAGGGTAAAGCGCGAAGGCGACCTTCATCTCACCGCTGTCAACCCTGCGGCTCAGCTCGCCAAGGCCTCTGATACCACCAACGAAATCAATCCTCTTGTCCGTGCGCAGATCCTTGATTCCAAGCACTTTGTCAAGTACGAGGTTCGAGAGGATCGTGACATCCAGAACTCCGATCGGATCCTTGTCGTCGTACCTGCCAGGAAGAGCCTCCATAGAGTACCACTTCCCGTCAAGGTACATCGAGAAGTTGTGCAGGCGGTCAGGGTGGTAGATCTCCTTACCCATCTCACGGACCGTGAAGTTCTCCTCAAGAGCGGCGATGAACTGTTCTTTGGAAAGGCCGTTCAGATCCTTTACGACACGGTTGTAGTCCAGGATCTTCAGCTGGCTCTCAGGGAAGCACACGGCCATAAAGAAGTTGTACTCCTCGTCTCCGGTGTGGTTCGGGTTCTGAGCCCTCTTCTCGGCTCCGACACGAGCGGCTGCTGCTGTACGGTGGTGACCGTCAGCAACATAGAAAGCGTCAACATCGTTCTGGAACAGCCTTGTGATCTGGTCGATGGTCTTGTCGTCATCGATCACCCAGAACTTGTGGCCGAACTTGTTCTCGTCGATGAAGTCGTACTCCGGAGCCTTCTTGACGGTCTGGGCCACAATCTCGTTCAGCACGTGGTTGTCCTTGTAGGCGAAGAACACCGGCTCGATGTTGGCGTTCTGGATGCGTACGTGAACCATTCTGTCATCCTCCTTGTCCTTGCGGGTGAGCTCGTGCTTCTTGATCTTGCCGGAAGCGTAGTCATCCGTGTGGGCGCAGAGAACGAGTCCGTACTGTGTGCGGCCTTCCATGGTCTGGGCATAGACGTAGTAGCACTCCTTAGGATCACGCTTGAGCCAACCCTTCTTCTGCCACTCCTTGAAATTCATCACGGCCTCGTCATAGACCTTCGGATCGTGATCCTCAAGGATAGGATTGAAGTCGATCTCCGGCTTGGTGATGTGGAGGAGGGATTTCTCTCCGGCCATCTCCTTTGCCTCTTCCGAGTTCAGCACGTCATAAGGTGGTGCTGCCACCTCTGTCACAATATCTTTCGGCGGTCTGATCGCCGCGAACGGTTTTACTCTTACCATAATATTCTTGGAAAAATGTTGAATGAATATTCCAATGTGCCTGGAAGAATCTCTTTCAGGCAGCCTGAACGGCTTTTGGAATAGATGGCACCAGAGCAAAGGCAGTGGTGCCATCTGAATATTCATAAATTACTTGTTGACCTGGAAACGGGTGTTGCCTGTGGCGAAGAAGTCCACAATCTGGCGAGCGGCAGCAAGGCCTGCGTTCATGTTGGCCTCGGCGGTCTGCGCGCCCATCTTCTTAGGAGTGGCGAAGATGCGTACGCCGAACTTCTCCTTCAGTGCGGCGTAGTTGTCAGGGGCTACGTCGGTAATGTACTTAAGGTCAGTTCTTTCCTCAAGAGCCTTCTCCAGTCCGGCCTCGTCGATGACCTCCTTGCGGGCGGTGTTCACCAGACAGGCTCCCTTAGGCATCTTGGTGATCAGGTCATAGCCGATCGAACCGATGGTCTGAGGGGTGGCAGGAATATGCACGGAGATGAAGTCGCAGGATGCGTACATGTGCTCAAGCGAATCGGCAGGCTCGGCTCCGGCCTCGCGGATCTTCTCCGCAGGGATGAACGGGTCGATGGCCATGACGCTCATTCCCAGAGCCTCGGCCTTCTTGCCGACCAGACGGCCCACGTTGCCGAAGGCCTGGATTCCGACCTTCTTGCCCTGGATCTCGGATCCGGTGGCAGGGGTGAACTGGTTGCGGCACATATAGATCATCATGGCGATGGCAAGCTCTGCGACAGCGTTGGAGTTCTGCCCCGGAGTGTTCATCACGACCACGTTGTGCGCGGTCGCGGCGGCGAGGTCAACGTTGTCGTAACCGGCACCGGCACGGACAACGATCTTCAACTGTTTCGCTGCGTCAAGCACTTCGGCTGTGACTTTGTCGGAGCGGATGATGAGAGCGTCCACGTCAGCGACGGCCGCGATAAGCTCCGAAGCGTCAGCGTACTTCTCAAGAGCGGCGAACTCGTGTCCCGCTCCGGTCACGATTTCCTTGATCCCGGCCACAGCGGCGGCAGAGAAAGGTTTCTGAGTTGCGACTAATACTTTCATGATGACTTATTTCTTAAGATTCTCGAATTCCTTCATGCACTCGACGAGAGCCTGTACATCCTCGACCGTGCAGGCGTTGTAGAGGGAAGCCCTGAAGCCTCCGACCGAGCGGTGTCCCTTGATGCCGACCATTCCGCGCTCCTTGGCGAACGCAAGGAACTCGTCCTGGAGAGCCTCGTAGCCAGGAGCCATCACGAAGCAGACGTTCATCAGCGAGCGGTCCTCCTTGGCGGCGGTGCCTACGAACAGGGAGTTGCGGTCGATCTCTGAATATAGCAGGTCAGCCTTCTGCTGGTTGATCTTCTGGATGGCAGGAACTCCACCGATGCTCTTGAGCCACTTCAAGGTCTCGTTCATCATGAATATGGAGAATACCGGCGGTGTGTTGTACATTGAGAGTTTCTCGATGTGGTTGCGGTAGTCAAGCATCGCAGGGAGGTACCTTGAAACCCTTCCGAGGGAGTCCTTCCTGATGATGGCGAAGATCACTCCGGCAGGGCCGACGTTCTTCTGCGCGCCACCGTAGATGAGATCGTACTTGCTCACGTCCACCGGACGGCTCATGATGTCGGATGACATGTCGGCGATCAGCGGAACAGGGCAGTCGATGTCTTCCTTGATCTCGGTACCGTAGATGGTGTTGTTCGTGGTGATGTGGAAGTAGTCGATGTCCGTAGGAATCTCGTATCCCTTAGGAATGTAGGAGAAGTTCTTGTCAGCCGAGCTGGCGATGGCATAGGCCTCTCCGATTCCCTTGGCTTCCTTGAGGGCCTTTTTCGCCCAGACACCTGTCTCAAGATAGGCTGCCTTCTTCTCAAGGTAGTTCATGGCGACATAGAGGAATTGCAGTGACGCTCCACCGCCGAGGAACACAACCTCGTGGGTGTCAGGAATGTTCAGAAGCTCCTTCCAGAGTGCGCGGCATTCGTCCATGGTAGCGTCCCATTCCTTTGTGCGGTGGGAGATGCTGAGAACAGAGATACCTGTGCCCTTGAAGTCCTTGAGGGCCTCGATGGCATTGTCAATGGCCACCTGCGGAAGCAGGCATGGGCCGGCGTTGAAAACGTGTACTTTTTTCATGTCTATTATGGTTTCAAAGTATTATTAAAACAAGCGGTTTAAAATCAAAACTGATTTCGCGGTAAAGATAGACAAATTAAAAGGATTTACCCAATTTTTGGCACAAAATCGGGCGAAATGCCGGAAATCAGCGCTACCGGTACCCGAGAAGGTAGGAGATTATCGCCATCCGGACGTACATCCCTCCTCCTGCCTGCTGGAAGTAGTAGGCGTACGGGGTGTCGTCAACGTCAGTGGAGATCTCGTTGACCCTCGGGAGCGGATGCATGATCTTCATGTTAGGCTTCACTCCGCCTAGCATGGAGGCCGTGAGCCTGTAGACATCCTTCACCTTGTCATATTCCTCCTGGTCAGGGAATCTCTCCTGCTGGACTCTGGTCATGTAGAGGATGTCGCACTCGTCGAGTCCGTCCTCGATCCTGTCCGTCTGTCTGTAGTCAATGCCTTCATGGTCAAGCATCTCAAGATACTTCTTCGGCATGTTCAGCTCCTCAGGGGATGTGAATATGAAGCGCGGGTCGAACCAGCGCAGCGCCTCCACGAGGGAATGGACGGCGCGGCCATACTTGAGGTCTCCGACCATATTCACTGTCAGTCCGTCGAGTCTGCCTTGGGTCTTCTGGACCGCATAGAGGTCGAGCAGGGTCTGGGAAGGATGCTGGTTGGCTCCGTCGCCGGCGTTGATGACCGGCACAGATGCCACGGAGGCGGCGATGTCGGCGGCTCCGGCCTGCGGATGCCTCATCACGATCATGTCCACATAGTTAGACACAATCTTTATCGTGTCCTCCAGGGTCTCTCCCTTACTTTGGCTGGTGTTGCGGTTGTCCGGGAAGCCGATCACTCTGGCACCGAGTCTGTTGACAGCGGCCTCAAAGGACAGCCTCGTCCTTGTCGATGGCTCGAAGAACAGGCAGGCGATGACCTTGCCGGCAAGGAAATTCTGCTCTCTGTCGGCCTCGAACTCCTTGGCGACCTCAAGGATGTGAAGGACTTCTTCCTTGGAGAAATCCTGGATAGAAATTAGACTCTTAGGCATAATCTTATGTTTTAAAGTTCGTTTATGTGACAATTCTCAACTTTCTCCATTCTTGACCGGAAATCATTCTCCGCGGACAGGCGCACCCATGTCCGGAGCGAGCATTCGGAGCCGAAATTCTGGCCTTGCTGCCGCAGATCCATGTCTTTCAGGATCTTCATCACGCTGTTCATCGCCTCGTAGCCGAAGGAGACCTGGAACCATTTCCCGGCGACCTTCTCCACGCTTCCCGCTTTTTCGAGTGCCTCCGCCGTGGATGTCTTGTAGGCCCTGATAAGCCCGGGGACACCGAGCTTGATCCCGCCGAAGTAGCGTACCACGACCACCAGTACGTCGCTGAGTCCCTTGGAGTCGATCTGTCCGAGAATGGGTCTGCCGGCGGAGGAGGAAGGCTCCCCGTCGTCGTTGGCCCTGAACCTGTCCCCGAGATAGCCCAGGCGGTAGGCGTAGCAATGATGTCGCGCGTCGTGGTATTTTTTCTTGAGGTCACCTACGATACTCTTGACCTCATCTTCCGTCTCGACAGGAAAAGCGAATGAGATGAAGCGGCTGCCGTTGTCTTTGAACAGCCCCTCAGCCGGTCCGGAGATGCTCCTGTAGGAGTCTCGGATGATGTTTTCTGGTGTCTCCATAATAAGTAATCCTCAAAGACTACCAACTTGTTCTGTAACGCTTGCTGAATCCGGCCACCGGGCTTGTCGAAGCGTCGGAGCCGCTCGTTCCTGAGACACGAAATTAGCGTTTTTCACATAATTTTGCAACGGAACGGGAAATTTTGTAATTTTGAGAAGGTTTTGAATCAAGAATATTTATGCTTTACAAGTACAGGGTGACACTTGCCGGAATCAAAGGATTCTATCGTGTCTATGAGATGGGGGGTGAGACTACCCTTTATGAATTCCACAAGCAGATGCGCGCGGACATGGAATTTCCGCAGGATCAACTGATAATGTTCAAGGCATTGGACGCGGGCGGCGGAGTAGTGGCCCGTTATGGTCTGTTTGACCTTGGAAGCGGCACGGTTGACAATGTGACGGTGGCTCAGACCGTCAAGTCCGGAGTCGCCTCGTTCCTGTACTTCTACGATGTCCCGAACAGGAAGAGCGTGATCGTCACGTTCGAGGGGGAGGAAGAGGGAGCGGAATGCTCTCCTTCCATCGTGGATTCCAAGGGACCGAATCCTATCGAGTTTGAGAACGGCTATGTCGCTTTCGAGGATCTGCCTGATTCTCAGAGGCATCTTCCTGGACAGAAGCCTGACTGGGGATCGGATGACGACGATGACGCCGACGGATCAGCCGGTGCCGACGATGACGACAGCGATGAAGAGGAGGAGGACGACGATGAGGACGGCAAGATCGTCTTTGACGGAACTGAAGATCTGAACATCTGATAATCAAATAATTAAAGAATAGACGGAATCCTCGATGTCCCGGCGGCTTCTCATCATCTTAGGCCCTACTGCTGTGGGAAAGACTGACTACAGCATTTCGAAGGCTTTGGAATATGGCTCTCCGGTGATCTCCTGCGACTCTCGTCAGATCTTTATGAATATGTCCATCGGGACCGCCGTCCCGAGCGCTTCACAGCTTGCCGCCGTGAAGCATTATTTCATCCAGACCGTGCCGGTCACGCAGGCCTACACCGCCGGGGACTATGAGCTTGACGCCGTTGCCTTGGCCGAGAGGCTGTTTGAGGAGGGACACGAGACCTTGGTGATGACCGGCGGCTCGATGTTCTACATCGACGCTGTCTGCAACGGGCTTGACAATCTTCCGGACGGGGATCCTGATCTGCGCGCGGAGCTGTGGAAGCGTCTTGGCGAGGAGGGCGTGGAGACCCTTGCGGAGGAGCTGCGCTCCAAGGATCCGCTGACATATTCACAAATCGACATCCGCAACAGCCAGAGGGTGATCCGCGCCTTGGAGGTCTGCATCGTTTCGGGGAGGCCGTTCTCCTCTTTCAAGACGGGTGGCAGGCGGAGCCGGTCCTTTCAGATCGAGAAAGTCGGGTTGACGCGTCCTCGCGAGGAATTATATTCAAGAATAGACCGCAGGGTGCTGAATATGATGGATGAGGGGCTTGTCGAGGAGGCGCGCTCCTTGCTGCCGTACAGGAACTGCCAGGCGCTGCAGACCGTCGGCTACAAGGAAGTCTTTGAATATCTTGATAATAAGATTCCTTTGGAAGAGGCTGTGCGTCTCATCCAAAGGAACACTCGTCATTACGCCAAGAAGCAGCTCACCTGGTGGCGGCGTGACCCCGACATCAAATGGATCGATGTCTCCGGTCGCTGATCCAACGGCGCTTCGGCGGTCAGTTGTCCGGCAGGTTTGCCGGATCCCTCGTTCTTAGAACGGCAGGTCGTTGTCAGGATTGTCCGCCGGCAGATCGTCGATTGTCGGAGCCGGAGCCGCCTGAGGCTGGGCGCCATAGCCTGGCTGTGGAGCCGGGCCGTAGCTCTGCTGCGGCTGACGGGAGGCCTGCGGAGCCTCCTGTCCCGCCGGAGAGAGCCTCCAGACACGTACGTCATTGTACCAGCGCCCGTTATATTCCCTGGCTCTAAGATTGAAAGCCACCTTCACGGAATCTCCCGCCTGGTACTTGTCCAGATCGGCCACCTTGTCATTGCCGAATGCCGTGAAGCACACCTCTGCCGGATAGTTCCCGTCCTGGTACTCCACCACGAAATCCTGCTTTGTCCAAGCTCCTTTGGCGCTCTGCCCTGTCTGCTTGGCAAGTTTCTGCCTGATTTTTCCTTCTATTTCCAATGCTGCCATGATGTGATGTTCTAAGCAACCTTCAAAAAATAACCTGCTTGGCGTTTGCGGCGCAAAGCAGGTTTTGATTATTTCTGCCTTTGCAGGACTACTTGTTCTCCTGTACCGGCTCGACGAAATGCTTTACGGAATCGAGCTGGATGTCGAACACGAGGGTGGAGTAAGGATCAATGCCGTTGCTTCCGCGCTCGCCGTAGCCAAGCTCTGAAGGAACGAACAATGTGGCCTTTCCGCCTTCACCGATGAGCTGGAGACCCTCGGTCCATCCCGGGATCACCCTGTTGAGCATGAGCATTACAGCCGGCTGCTCAAGAGCGACTTCCTCGATCACCGTGCCGTCCTTGAGGGCGAGCTTGTAGTGAACAAAGACAGTGTCCTTGGAGTTGTTAGGCTTAACCTCGCTTCCTGCCTCCTTGATGATGTACTGGAGACCGCTCTCGGTAACCTGCACGCCGGTCTTCTTCTTGTTGGCCTCAAGGAATTTGGCTTCCTCTGCCTTGTTGATAGCGCCGACATATTCAGCCCTCTTCTCGATGAACTCGTTCATGATGCGGTTCATATCCTCAGGGTTGACCTTGAACTGCTTTACGAAGTCAGTGTCGCGAGGGCTTCCCTTTGATGCTACGAAATCAGCGGCTCCCTTCTTGAGCATGTTGAAGTTGAGCTCGCCCAGATGGTAACCTTTGATCATGGATCCGAGCTGGATGCCGAGGAGGTAGCTGACAGAGTCAACGCTTGCCTTTGAAGGAAGGAGTGCCTTAGGATTAACAGGCTTTACGGCCTCGGCGACAGCGGTGCTGTCCGCTCCGTCGATCTTTGCTCCGGTGTTGCCGGAATTGCAAGCTACCGCTGAAAGAAGCATGGCGGCTGCCGCCAACATTTTGATTGTTTTCATAAATATTACTAATTAATAAGTTGTCAAAACCGATTCTGCAATGTGACCTCCCTTTCGTGTCCCGGGTTTTCCGCCTTGGGTGGAAGGCATGCAAATATCGCAAAAATAATTGACTTATTTACCATAAAGAAGTAAAATGCTTGTTTATCCCGAAAACAATCACTATTTTTAGAAATAATTAGGAAATTCTATGGAAATCGATTCGTCATTGCTGAATTCCAAGTTGAAAGAATTCTTCGGCTTTGATTCCTTCAAGGGAGATCAGGAGAGGATCATCCGGAACCTTCTGGGTGGCAACGACACGTTTGTGCTCATGCCGACCGGCGGCGGTAAGTCTCTGTGCTTCCAGTTGCCGGCCTTGGTCATGCCCGGCACAGCCATCGTGATCTCCCCTCTGATCGCGCTGATGAAGAATCAGGTGGACGTGATAAGAGGCTTCGTGGAGGAGCAGAACGGGGTGGCGCATTTCCTGAATTCATCCTTGAACAGGGCTCAGATCCAGGAGGTCCGGGCCGATGTGCTGTCAGGAGTGACCAAACTGCTTTATGTCGCGCCTGAATCCCTGACCAAGGAGGAGAATGTGGAGCTTCTCAAGGAGGTGAACATCTCATTCTACGCCGTGGACGAGGCTCATTGCATCTCCGAGTGGGGGCATGATTTCAGACCGGAGTACAGAAGGATCAGGGACATGGTGCAGACGATAGGGCGCGCTCCGATCATAGCGCTGACCGCCACGGCCACCCCGAAGGTGCAGAATGACATCCAGAAGAACCTCGGGATCATGGACGCGACGGTTTTCAAGTCCTCTTTCAACAGGCCGAACCTTTACTATGAGGTTCGCGAGAAGGTCAGCCCAGACAAGGACATCATCAGGTACATCAAGCAGCACCGTGGCAAGTCCGGGATCATCTACTGCCTGAGCCGCAAGAAAGTTGAGGAGGTGGCGAATCTTTTGAGCATCAACGGAATACGTGCGCTTCCTTACCATGCCGGGCTGGACGCCAAGACCCGTGCCGAGAATCAGGACCGGTTCCTGATGGAGGACGTGGAGGTCATCGTGGCGACAATCGCGTTCGGGATGGGCATTGACAAGCCCGACGTGCGCTTTGTCATCCACTACGACATCCCGAAAAGCATCGAGGGCTATTATCAGGAGACCGGAAGGGCCGGCAGAGACGGCGAGAACGCCGAGTGCATCACGTTCTACAGCTACAAGGACATCCGCAAGCTGGAGAAGTTCATGCAGGGTAAGCCGGTCTCCGAGCAGGAGATAGGCCGCCAGCTGCTGATGGACACCGTCGCCTACGCCGAATCCAGCATGTGCCGCAGGAGGATGCTCCTGAACTACTTCGGCGAGGACTATCTGGCCGGCAACTGCTGCATGTGCGACAACTGTGTCAACCCTAAGCCGACATTTGACGGGCGCAAGGAGATGAGTCTGGTGATCAGGCTGATAAAGTCCTTGCCGGAGCATTTCAAGATCGAGCATCTGGCCTCTGTCCTCGCCGGCCAGACCAACGCGATGATAAAGTCCTACCGTCACGACACGTTCCCGTTGTTCGGTTCGGGCAGCGGGCATAGCGTGAGCTTCTGGTGCGCCGTGATCCACCAGGGACTCATCCTTCATCTGCTGGAGAAGGAGATAGAGAGCTATGGCCTTATCTATGTGACACGAAAGGGCGAGGAGTTCTACAGCAGCCCTTATGAGATACTTCTTGTCGAGGACAAGGCCGCCGACAGGAACGCTTCCGATGACGATGATGACGACGAGACGCCTTCTCCGGGATCCAAGGGAGGCGGAGGGGACGCGGCTCTCCTGTCCATGCTCAAGAGTCTCAGGAAGGACTTGTCCAGAAAGCTGAATCTACAGCCGTGGATCATCTTCGGGGATCCGGCGCTGGAGGACATGTCGATCCTCTATCCGATCACCTACGAGGAACTGCACAACTGCCAGGGTGTCGGAGAGGGAAAGGCGAGGAAGTACGGCAAGGAGTTCCTCGATCTGATCCGCCGGTATGTCGATGAGAACGACATCACGAGGCCGGAGGACTTTGTCGTCAAGTCGGCTCCGACCAAATCCGCCGACAAGATATTCATTATCCAGAGCATCGACAGGCGGATGTCTCTTGAGGACATCGCCGAGGCCAAGGGGCTTGAGCTTGACGATCTGGTGGGAGAGATCGAGGGAATCGTCTCCTTCGGCACGAAGCTGGATCTGAACTACTACATCAGCCAGGCGATTGATGATGACGTGGTTGACGACATCTACGCGTATTTCAAGAACGAGGCGACCTCGGACTCTGTGGAGGAGGCGGTCAAGGTGCTTGGCTCCGACTACGAGGAGATGGAGATCCGTCTTGTCAGGATCAAGTTCCTTTGCGAGATAGCTTCCTAGATTGTCACCATCTTGAGCCGGCGGCCTTCGAAATGGGCCAGCCTGCGGAATCCGAACATCTTCACATACTGTGCGAAGTAGTCGAACTTGTGTCCGACCTGCTCCGGTGCGTGGGAGTCCGATCCGAGGCTGATGATCTCGCCTCCAAGCTCCATGTACCTGATCAGCAGATCCCTGTCCAGCTGCGGAGTCCTCAGTCCGTAGGCCTTGTAGGTCTTGGTGTTGATCTCCAATCCCTTGCCGTTCTCGATAAGGTACTTGAAGATCTCGTCGAACAGCCCCGGGAAGTCCCGGTACAGCACGCTCTCCTTAGGGTACGGGGCGTAGCGGGCCACATAGTCGAAGTGTCCCATTATGTCAAAGTCCCCGAGCCATCTCATCTCCCTGAGCAGGGCCTCAAGGTAGCGGCCGTAGGCTTCCTTCCAGTTCTTTCCCTTGTAGTACGGCCCGAAATAAGGGTCGGTGTCCTCAATGTAGTGGACCGACGCGATGATCTGGTCGAACTTGTGGCTTGAGAGGCATTCCCTTGTCTGTTCGTGGTTCTTTTCCCCGAGTCCGAGCTCTATTCCTTTGAATATCCTGAATTTCTTAGGTACGCTCTTCCCCAGCCCTCCTTCGGCGATCAGGTCGTTCACCCTGTCGATCTCCGCCTGCTGGGCGTCGATGTCGAAGACCTCGCTCATGATCGGTTCGAACCGTTCCTTCATCTGCGGAACGTAAAAATCGCAATGGTCTGTGAAACAAATTCCTCCGAGTCCTTTTTCCGCCGCCGCCACAGCACTTTTCCCTACAGTTGTCCCGCTTCCGTCGAACGAGAATTGGCTATGATTATGTGTATCGAAAAACATAGGCACGAATATAGCATTTTTTGCGTAAATTTGTAGGTTGTATTATAAAGGAATGTCATTATGTTTACTTTTGGCTACAAAACCACGCTCAGCAGCATACTCAGGTCACTGGCATCCATAGGTATAGGTCTGGTGATGATTTTTGACAACGAAGCCTCGGAGACGGTCGTGAAGGTCGTCGCGGCCTTCCTGTTCGCCTCGGGACTTGTCTCTTTGGTCTATGGTCTCATCCGCAACAAGAAGGAGGGACTGCTCCCGCTGATGGCGGTGAACGCCGTCGTGGACATCCTTATCGGTGTCCTTCTATTCCTGAATCCGGGATGGATGGCCGGTTTCATCATCACCCTTATCGGTATCGTGCTGATCCTTTTCGGAGGATTGCAGCTGCTCGCCCTGGCCGGGACCATGTCGCTGCTCGGGACGGGTTTTGGCACGCTGATCCTGTCGGTCTGCGCCGTGGTCGGTGGAGCGTTCCTGCTCTTCAGCCCGTTCGGCGAGAGGATCATGGGCATCTGCGCGGGAAGTTTCCTGGTGCTCTACGGTGTGTCCGAATTGATCTCCTCCTGGCGGATCCGCAAGGCTAAGGAGGCGTACGAGATCCGCTTCAACACCCGTGAGGAGCCTCAGCCGGACCAGGACATCATCGAGACTTCGGGTCTGGACGACGCCAAGGAGGTTGACTACACAAAGGTGGACTAACGAATATGATCCCTCAGGAAACGGTACAGAAAATCCTTGACACCGCCCGGATTGAGGAGGTGATAGGCGACTTCGTGACTCTTCGCAGGCGCGGGGCCGACCTTTGGGCATGCTGTCCGTTCCACAACGAGAAGACTCCTTCATTCCATATCATCCCGTCGAAGGGACAGTACTACTGCTTCGGCTGCCACAAGGGAGGATCCGCCGTAGGGTTCATCATGGACTACGAGCACCTGTCCTACGTCGAGGCGCTGCGGTACCTCGCCAAGAAATACAACATCGAAGTGGTTGAGAAAGAGGAGACTGCGGAAGACATAGCGAACCGTCAGCGGAACGAGAGCCTTCTGCTTGTCTCTGAATATGCCGGCGATTTCTTCAAGGAGCAGCTTCGCTCCGGGGAGGGGCGGGCCGTGGGCCTTGAATATTTCCACTCCAGAGGCCTGGAGGATTCGACGATCGAGAAATACGGGCTTGGCTGGGCTCCGTCCAGCCGTCATGCGCTGACGGACGCCGCGAAGGCCGCCGGCTACAAGGACGAGTATCTCCTTGAGACGGGACTGTGCGCCGCCTACGATCCGGACAACAGGCTGCGCGATCGGTTCTACGACCGCGTGGTCTTCCCGATCCATTCCGTGAGCGGAAGGGTCATTGCCTTCGGAGCCAGGACGCTGAGATCCAAGGAGGAAGGCAAGCCCTACGCCAAGTACGTGAACTCCAAGGAGTCGGACATCTATGTAAAGAACAGGTCGCTGTACGGGATCTGGTTCGCCAAGAACGAGATGGCGCGCAAGGACAAGTGCTATCTCGTGGAAGGGTATCTGGATGTGCTTTCGATGCACCAGCTCGGTATCACCAATGTCGTGGCTTCCAGCGGCACGGCGTTGACGGAGGGGCAGATCGGCCTCATCAAGAGGTTCACGCAGAACGTGACGATCATGTACGACGGTGACTCCGCCGGCATACACGCCGCCCTCCGGGGGATAGACATGTTCCTGCGCGAGGGCATGAACGTGAAGGTCGTGCTGATCCCCGACGGGGATGATCCGGACTCATATTCAAGAAAGCACACTCTGGCCGAGGTTGAGGAATTTCTCGCGGGGGCCGAGATGGACTTCGTGGATTTCAAGTCCTCGCTGCTGATGAAGGACACGGCGCGTGATCCGCTCAAGCGGGCGGAGGTGATCAACGACATCGCCGACACCATCGCCGACATCCCGGATGCCGTGAAGAGGTCGGTCTATGTGGATTTCCTGAGCGACAAGTTCGAGATCAGAAGGGATGTCCTGGACGAGAGGATCAGCGTCACGCGCTCCAGGAGGCTCATCGAGGAGAAGAAGGCCGCCGACCGTGAGCGTGAGAGGCGCAGGAACCAGGAGGCGGCGCGGAATGATGACGCTTCGGACGACGCGGTCGCTCCGGTTGCTCAGACAGATCCGGCAGGTTCGGCCACCGGGGCTCCCGGACGTTCCGGTCTTGACGCGCTCGTCGAGAACCGCATCATGGCCACCGCGGAGAAGGATCTGCTGAACTTCATCCTTACCTATGGTACCACGAGGCTGGAATTCCAGACCGACTCGGATTTTTATTCGGGTTCCGATGAGGATGCACAGACAGTGTTCGACTTCATAGACCAGGCTCTGGAGGGAGACCGGTCGGGTTTTGTCAATCCGGTCTACAGAAAGACCTATGAGGCCTATTCAAAGGACTACTATGACGGGTACTCGCAGGAGGAGATCGTCAAGCATCTTATGGACGGGGAGGACAGGGATGTGGCGTATGTGGCGGCGCAGCTGTCCACGGACGAGAGGTATGAGCTTTCGGTGAAGAACCTTCGGCAGTCGATGATGTCCAAGGGCTCTTGGCTGACACTCTACGTCCCTAAGGCGATTCTGGTGTTCCAGCAGTGCCGTCTGGAGAACAGGGACAGCGAGCTTAAGGAGAGGCTGCGTGAGGCGCAGTCCGCCTCCGACGCTTCCCGGACGCTGGAGATAATGCAGGATATGCTCAAGGTGCAGAAGGCCTTGAAGGCCGTGAAGGTTAGATTGGGAAGAGAAAAATAATATTCAAGAATATGGAAAAGAAATTCAAGAGAACACTGGTGACGTGTGCGTTGCCTTATGCCAACGGGCCGGTTCACATCGGCCATCTTGCAGGGGTCTATGTGCCTGCGGACATCTATGTCAGGTACCTCAGGATGAGGGGGGAGGATGTGCTTTACATCTGCGGAAGCGACGAGCACGGAGTTCCGATCACCATCAAGGCCCGCAAGGAGGGTTGCACCCCTCAGGACATCGTAGACCGCTACCACAAGGTCATAAGGGATTCGTTTACCGGTCTGGGTATCAATTTCGACATCTATGGCCGCACGTCTTCGGAAGTCCACGAGAAGAACGCGTCCGAGTTTTTCCGCAAGCTGTACGACGAGGGCAAGTTCATCACCAAGGAATCCGAGCAGTACTACGATCCGGAGGCCAGACAGTTCCTCGCTGACCGCTACATCGTCGGCACCTGTCCTAAGTGTGGCAATCCGGACGCCTATGGAGATCAATGCGAGAAGTGCGGAAGCACGCTTAGCCCTGAGGAACTGATCAATCCGAAATCCAAGCTCAGCGGCGCCGAGCCTGTAAAGAAAAAGACCACTCACTGGTATCTTCCTCTGGATCAGTACGAGCCGTGGCTGCGTGATTGGATCCTTGAGCAGCACAAGGAGTGGAGGAGTACTGTCTACGGCCAGTGCAAGAGCTGGATTGACGGCGGTCTTCAGCCTCGCGCCGTGAGCCGTGACCTTGACTGGGGCGTTCCGGTTCCTGTCGAGGGAGCGGATGGTAAGGTTCTCTATGTCTGGTTCGACGCTCCGATCGGGTACATCTCCAACACACAGGAACTTCTTCCCCAGTCTTGGGAGAAGTGGTGGAAGAGCGAAGACACCCGCCTCGTGCATTTCATCGGCAAGGACAACATTGTGTTCCACTGCATCGTGTTCCCGTCAATGCTCAAGGCCTACGGCGACGGCTACATCCTGCCGGACAACGTGCCGGCCAACGAGTTCCTCAACCTTGAGGGAGACAAGATCTCCACATCCAAGAACTGGGCGGTCTGGGCTCACGAGTATCTCCGCGATTTCCCTGGCAAACAGGATGTCATCAGATATGTCCTCACGGCCAACGCTCCGGAGACCAAGGACAATGATTTCAGCTGGAAGGATTTCCAGACACGCAACAACAGTGAGTTGGTGGCCATCTTCGGCAATTTTGTCAATCGCGCCATCGTGCTGACCCACAAGTATTTCGAGGGGAAGGTTCCGGCTTGTGGCGAACTTCAGGATGTTGACAGGGAGGCTCTTGCCGAGATACCGGCGCTCAAGACCTCGCTTGAGAGAAACCTTGAGGGCTTCCATTTCCGCGAGGCGCTTAAGGATGCCATGTCGATCGCGCGTGTGGGCAACAAGTACATCTCCGACACCGAGCCTTGGAAGGTTGCCAAGACGGACATGGGGCGTTGCGCGACTATTCTTAACGTCAGCCTCCAGATCTGCGCCGACCTTGCCATCGCCTTCGAGCCGTTCACTCCGTTCGCCGCGGAGAAACTGCGTAGGATGCTGGGTGTCTGCCTTTGCGCCGGCATTGACCACCGGAAGGGCGAGCAGGTGAGCGCCAACACCTACAAGGACGGCGAGTGCGCCGCTCTCCACACAGTCTCCGCCGCTGCTCCAAGTCCGGAGGATCGCGCGAACTGTCCGGGTGCGGGCAAGTCCGTGTGTCTTGGCTGGGACGTTCTTGGTCAGGAGGAACTTCTTCCTGTCGGACATGAGATCGGTGCCGCCGAGCTGTTGTTCGCCAAGATCGAGGACGAGGCCATCGATGCCCAGCTTGCACGCCTTGAAGCCATCCGTGCCGAGAGGGAGGCCGCAGAGAAGGCCGAGGCTGCGAAGAAGGTCGCTCCCCAGAAGGCTGAGTGCAGTTTCGGGGACTTCGAGAAGATGGACATCCGCACGGCCACGGTGCTGGCCGCCGAGCGTGTCCCTAAGACGGACAAGTTGCTGAAACTCAGCATAGACACGGGGATAGACAAGAGAACCATAGTCTCCGGTATCGCTGAATATTATTCTCCTGAGGAGATGGTCGGCAAGCAGATCTGCATCCTTGCCAACCTTCAGCCAAGGACGATCCGTGGCATCGAGTCCCGAGGCATGATCCTGATGGCCAGGCAGGGCGACGGCAAGATGAGGTTCATCACGCCTGCCGAGGCTTTGGTCAACGGTGCCGAGATCGGTTGATCAGCGCCGCATTGCCGCAAAAATGTTTGTGAGGATATTCGTTAATTATGAGAAGATTTTTTACTTTGCTGGCCGCCGCCGCTATTGCCGCGGGTTGCGCGCAGGCTCCGTCTCTCACAAAGTCGGGGCTGGATCCGGAGAACTTCAAGGCTGAGCGTGACGGTGCGCGGACTGCCCTCTACACACTGACCAACAAGTCGGGTATGGAGGTGTGCGTCACCAATTTTGGTGGCAGGATCGTGTCCGTGATGGTGCCGGACAGGAACGGTGAGTTCAAGGATGTCGTCCTTGGCTTCGACAAGGTCACGGACTATTTCCCGGAGAACAACCAGACGGATTTCGGGGCTACCATCGGGCGTTACGCCAACCGCATCAACGGCGGAAGATTCACTTTGGACGGCGTTGAGTATCAACTGCCTCAGAATAATTTCGGCCATTGCCTGCACGGAGGTCCGGACGGCTGGCAGTACAAGGTCTACAATGTGCTGGAGTCGGACTCCTCGCATCTGAAGCTGGAGATTGTCTCTCCTGACGGTGACGCGAACTTCCCCGGCACTGTGACCGCCGACGTGACCTTCACCCTCACTGAGGACAACGCGATCGACATCCGGTACTCCGCCACGACGGACGCGCCGACGATCATCAACATGACCAACCATTCGTACTTCAACCTGTCCGGAGATCCGGCAAACCATGCTGTGATAGAGGATTCGTTGTTCATCAACGCCTCGCGCTACACTCCGGTGGACTCCACATTCATGACCACCGGCGAGATCGCCCCCGTTGAGGGTACTCCGTTTGATTTCAGGAAGGCTAAGTTGATAGGTGAAGACATCGACTCTGACAATGAGCAGGTCCGCAACGGCCACGGCTTCGACCACAACTGGGTACTTGACACCCGAGGCGACGACACCGTCCTTGCCGCCGAGGTCTATTGTCCGGCGACCGGTATAGTCCTTAAGGAATATACCGACGAGCCAGGTGTGCAGATCTATGCCGGCAATTTCCTTGACAGCACCGTTACCGGCAAGAAGGGCGTGGTCTATGGCCATCGTACCGCCATCTGCCTTGAGTCCCAGAAGTACCCTGACACCCCGAACAAGCCGGAGTGGCCGTCAGCCGTCCTCCGTCCCGGCGAGACCTACACCAGTCACTGCGTCTTTGCGTTCAGTGTGAGGTAGTTGGCAAAGGAAACAACTCGTGTCGATTGCTATAGTTTCCGGATGACATTGAGGCCGTCGCGGAGGGGGAGGAGAACGGACTCTACACGGGGGTCGTTGACTATGAGGTCATTGAAGGCGACGATGCCTTGGGTCTGCTTGTCTTGCGGGACGGGATCCTGCCAGAGTTTGCCGTCCCAGAGGACATCGTCGGCCAGGATCAGGCCGCCTGGCCTCACAAGATCGAAGACCAGATTGTAGTAGGTGACATATTCACGTTTGTTGGCATCCATGTAGACAATGTCGTAGGGGCCTTCCAGTGTGGAAAGGGTCTCGCGGGCGTCGCCGATGTGCAGGGTGATCTTGTCCGCCACCCCGGCCCTTGACCAGCCTTCGCGCATCAGATCCTCAAGCTCGTCGTTGATCTCAAGGGTGTCGATGTGGCCGTCCTCCGGAAGTCCGTAGGCCATGCAGGTGGCGGAATAGCCGGTGAACGCGCCGATCTCAAGGATGCGTTTCGCCTTCGAGATCTCCACCAGCATTGTCAGCAGGCGACCCTGAACCGCCCCCGAAAGCATCCGGGGGTAGTTCGTGTGGATGTTGGTCTGTTTCTCGATCCAGTCCAGGGCCTCGCTCTGGCGTGAGGAATGTTCTCTAAGATATTTATCTGCCGGAGATTCCATCTGTCTATAGAATGTTGGATTGATCCCTGACCGTGTCCAGGTACAGGGCGAAGCCGTTGAGGACAGGACAGGCGTAGGAGCCTGTGATGTTGAGACGGACTTTCGAGGTGGTGGTCTCGGCGATCGGAATGATCCGCTTGTGGCCGATGGTCGTCTCGGACGCGATCTCTGTCCATGAGCCGTCGCCGTTCATGGCCTCCACCGTGAACGACTTGATCCTCTGGCCTAAAGGAATATATTCCTGAAGCTGGATGAGGTTGAAAGTCTTCTTTCCTCCGAGGTCGATGGCTATGGTGGCCTCCGTCACGTCGTCCGGAGCTGCCCAGAAGGAGTCATAGTCCTCATTCAGAATGTTTTGCGCCTTGAAGGAGCGGCCTCTGACAACGCTTGCCTCCGCCTTGGCTCCTTTCGCGAGATTGTCTTTGAAGATCTCGTCGAGGGCTGAGCGGAACTCCATGAGTCTTGTGGAATCGACCGCGTTGAAGCGTCCGGTCGTGTCCGGCGGGACGTTCAGAAGCATCAGGGAGTTCCGGCCGACGCTCTCGTAGTAGATCCGGAGCAGATCGTCCACGGATTTCACCTTGTCGTTCTCGCTCTCCCTCCAGAACCAGCCCGGTCGGATGGACACATCGGCCTCTGCCGGGATCCACTTGGCTCCCAGAGCGTTGCCGCAATTCAGGGTGTCCTGGAGCGGGCCGTCGGATCCTGAGCCGAAGCCTTCGACATCGAGTCTTCCCCAGCAGGTCCTGCCGGCGGATCCCCTCTCGTTGCCCACCCAGCGGCAGCCCGGGCCGATGTTGCTGAATATCACTGCGTCTGGCTGGAGCCTTTGGACTGTGCCGTTGAACAAAGGCCAGTCATATTCCTGCTTTTTCCCGTTGGGACCCTCGCCGTTGGCACCGTCGAACCACTGCTCGAAGATCTCTCCGTAGCTGCCGAGGGCGCTTTCAAGGGTCTTGGCGTAGATGTTATTGTACTCCGGTGTTCCGTAGGTCGGATCGTTCCTGTCCCAAGGGGAGATGTAGACTCCGAATTTGATTCCGTCCTTGGCACAGGCCTCGGACAGTTCCTTAAGCACGTCGCCCTTTCCGTCCTTCCATGGACTCTTCGCCACGGTGTGCTCGCAGACAGGGTTCGGCCACAGACAGAAACCGTCGTGATGCTTTCCGGTGATTATCATGCCCTTAAAACCGGCTGCCTTGGCGATGGATGTCCACTGGCCGCAGTCCAGGTCAGTCGGGTTGAACACATCCTCGGCTTCTGTGCCGAGTCCCCACTCCCTTCCGGTGAAGGTGTTCGGCCCGAAATGGACGAACATATTCAATTCCATTTTTTGCCATTCGAGTTGCTGCTCGGTCGGAGTCGGCCCGAAAGGATCAGGCGGCAGATTGGTTCCATTGTCGCAGGAGGCGGCAGCGGCCACGGCCAAAGTTGCTGCAAAAAGTGTCAAACGGTTCATTTTCAAATGTTTTAAGGTTTATAAGAATATTAGTGATGAGGTTTGTTCAGGGTTGAAGATCTTGACTGCCGCGTCGCGGATCTCCTCGGCGGAAACAGCGTCAATGGACTCCCGGTTCTGACGGTCTGTGAATATGGTCCCGAAGGAAACCAGACTCTTTCCCATTGACAGGCACTGGGTTTCGCCATTGTCGGAACTGATGGCCAGCTGCCCGAGAAGCTGCTTTTTCGCCGCCTTGAGCTTGACGGGGGAATATTCCTCCTCCTGTAGCCGGCGGATCACTTTCCACACAGCGTCCACGCATTTCTCAAGGTTGCATCTCTCGCATCCGAGGCTGATGGTCATGATGCCGGTCTCGGTGTACTGTGAGTAGGATGACTCCACGCCGTAGACCCATCCGTTTTTCTCACGCAGCAGGCTGTTCAACAAGGAGTTGGATGCCGGTCCGCCGATGATGTTGTTCAGCAGGATGGTGGCGAAGCGCCCTTTGCTGTCGTAGATGGACGGAGCAAGGCCTCCCAGCACGGCGTTGACCTCGTGGTTCTTCTTCTCCACGGTCTGGTTGAATGCCTTTGTCCCGGGGATCGGCGTGACCGTCCTTTCGCCGTGTCCCGTGAAGGCTTTGTCAAACGCCTTTCCGGATAGTTTGAGGACGCTGTCCTCCATCTTCCTCTCCTCGATGTCGGCGACGACGGCCAGAGCCATGTTCGAAGGAATAAAATGCTCCTTGGTGAACTGCCTGAGATCTCTGCCGCTGATCTTTCTCACGCTTGCCGCCGTGCCCAGGATCGGCCTCCCGAGCGGATGACCTGCGAAAAGTGTCTCCTCGAATCTGTCGTAGACATCGTCGGCGGGGGAATCCTTGTACGACTTGATCTCATCGATCACCACGCCTTTTTCCACGGCGATCTCCTCTTCCGGGAAGGTGGGGCAGGTGGCGAGCTCAAGAAGCAGCGACACCGCCTTGCCCAGATCCTCTTTGAGGACGGTGGAATGGATCACGATCTCCTCCTTGGTCGTGAAGGCGTTGAGCTCGCCTCCGAGTTTGTCGAGGTAGCCGTTGATGACCCGGGAACTCTTGCGCTCGGTTCCTTTGAACAACGTGTGTTCCGTGAAATGTGCTATCCCGTTGTGGAAGTCACCTTCATCCCTCGTCCCGCATTTGATTGTCAACGAGCAGTAGCCCACGGAGTTTCCGCTCCTCTTGACCGCATAGGCCAGCCCTTGCCCGGTTGTTCCTATGATCATTATTTCCTGAGCGATTTGATGGCCTTGAGGTCGCTGGTGAGGAATCCCTTGCCGCTCTTGGCGTTGATCTTGTGCTTTTTGAAGTAGTACAGCTCATGGTTGTCCGAGCCGATCAGCATCTTGTAGCAGATCGAACCGTTGACAGGCTCCGACGGAGCCACCACATAGCTTATCACGGTGTTGAAAGTTCCTTCCGAGAAGATCTCGTCGACCTCGTCCTCATCGTCGTTGATGATCATGTCCACGTCAAGTGACCTCTTGGTCTGCTCGTCAACCTGGGGAGCCAGATCTTCGGACCAGAAGAATATTCTTTTGATCCTGAGCTTCTTGGTGTTCTTTGCCCCGATGCTGGAATAGGCCTTCATCTCTGTGTCCGTGAGTTCGACGGCGTGGTTCTGGATGATCTTCAGGAAGGCCGGCAGCATGACGAACTCACGTCCGGACGGATCTTCCGAAGGACGGAAAGGGAATGACACGACTTCGAACATGTCGTTGATGGATTTGTCCGCCCCGTCTCCGCCCTTCACCAAGGTCAGCATGTCGATCCCCGGTTCGGACTCCCTGCGGAACTGCCCTTTCACAATCATGAGGAAATAGAAGTTGTTGTTGCCCTTGAGGCTTTGAAACTCCTCATTGGAGCAGAATTCGTACGGGGAGACCGTCCATGTGGCGGCCACGCTTTCCTTCAGGGCTTCGTCCATGAAGTCGTCTCCGGTCAGGACCACTTTCGTGATCTTGGACGTGAAATCCTTGAGTTTCTCCCTTCTTGTCGTGATCTGCACCTGTCCGAAGATCTCGGTGGTGACCAACGTTCCGGCAATGGCCAGGACGAGTATTTTAAAGAATCTTTTCATGTCGTTTATTTGTTAAAATGTTCTCTACTTCGTGCCTTACGACACAAATGTACAAAATATTGCGTAAATTTGCCTTACAAAACTTGGCGCGGACAACCACTCTCCAAGGATTGTGCCTTATGTCAGACTACATCGTATCAGCGAGAAAATATCGTCCTGACTCTTTTGAGACCTTGATCGGTCAGGACAACATAGCCCAGACCCTGAAAAATTCCATAATCAGAGGCAAGCTGGCCCACGCCTATCTTTTCTGCGGCCCGCGCGGAGTGGGTAAGACGACCACGGCCAGAATATTCGCGAAAGCCATCAATTGCTCCAATCCTTCGCCGGAGATGGATCCGTGCGGCGAGTGCGAGTCCTGCCGCTCTTTTCAGGAAGGCAGATCCTATTGTATTCATGAATTGGACGCCGCCTCCAACAATGGTGTGGATGACATAAAGAACCTGATGGACCAGGTGCAGATTCCGCCGCAGGTCGGGAAGTACAGCGTGTACATTATCGATGAGGTCCACATGCTGTCTACCGCTGCGTTCAACGCCTTCCTTAAGACTCTTGAGGAACCGCCGGCACATGCGATATTCATCCTCGCCACGACGGAGAAGCACAAGATTCTTCCGACCATCCTGTCGCGTTGCCAGACCTACGATTTCAACCGCATCTCGGTTCCGGACATCGTGGCCAACCTCAGGATGATAGCGGGGAAGGAGGGTGTGAATATAGACGATGAGTCATTGCATGTGATAGCGCAGAAGGCCGACGGGGCCATGCGTGACGCGCTTACGATCTTTGACCAGACGGTGGCGTTCTGCGGAACGGACGTGAGGTACGAGGAGGTCCTGAAGAACCTCAATGTGCTTGACTATGACTATAGTTTCAATCTGGTGGACGCTTTTCTGGCGGGGGATTACGGAACGGCCTTGCTCAAGTTTGACGAGATTCTCTCCAAAGGGTTCAACGCGCTACATTTCTGCGCGGCGCTGAGTTCTCATTTCAGGGATCTGATGGTGACGAAGAACGGTGGTCTGGGAGCCTTGCTGGAGTTGTCGGATTCACTGAAGGCGAGATATGAGGAGCAGGCTTCCCGATGCTCGCTTAAGTTTCTGTACGATGCTCTTTCCATCACTTCGGCTTGCGAGGCCGGCTACAAGCAGGCTGTGAATCCGAGGTTGCATATTGAGTTTGCCTTGATGAAGCTCAGTTTCCTTATGAAGGCTCCGGACGCGGTTTCTGTGAAGGCTTCTGTCGGGGCGGCAGATGCCGCCGGCGGTTCGTCAGACTTCCGCGCTTCGCACTCCATCCCGTCACCTGCAAAGCAGACGACACCCGTTCACGAGGCCACGGGCGGCCACGGTCTGACTGATCCGCAGTCGGCGTCCGCCGCACGGGAACCGGAATCTGAACAGGTCGCTGAGCCTGTCGGTGTGACTGCTGAAAAAAGCGCGGCGACAGCTGAGGGCGCATCGGTGTCCGCTGCGGAGGAGGCTCCGGCTCCGAGGGCGAGAAGAAAGCCGGCCAAGACCGGCGCGTCCCTTTCCCTAAGCTCTATCATTGAGGAGGAAGAGAACAGTAAGAAAGCGGTCAAGGAGACTGTGCAGGTCGCGGATGTGATGCCGGAGGACGCTGCTGTCCTGGAGGCCTGGAAGAGGGTTCCTGAAGAATATGCATCAAGTCCAAGGCTTGCCAACACCCTTCAGAACGCCGAAGTCTCCGTCGAAACCAAGGACGGCTACAAGGAGTTGCTGTTCAAGGTAAGCAACACCTCGCAGGAGAAATGGATCCGGGAGAACCGGCTGATGATTCTGGAAGGAAATTTGCGGAAGAAACTCGGCTCCTCCAGAATCCGCCTTGAAGTGGGTGTCATTCCTGCCGAAGAGACCGGCGCGCAGCCCTACACCGACCAGGAGAAAGCCACAGTCCTGATGGGACAGAACGAAGAGGTCCAGAATCTTGTCAAGGACTTTGGGCTTGAGACAAAATAGTGATTGCTAATAAGATAGAAAGATGAAACTTCGTTGCGAGAACCTCGTTAAGAAATATGGCATCAGAACCGTCGTCAAAGGCGTTTCGATGGAGATCAATCAAGGAGAGATCGTTGGATTCCTCGGCCCTAACGGAGCCGGAAAGACCACAAGCTTCTACATGATCACCGGGCAGATCGTCCCGAACGGCGGACGTGTCTTCCTTGACGACGAGGACATTACAGAGCTTCCTATGTACAAGAGGGCTCAGAAAGGTGTGGGGTACCTGCCTCAGGAGGCCTCGGTGTTCCGCAAGATGTCAGTGGAGGACAACATCATGTCGGTGATGGAGATGTCTGACATGCCGAAGGCCGAAAGGCAGGAGAGGCTTGAGGATCTTATCAACGAGTTCAATCTCTCGAAGGTCCGCAAGAGTCTTGGCATACAGCTTTCCGGAGGCGAGCGCCGCCGCTGCGAGATCGCCAGGGCCTTGGCCATTGATCCGAAATTCATTCTTTTGGATGAGCCGTTCGCCGGCGTGGATCCGATCGCCGTGGAGGACATCCAGTTCATCATCGCCAAACTCAAGTACAAGGACATCGGTGTCATCATCACAGACCACAATGTCGGTGAGACGCTTGCGATCACCGACCGTGCCTATCTCCTTTATGAAGGCACTATCCTCCAGCAGGGTACGCCGGAGTCCCTTGCCGCGGACGAGGATGTGCGCACCAAGTACTTGGGTTCGGGTTTTGTCTTGAAGAAATCCGTCTCCGTCGAAAGGGCCAAGGCCGAGCATGCCGCGTTGGAGGCTGCCAGATTGGCCAAGGCCGCTGCTTCAGAAGTTCAAGGCTGAGTCCGTAGCGGAAATCGGGCAGGATTTACTGCATTGTCCACTCGGCTCCGTCTTTCGTGTCTTTCACTGTGATTCCCAGAGCTTTGAGGTGGTCGCGGATGGCATCGCTGGCCGCCCAGTCCTTCGCTGCCTTGGCCTTGGCGCGTTCCTCAAGCACCATGTCCATCAGTCCGGAGACAATCTCCTGACCTTTGCCGGATTCGGCGGCGGACTCGTCCTTCAGGCCGAGGACACCGAACACGATGTCATCAAAAAGCTGCGTCAGAGTCTCCAAATCACCCTTGCTCAGTTTTAGTTCTCCAGCCTTGGCGGAGTTGACAAGGCGTACCGCGTCGAAGATGTGCGACAGTGCGATCGGCGTGTTGATGTCATCACAAAGCGCCTCATAGACAGCGTCAAACAACTTTTTGACCTCTTCGGAAGTGGCCGTGCATGTGTCGGGAGCCGTGGCGGTGATGAACTCACCGTACTGCATGGTGTCCACGGGACTTCCCTCGGTGCCCTTGGCGGTGTCGGCTATCCCGGCCGCCGAAGCCAGCGTCCGGAGATCCTTCGCGGCCTGCATAACCCTCTTCAGGCCTTTCTCGGCGGCCTGCAGTGCCTCGTTGCTGAAATCCAGCGTGCTGCGGTAGTGCGCCTGGAGGATGAAGAAGCGGACGGTCATCGGGGAATATGCCTGCGCGAGTTTCTCGTGCTGTCCGCTGAACAGCTGCGGCAGGGTGATGAAATTGCCCAGGGACTTGCCCATTTTCTGGCCGTTGATCGTGATCATGTTGTTGTGGACCCAGTAGTGGACACCCTGTGTGTGGCGGCTGGCCACATTCTGGGCGATCTCGCATTCGTGGTGAGGGAACATCAGATCCATTCCGCCGCCGTGGATGTCGAACTCGTTGCCGAGGTATTTCTCGCCCATCACGGAGCACTCCAGATGCCATCCCGGGAATCCCTCGCTCCAAGGACTCGGCCAGTGCATGATGTGTTCCGGCTCGGCCTTCTTCCAAAGGGCGAAATCGTACGGAGCCTTCTTGTCGCTCTGTCCGTCAAGTGTGCGTGTTCCTTCACGGGTGTCGTCCAGAGTGCGCCCGGAAAGGATTCCGTAGTGGTGATCCTTGTTGTATTTCTCCACGTCAAAGTACACGGATCCGTTGGAGATGTAGGCGTAGCCTGCGTCCAGAATCTTCTTGACGGTCTCGATCTGCTCGATGATGTGTCCCGAGGCTCTCGGCTCGATGGATGGCGGCGCCACGTTCAGCAGGCGCATCGCCTCGTGGTAGCGGAACGTGTAGGTCTGCACAACCTCCATAGGCTCAAGCTGTTCCAGCCTTGCCTTCTTGGAGATCTTGTCCTCTCCCTCATCGGCGTCGTGCTCAAGGTGTCCCACGTCGGTGATGTTCCGCACGTAGCGGACCTTGTAGCCAAGATGCCTGAGCAGTTTGAAAAGCACATCGTAGGTTACTCCCGGACGGGCGTGTCCGAGGTGAGCCTCTCCGTAGACCGTCGGCCCGCAGACGTACATTCCCACGTGTCCCGGCTGTATCGGCTTGAAAAGCTCTTTCGTTCGAGTAAGAGTATTTGTCAGAAATAAAGGTCTCATATTCAGAAATATTAATGTTATTTTACCGCTCTTGCGTAGAGTTCGTACGCCACTCCGAAGTTTATGCTCCATGCGTTGCATGGTGAAGGCAGACTGGTTCTGGCCGCATATAGCCTGAACCTGATGTTGGATTCGGCGTAAACTTTATCGTATGACAGTCTGGTGTAGTACCTTCTGATTTTCCAGTCGAAATCAACACCGGCCAGCATTCTGAATCCAGCCATCTCCTCGTTCTTTTTGCCTTCGGCGGCATCATCGTTGAATCTGTCAATGAATCCGACTCCGATTCCGGCCATCGGGGTAATGGTGACCCTTTTGTTGTCGATTACCGCATAACCGAATGTCTGGTTGATGCTTCCGCCGTTGAAACCGTCTCCTTCCCTCCAGTTGTAGTCTGCTTTTGAGTAAGGGAAATCTTTCTTGTAATCCCCTCCGATGCCAAGCAGCCCGTCAAGGTTGAACCTGAAACGTGACAGGGACATCTCAAAACCCCACGTCATTCCTCCCAGAGGTGTGAGGTAGTCGGTGCTTTGGCCGAAGAAGAACTCGCTGCCTATTCCGACTCTGACACCTAATCCGAACTTCCGGAAGCGGATGTCTGGTTCTGAGTCTATGAGGACATATTCATCAAGCGCCTTGCTGATTCTGGAACGGTACTGATTGACCACTGTGGTGTCCTGCCCCATTCTGGATGCGGCTTTGAACTCGTTGAGGGCGTTCGTGCCGACGTTGTTGTAGAAGTTTGCAAGAGTCAGGAAGTTCGTGCTTGAGGTGTCAGCCTCGTTCTGGAACTTCCTGCGCGTGAGTTCGATGATGTCAAAGGAGACCTGCATGTACTTCAGTGTCGCCGGAGTGTCGTAACCGGTTCTTATCCAGGAGTTCACATTGTCCATGTAGGCTTCCGTGGCGTCTCTGTGGTACACGAGGTTGCCGTATCTCTTTTTCTCGACGTTCCATCTGATGCCGTAGGTGAGCAGACAGGATTCATTGTCGTTGATAGTCCACATGTCCCGTACCAGAAAATCCTGTAGAGTCAGGGGACCCTCATCCCACTTGCGGATGCTGGACTGGTAGTCCTGTGCCTTCAATGCAAATGTGGATGCGGCCAGAACGCAGATGGTTACAAGAATATGTCGGCTCATTTTAAGCATATTTCAAAAGTCAGGTTCGACTTTTGCCGGTCAGACGCTCGTAGACCGTCCTGTAGGCTTCGCCGACATGGCCGTTGTCCTTGCGGAAGCGGTCCTTGTCGAGGCGGTCTCCCGTGGCGATGTCCCAGAAGCGGGCGCTGTCCGGAGTGATGTCGTCGCTCATCACGAGACTGCCGTCACAGAGGTGACCGAACTCTATCTTGAAGTCCACCAGCGTGATACCGATCTCCTTGAAGACCGGGGTCAGGATGCTGTTGACCTGCTTTGTCAATGAATATATCCGTTCAAGTTCTTCCTTGCTCACGAGGCCGAGGGCGACGGCGTGGTAGTCGTTGATGATCGGGTCGCAGAGGATGTCCGACTTGTAGCAGAGGTCGTAGACCGGCTCCTTCGGGATGATACCTTCCTCCAGTCCCAGTCTCTGTGCCATCGAGCCGGCGATCACATTCCTGACGATCACCTCCATCGGGATCACTTGTGATTTCCAGCAAAGCTGCTCAGTGTCAGAGATCTGCTCGATGAAGTGCGTAGGCACACCTCCCTTCTGCAGCAGTCTGGAGATCTCGCAGGAGATTCCGTTGCAGTAGACACCCTTGTCCTTGATCACCGCCTTCTTGATCTTGTTGAACGCCGTGATCTCATCCGTGAAATGTATGATCACCTTCTGCGGGTCATCTGTCTCGAAGATCTTGATGGACACCCCATCGTGAATTATATTCCTCTTCATTTATTATATTATAATATATTCTTTTGCCGCGGTTGCCATATGTCGCTTCGGCGACCGACGCTCCGCGCCCTGTACGGGTAAAGGGTCGCCGAAGCGACATATGGCAACCGCTCTCCGCGCCTTGTACGTGTAAAGGTATCGCCGAAGCGACATATGGCAACCGCTCTCCGTGCCTTGTACGTGTAAAGGTATCGCTGAAGCGACATATGGCAACCGCTTTCCGCGCCTTCTACTATGCAGCCTCAGCAAAATAACTACCCGAGAAAATACCTGACGGCGTTTTCGAACAGTGGTTGCTCGAGGTCGGCCTCTATGTTCTTCAACAGGTTCCTCTCGTACCTCTCGCTGTGACCCATCTTTCCGAGTATCTGCCCGTTGCGGCTGATGATGCCCTCGATGGCATAGTAAGACCCGTTCGGATTGTAAGGCGACTCCATAGTCGGTTCATCCGTCAGCGGATCAACGTACTGGAACGCCACTTGACCGTTGGCGAACAACTCACGCGCGAGTTCCTCGCTGACCACAAACTTGCCCTCGCCGTGGCTTACAGGGATAGTATATTCATCACCGATTGCCATCCCTCTCAGCCAAGGAGAGTTTGTGGAAGCCACACGGGTCGTCACCATCTGCGAGATGTGCCTGTTGATGTCATTGCGGAACAGAGTAGGGGAGTCTTTGGTCACCTTCCCGAGCTCACCGTAAGGCAGCAGACCCGACTTCACAAGCGCCTGGAAACCATTGCATATTCCTAAAATCAAACCACCACGGGACAGCAGTCCCTCTATCGCCTCCGCGATGTCCTTGTTGTTCAGTACGTTCGCTATGAACTTGCCGCTTCCGTCCGGCTCGTCACCGGCGGAGAAGCCACCGCTGAGCATCAGGATCTGGCACTCGTCGATGTTCTTCTTCATCTCGGCGATTGACTCGAACACATCCTTGTCCGAAAGGTTGCGGAACACGGAAGTGCGGATCTCGGCTCCCGCCTTGCGGAACGCCTTGGCCGAGTCGTAGTCGCAGTTGGTGCCAGGGAAGACAGGAAGGTAGGCGATTACCTTGTCAACCTTCGGCCCCTTATATTCAAGATCCGTCTTCTTCGCCTTGAACGGCTTCACGCCCTCCAATCCCTTAGGCATCAGCCTTTTGGTGTCAGGCTCGCTGACCGCTGGATAGACCTTCTCGAAGAGGGACGCGTTGAAATCCATCAGCTCGAAGATGGACAGCTTGGTGCCGTTCACGCGGACATTGCCGTCCTCGCCCGAAGTCACCGTTCCGATCTCGATGGCATTCTCGAAGTCAAGCGCGCTCCCGTCGGTCTCCACCACGATGGAACCGTAGCTCAGATTGAATAGATCGTCCTCCGGAAGGTTCACGTCGAATCCGAAAGCGTTGCCGAAACTCATCTTGCAGAGCGCCTCGGCGACTCCGCCGAAACCTACTGCCCAGCCGGCCACGATCGTGCCGTCCTCTATCTTTTTCTGAATATTATTCCAATTCCTCTTGAGTTGCTCTGTGTCAGGCATCTTGTTGGCGAGAGGCGTATGCTTCACAAGGTAGAGGCGGTCACCCTCCCATTTGAGTTCCGGCGAGATCACATTGCCGGCATTGACCGGAGTGATGCCGAACGCGATGAGGGTCGGTGGCACGTGAATCGTACCGCTCTCAGTCTCAAACGATCCGCTCATCGAATCCTTTCCGCCGATGGAGGCGAGGCCAAGTTCCTTCTGCATCTTCAGCGCGCCGAGCAGAGCCGCCGTCGGCTTGCCCCATACCTTCGGATCAGCTGTCATCCTTTCAAAATATTCCTGGCAAGAGAATCTCATTGTCTCCCAATGGCCTCCCGCCGCCACGGCCTTGCTGCAAGCCTCGATGAATGAATATGCCGCACCGTGGTAAGGGCTCCAGTCGCAGATGTCAGGGTTAAAGCCGAACGCCATCATGCTGGCTGTGTCGGTATAACCCTTGACCGGAAGTTTCTGCACTGAGACCTGGGTCTCGGTGGTCTGTAGCTCGCCTCCGAACGGCATCAGCACGGTGGAACGGCCGATGGTGGAGTCGAACATCTCTATAAGGCCTTTCTGGCAGGTCACGTTCGGATCCTGCAGGTTGGCGAACATTCTCTCTTTCAGGTTCTTGCCCGGAACGTCGCGGAAGAACGGATCCCTGTCCTCGACCGCTCCGATAGTGGCCTTTGAATAATGCTTCGCACCGGCGCTGTCGATGAACGCTCTGGTGAGATCCACAACGACCTTGTCGCCGTAGAACATCCTCATTCTGGCGGTGTCGGTGACCTCGGCCACGTGCGTCACCTCGATATTCTCTGAATGGCAAAGCGCCTTGAATTCCTCCTCGTCCTTGGCTTCCACTACGACGGCCATACGCTCCTGGGACTCGCTGATGGCCAGTTCCGTGGAGTTCATTCCGCTGTATTTCACCGGAACACGGTCAAGGTAGATGTCCAGCCCGTCGGCAAGCTCACCGATGGCGACACTCACTCCGCCGGCTCCGAAGTCATTCGATTTCTTTATCAGTCTCGTGACCTCAGGCCTTCTGAAAAGCCTTTCCAACTTTCTCTCCTCCGGAGCGTTACCCTTCTGGACCTCACTTCCGCAAGTCTCAAGGGACTCCTCTGTGTGTTCCTTTGAGGAACCTGTCGCACCGCCGATTCCGTCGCGTCCGGTGCGTCCGCCGATCATCAGCACGACATCCCCGGCCTTAGGGCTTTCCCTTCTCACATCCCCGGCCTTCACCGCTCCGACAACCGCTCCGACCTCCATTCTCTTGGCCGTGTAGCCCTCGTGGTAGATCTCGCGGACGTGGGTTGTCGCAAGACCGATCTGATTGCCGTAGGAGGAATATCCCTGGGCGGCCTTCCTGGTGATGACCTTCTGCGGGAGCTTGCCCGGAAGTGTCTCGCTGACAGGTTTGTAGATGTCGCCGGCACCGGTGACACGCATCGCCTGATAGACGTAGGAGCGTCCTGAGAGCGGATCCCTGATGGCTCCGCCCAGGCAGGTGGCGGCCCCGCCGAACGGCTCGATCTCCGTAGGGTGGTTGTGGGTCTCGTTCTTGAACATCAGCAGCCATCTCTCGGTCTGCCCGTCCACATCCACATCTATGAATATGCTGCACGCATTGTTCTCCTCGCTGACCTCCAAGTCATCCAGCAAACCGTTCTTCCTGAGGTATTTCGCCCCGATTGTGGCCATATCCATCAGGTTCAGTCCCTTCTTCTCGCGGCCTGTCTCCGAGCGCATCCTCAGGTACAGGGCCATCGTCCCGTCGATGTCCTCCTTGATGAAGGAATCCTCCACGTCGATGCTTTCCAATTCCGTCGTGAATGTCGTGTGGCGGCAGTGGTCGCTCCAGTAGGTGTCCAGGATCCTGAGTTCGGTCTCGTTCGGATCCCTGCCTTCCTCGGTGAAATATTTCACAACCTCGGCGAGGTCGTCGGCGTTCATCGCAAGGCCCATCTTTTTGCAATATGCTTTCAGATCGTCCCCGCTCATATTCCTGAATCCCTCCAGCACGGGAACCGGCTTGACCGCCGCGTGTTCCGTGTCGGCCAGTTTGCTCAGGTCTTTCGCGCGGGACTCCACCGGATTGATGTAGTAGTGGCGGATCTTCTCAAGCGTCTCCTCGGAGGCGTCGGAGTCCACGATCAGAAGTTTGGAACTCTTTATGCTGATCCGCGCCGTGGGATCGATCAGGTGCACGCAGTCCACAGCCGAGGCAGCCCTCTGGTCGAACTGGCCGGGCAGGTACTCCACTGCGATGTACTTCGCTCCGTCCAGATCGATCGAATCTGTGACAGAGTCGGTCACAATCTCTCCGAAGACGCTGTAGCGGCTCTTCTCCAGAAGATCGGGCGTGAATCCGAACAAGTCATAAACATTAAGCAGCCGAAGCGTTTTCAGCTCCAGCTGCAGGTTCTCGTTGAGTTCCCCCAGGAGGCTCTTTGCCTCCACCTGGAACTCCGGGTGTTTCTCCACGAAAATGCGGTAATCGGACATCTTGCAAGTTTTATATAAGACCAACGCAAAGTTAACCTTTTCGGGTCACATTTACAAAATATTAGTAACGTGAAAAAAATAACCTGCCTCAGATTAGGAGAAGATTTTCGAGGATAGATCTATTTTCGAAGAAGGAGTGTGCCGGTGGCACATGACTGATGAGAAAACAGATATAGACCGAAAAGATTCCTTAAGATGAGGCAGGTTATTTTTTGAAGGTTACTTAGTCGAGCCAATGGGAGAAGAATCGCCAGATCTCGGAGCAGGTGTCCATGTCCTTGTCGGACCAGGAGTGGTCGCCACCTTCGACTTTGTAGAGCCAGACTTCGGTTGGCCTGCCGCCTTTCACAGCCGGCTTGCCGGCCTTGAACTGATAGAGAGTGACCTGGTTGCGGCCTTCACGGCGTGGAAGTTCGGTGACATATTCCTCCGTGCAGCCGTTGACGGTGATGATCCTGCCGACCGCCACCGGCACGGGAATGTACGCTCCCCAGCCGCCTTTGTTCTCCGGGTCGCCGAGCCATTCGGAGATGCGGTCCTGGGTGCCGTGGACCTCCATGAAAGGAAGTGGATGCTTGTAGGAATATTCAGTCTCCATCCAACTAAATTGCAGTCCGGCGATAGAGGCCATCGCCTTGAAGGCCTTCGGGGCGCGCATCGCGATCAGGTAGATGATGTCGCCGCCGTTGGACATTCCGGTCAGGAAGGTGTTTTTGGCGCTGAGGCTGAACCTCTTCTGCAACTCTTTGGAGAGCGCGATGATGAATTTGACATCATCCGTCCTCATGCCTTCCTGGGACGGGTAGCGCACGTTCCAGCCCGGCTTGCCTTTCGGATCCTTTATTCCCTGAGGGTAGCAGACAGCGAATCCGTTCCTGTCGGCGACATCCATCATCGCTTTCTTGCCATTCTGGGTCGAGCCGCCGTAGCCGTGCAGGACGATCACAAGCGGGGCTCCTGCCTTGAGTCCTTCAGGGCGGTAGAGGTAATATTCCCGTTCAAGTCCCTGGTTCTTCATCGTGTAGCGTTCGCACCGCTCCTTGACAGAATATTCTTTGGCAGGGCTTTCGCTGGTCGCTTCGGACGGTTGCTGGTCTTGACGGGCCGCGGCGGGAGGAGTCAGACTTGGCGAGACAAGGTTCATGACGGTCAGGAAGACCGCGATAATCGTAGAGGATAACATGTTGATTGACGGTGATTTTGATAATTCAAGAGGGTGGTGAAAAATCTCTGTTTCAGCCACCCTCATAGTCTTTATTTAGTTACTTCAGCCTCGCCGACTATTTGTTCTCGGCGGCCTCTACGGCCTTGAAATAGCGGTAGGAGTTGACTTTAAGCTCGCCGGCGGCAGGCTCGTCAAGCACAACGGTGCCGAACTCGTGGAGCTGGAGGGCCGACAAGGTCACATAGTGGCTTACGCAGCCCTCGATGGCCTCTCTGACCACCCTTGCCTTCTTGCTTCCGAAGGCGAGGATGAGAACCTCCTTGGCGCTGCAGACAGTGGCTACACCCACTGACATCGCGCGTTTTGGCACCAGGTTGACATCACCTCCGAAGAAGCGGGAGTTGACCTCGATCGTGTCCTGGGTAAGGGTCACCACCCTTGTCCTGGAGTTGATGGAGGAGAACGGCTCGTTGAAGGCGAGATGGCCGTCCTCGCCGACTCCGCCGAGGAACAGATCGATGCCGCCAGCCTCTATGATGGCTTTCTCGTAGTCCTCGCACTCTTTGTCGAGGTCGGCGGCGTTGCCGTTGAGGATGTGGATGTTGCCGGCAGGAATGTCAATCTTGTCGAAAAGGTTCCTGTGCATAAAGCTGTGATAGCTCTCAGGATGATTCTCCGGAATCCCGACATATTCATCCATGTTGAAGGTGATGACATTCTTGAACGAGATCTCTCCGGCGGCGCACATTCTGGCGAGTTCCGCATAGGTGTCCAGAGGGGTTGAGCCGGTCGGCAGACCGAGTACGAAAGGCTTGTCGGTCTTCTCGGCCTTGGCCTTGATCGCGGCGGCGATGTGATGTGCCGCCCAGAGTGAACCCTCTTTCTTAGTGTCTCTGATGATGACTTTCATGATTGATGCAGTTTATAAAAAATATTCTTTACTCTTTCTTTCTTGCTTTATTGAATATGTCACCGTGGGTGAGGTGACATATTCATGGATGATTGGTTATTTCAGCCGCAGGAAGACCTCGATGGCCTGGTACTCAGCCATTCCGAGTTCGTCATATAACCTTGCGGTGTTCTGTGTGCGCTCCTCGGCCCTCTGCCAGAACTCCCTCGGGTCATCGCCAGGGAACGGCACGATGTCCTTCTGGGAAAGGTGGCGGAAGATGGCGTGGCGCTTCTCGATGAGCTCGTCAGGGCTGATCGGAACGGCCATGTCAACTCTCCAGAGCTCCCACTCCATCCAGGCACCTCTGTAGAGCCAGATCGTGGTGTCGTTCAGCCAGTCGTTGCCTTCCTCCTTGAGCTGTTCGATGGCCTCAAGGGCGGCCTCGGTGCAGACCCTGTGCGTTCCGTGAGGGTCGGCGAGGTCACCTGCCATGTAGATCTGGTCAGGGTGGATCCTGACGATCAGCTCCTTGATAATGTCAAGGTCTTTCTGTGTGCGAGGCAGTTTCGTCACTCCGCCCGACTCGTAGAACGGCAGGTTGAGGAAGTGGACGTTGGTCTTGTCGTTGAGGCCGAAACTTCTGTCGGCCCCTCTGGCCTCGCTGCGGCGGATGGCCGCCTTGATGGCGAGAAGCTCCTTAGGCTCAGGCTCACCAGGTTTCTTGGAGTCGATGATAGCCTTCACCTCCTCGAACCTGTCGCCGAATCCGAGCTGGTAGGCCGCGTCCATGTGCTGCAGCACCACGTCATCGTGGACGGCAAGGTCTCCGGATGTCTCGTAGGCCACGTGCACGTCGTGTCCCTGATGCACCAGTCGGATGAATGTTCCTCCCATAGAGATTACGTCATCGTCCGGGTGAGGGGAGAAGATCAGCACCTTCTTAGGGAACGGTGTGGATTTCACAGGCCTTGTCGTGTCGTCTGCGTTCGGCTTTCCTCCCGGCCAGCCGGAAATCGTGTGCTGGAACTCGTTGAACACGTCGATGTTGATCTTGTCAAACGGCCCGTAGAGATCGATGAGATCGCCGAGGAAGTTCTCCAGATAGTCCTGCTGCGTGAGCTTGAGAATAGGCTTGTGAACCTTTTGGCAGAGCCACACCACGGCTTTCCGGATCAGTTTCGGAGTCCATTCGCAAGGACCGACCTTCCAAGGAGCCACCGATCTTGTCAGAAGGGAGGCGGACATCTCGTCTGTGAAGAAGGAGATGTTGTTGTGGCTCTGGAGCCATGAGGCCGGGCAAGAGGAGTCGATGTCCTCCTCGACGATTTTATGTACGATCTTGGCCTTGTCCTCACCCCACGCCATAAGGATGATCCTGCGGGCGCTCATCATCGTCCCGATGCCCATCGTGATGGCGGCCTTAGGGGTCACGGCGATGTCGCCGTTGAAGTTGTGGGCCTGTCTCTTTCTTGAGATGTAGGAGAGCGGCACGGTGCGCGTCACGCTCTTCTCGGTGGAGCCGGCCTCGTTGAAGCCGACCTGTCCGCCTTCTCCCACGCCGATCACCAGCAGGTCAATGCCTCTGGCGATTCTGTCGAACTCGGCGCAGTAGTCGGAAATCTCCTCCTTGGAGACTGATCCGTCAGGAATATGAATGTTCTCCTTCCTGACATCGACCTGGTCAAGAAACTCGTCGTGGAGTCTGTGGTTACGGCTTTGGATGGAGTCGCTGCCGCAAGGGTAGTACTCGTCGATCGAGAACACCTCGACATTGGCGAAGGAGACTTTGCCTTCCTTGAATTGTCTGGTGAGATTGCTGTAGAGGGAAATCGGGGTCCTGCCTGTGGTAAGACCGAGTTTGAAAGGACGCGGAAGCGCCGCTTTCTCGTGATCCTTGATGGCTTTGACAACGATGTCGGCCACACGGTCGCTGCCGATTGCAGCGTCGTCAAAAATCTCGGTGTTGATCTTCTCGAAGGAGTGGAGAATGCCCTTAGGCAGGTTCTCCTCGATCAGTCCACCGTCCTTTGGTAAAGAAAAGTGTCTCATCTCTTTGAGCTTAAAGTTTCGTTAATATGATATGTTTCGTTGTCCGTTCCCGGACCAAAGCTCTATGTCATTCTCCGCAAGTCGGACGGTCGCGGATTCCGTGCCAGAAACTACAAACCTTGGTGGCTGCCGGCTTAAATCGTACAAAGATAATCAGTTTTCCTCATAAGCCGAATAGATTTTCCCGAAAAAATGATGCGCGGAGAATCAGAGCGCAGACACCTTTTGTCTATCTGATCAGGAAGACCGTTCATTCTGTGCCGTAAAATGTCCGGCAAGCAAGCATATCGCCGGACAAGTCACATCAACGGTTTGTCCGGCGGTTTGTCCGGCGGTTTGTCCGGCCAAACGGCTTTCCACCGGATAAGATGCATCGACAGCGGTGTTTATCCGGTATAAGTCCTTTTTGCCGGACAAGAGGAAGTTCACGTTTTTTTCGCATAAGCTATTGTTGAATGTTTTGGAATATCGGAGGAAATTCAGTAACTTTGCAGACCTTTGAAGCGGAAGTGCAGCGGAAGTGCGAAGTTTCCATCCAAAGGAAAGTCTACATGAATATGCCCGAATGGCGGAATTGGTAGACGCGTTGGACTCAAAATCCAATGTCCCTTAAAGACGTGCCGGTTCGAGCCCGGCTTTGGGCACCCTACTGAAGTCTCCCTCGTTTTTGGGAGACTTCTTCTTTTTTTGTCAGATTCAACCTTACGTCTTTTGCCCAATACCTTCGGGCGGCGGAAATGCGCGGAGGTGTCGCCCAAGCGTGCCGTGCTGCACCCTCGGGCGACGAAGATGTACGAAAGTGTCGCTCAAGCGTGCCGTGCTGCACCCTCGGGCGACGAAGGTGTACGAAAGTGTCGCCCAAGCGTGCCGCGCTGCACCCTCGGGCGACGAAAAAGTGCGAAAGTGTTGCCCAAGCGTGCCGTGCTGCACCCTCGGGCGACGAAAAAGTGCGAAAGTGTTGCCCAAGAGAGCCGTGCTGCACCCTTGGGCGACGATAAAGCACGAAAGCGTTGCCCAAGAGAGCCGTGCTGCACTCTTGGGCGACGATAAGTGTGGTTTTCGTTGCCGAAGGGTTTCCTTCATCCATACGTCATTCTGCCCTGCGCCCTTGGGCAATGGAAAGGCGCGGAAGAGTCGCCTGACTGTGCCTCGCGTCACCTTCGGGTGCGGGACAGTCAGGCGTCATCGTTCCCGGAGAGCTCGGCACCGTCCCCTGCTCCTGTCGTTGGAGGGGTTCAGGGGGTCGGTCGCATGGTCGTGCGGCCATTATATCGGCCATTATATCCGGCATATTCGTTT